>Ga0307504_10000129_pt1 | contig 14961 bp, 17 predicted proteins | sample 19_S_MG_FD_194516 | JGI IMG/M metagenome (GOLD analysis project Ga0307504, IMG submission 194516) | Soil microbial communities from Populus trichocarpa stands in riparian zone in the Pacific Northwest, United States - 19_S | ecosystem: Environmental > Terrestrial > Soil > Riparian zone > Trees... | reverse complement strand
GCCTGGTAACCCGGCTGTCCACATGAGGGCACCGCAACCCTTGGGGGGCGGTGCCCTCGACCTCGTAGAGAGGCTCCGCAAAGAGCTTCGGACAGGCCTGTCGACAGGCAGCCACGTCTACTCCGCGGGACCGGCGTCCTCGGCGGTTTCGGCCACCTCGCCGAGCACGGGCAACGGCCAGCTCGGGTCGGCCTCGAAATCACACCACGAGCCGTCGAAAGGGAACGCCCCGGTTTCGACGGCGGCCAGCACCCGCTCGCCTTCGATTCGGATCGACGCCGCGCCTTCGGCGTCCCAGTACCCGGGTAGCCCGGTGACCGCCACCAGGTCGTCCTCGTCCTTCCACAGCCAACTACGGTCCGGACGAACGACGATGTCCAGTTCGTGATCGATGACGTCCACCCCGAACCGGCCGTCACGCACCCAGAGCGGTGAGCGCTGTTCGAGATTGACGTACCAGCCGTCGAAGACGCCGTCCACGAAGAACCACCAGATCGAATGCGCCGCATCGGTCGGCATCAGGATCAGCACGTCGGCACCCCGCCAGCTCCCCCGGACCAACTCACCTGAGCCGAATTCGGCAACTGGGGCCGCCCGGACCACCGACCCGTCAGGCCGTACCCGATGGGCGAAGCCCGCGCCGATCGGGAGCCATAGCAGCTCTCCGGTGTGGTCGGCCCGCACCAACCGGCACGACTGGACCCAGCTCACATGCGAACCGCGCAGATAGCGGCGAAGCATCGGTTGACCCGGTCGCGGTCGCGGGCTGGTCATCCGCGCTGCATCGATTCGCAGATCGCCAGCGATTCCCTGGCGCCGAGCTCGACGGCGCGGCCGCAGTGCTCGATCCAGCCGACCACGCCGGCCGGTTCACCCGTACGGTAGCCGTCAAGGGCGATGGCCATCTCGTTCTGAGATTCGAGGTGCCCCACCTCGAACACCACGAGGGACTTGGGATCGAGACCTCGCGCGATGAACGTCAGCCTGGCGGCTGCCCGGGCCACCACCCCGGAGGCCGGCGCGAACGCGTCCAGGCAGAGAATCTCGGCCTGCACGATGGCGGCGATGACCAGCGCGGGTGCCGTTGTCCTGCCGAGGACATCGGCGAGGACATCGAGCCGATGAGCGACCTCCCGGTCGGCACGGGGTCGCCCAAGATCGGCCGAAGTCGCGAGATCGGCGGCGGCCAGCGCGTGCAGGCGGGCGAGCACCTGACGATGCGCGGTCGTCCAGACGTCGGCGAGGACGGCGAATTCGACCGAGACTCGCAGCGAACCCCGCACGATCGGATCGGCCGCGATCCCCGTCCGGATCTCCTCCAAGCGTGCCGAGGAGCCGGCCAGCACGGCAGAGGCCCACGCGCCGCGGAGCACCGACTCAGCCGAAACGTCGGGCGACCGGTGCCGCAACACCCGGTTGGACAGCAGACGGTCGACAGCCCGACGGCTCGCCGCGACCGATGCCATGACCCCGGGCAGCTCGATCAACTGGGCCAACGGATCATCGGGCACACCCCGAACGGTAGCCAACCGCTCCGATGGTTGGGTACCAGACCGTTCGTCGCGGGCGGGCGGAACTGAAACGGATCCGCACCGTGGTTATTCGGATCGTGTGCCGATAACGTCGGGCTCAGTCGGGCCGCAGTCGCGGTGAGCCGACGGTGACCAGTGCGAACTGACTTGTCTGGGGAGCGAGATGACCGAGTCACACGAAGGCCTATCGAACCTGCTGCATGAGGTGCGGCGGTTCCCTCCACCAGCCGACCTGGCGGCGTCGGCGAACTATACCGCTCAGGCGTACGATCGGGCGGCTGAGGACCGGCTGGCCTTCTGGGATGACCAGGCTCGGCGGTTGGACTGGGCCGACGGCTGGTCGCAGACCCTGGACTGGTCGGGCGCGCCGTTCGCGAAATGGTTCGTCGGTGGCCGCCTGAACGCCTCGGTCAACTGCGTCGACCGGCACGTGGCAGCCGGACGGGGCGAGCGCGTCGCGATTCATTTCGAAGGCGAGCCGGGCGATGCCCGGGCGATCACGTATGCCGAGCTGGCGGAGCTCGTTGCCCAGGCCGCGCATGCCCTCACCGCACTCGGCGTCGGCAAGGGGGACCGGGTCGCGATCTACCTACCCATGATCCCCGAGGCGGTGGTGTCGATGCTGGCCTGCGCCCGTCTCGGCGCCGTGCACTCGGTGATTTTCGGCGGATTCTCGGCGCAGGCGATATTCGACCGGGTGATCGACGCCGACGCCAAGCTGATCATCACCTCCGACGGGGGCTGGCGGCGGGGCAAGGTGTTCCCCCTCAAGCCGGTGGTGGACGAGGCGTTGGCCAAGGGTGTCAACGCGGTTGCCAAGGTCCTGGTGGTCAAGCGGGGTGGCAACGAGGTCGACATGACCGAGGGTCGCGACGTCTGGTGGGACGATCTGATCGGCGCGCAGCCCACCGTCCACGAGGCCGAAGCGCATGACGCCGAGACTCCCCTCTTCATCCTTTACACCTCCGGAACGACCGGAAAGCCGAAAGGGATCCTGCATACGACCGGTGGTTTTCTGACGCAGGTGGCCTACACCCACCACGCCGTGTTCGATCTCAAGCCCGATACCGACGTCTACTGGTGCACCGCCGACATCGGCTGGGTCACCGGCCACTCCTACATCGTCTACGGTCCGCTGGCGAATGGGGCTACCCAGGTCATGTACGAGGGCACCCCGGACACCCCGCACCAGGGCAGGTTCTGGGAGATCGTGCAGAAATACGGCGTAACGCTTCTCTATACCGCGCCCACGGCAATCCGGACGTTCATGAAATGGGGCGAGCAGATACCGAACAAATTTGACCTATCCACGCTGCGGATACTGGGTTCGGTGGGCGAACCGATCAATCCCGAGGCTTGGATGTGGTATCGCCGAGTCATCGGAGGCGACCGAACACCGGTCGTCGACACCTGGTGGCAGACCGAGACGGGCGCCATCATGATCTCACCGCTGCCGGGCGTTACCGCCACCAAGCCGGGGTCGGCGATGCGCGCGCTGCCGGGCATCCGCGCGGATGTCGTCGACGACGAAGCCAAGCCGGTACCCAACGGTGGCGGTGGGCTGCTGGTGCTGACCGAGCCTTGGCCGTCGATGCTGCGTGGTATTTGGGGGGATAACGATCGGTTCGTCGACACCTACTGGTCCAGGTTCGCCGAGCAGGGCTACTACTTCGCGGGCGACGGTGCGAAGAAGGACGAGGACGGCGATTTGTGGCTGCTCGGCCGGGTCGATGACGTGATGAACATTTCCGGACACCGGATCTCGACGACCGAGGTCGAATCGGCCCTCGTGTCGCACCCCTCGGTGGCCGAGGCTGCGGTGGTGGGAGCCACCGATCCGACCACCGGGCAGGCCATCGTGGCCTTCGTGATCTTGCGGGGGTCGGCCCACGACGGCGGTGCCGAAATGGTCACCGAGTTGCGGTCCCACGTCGCCAAGGAAATCGGCTCGATCGCCAAGCCGCGCCAGATCCTGGTCGTCGCCGAACTGCCCAAAACCCGATCCGGAAAGATCATGCGGCGCCTGCTTCGCGATGTCGCCGAGCATCGCTCCATCGGCGACGTGACCACTCTGGCCGACTCATCGGTCATGAAGCTCATCTCGGCCGGCTTGCCCGGTGCGAAGTCGGGCGAGTAGTTGCCAGCGGCCCGCCACCTGACCACGGTGCCGGGCGAGCACACTCGAGCGCCACCGGGTCGACCCGGAGCGGGCGGGGCCGGGCGGCGTCCGGCATGATGGGGGCACCGGCCACGCTCCGGAACAGCCGGGATAAACCGTCCGGACGCAACCGAAGGGGTAGCGACGAGTGACCGCGAACCACACCGCAGTGTCGAACCCGCGGGCGAGCCACGCCGCTGAGCCGTCTATCGGCAGTCTGGTGGCTGACGCGCACGCGAGCTTCTCGACCCTCCTGCATGGTGAAATCGAACTGGCCAAGCTCGAGGTGAAAGCCTCGGTCAAGAACGCCGGCACCGGCGCTGGAATGTTCGCCGCAGCTGGCCTGCTGCTGGCATTTTCCCTGACCTTCGCGCTCATCGCCCTGGCTGAAGGGCTGGTCGCGCTGCATATCTGGCGCTGGTTCGCCTACCTGATCGTGTTCGGTTTCCTGGTGATGCTCGCGGGCATTCTCGTCGCGATCGGGATCCGCAAGGTCAAACGGGTAAGGCCGCCCACGCAGACGATCGAGACCACCAAGGACACCGTCGCCGCGCTCAAGCAGGCCACCAGCCACCAGTGATCGGACCTGACGAGTCCACCGTCCTGATCGACGGGCCATGGACGCACCGGACGATCCGCGCCAACGGGATCGCCCTGCATGTCGCCGAGATGGGCACCGGCCCGATGGTGCTTCTGTTGCATGGGATGCCCACATTCTGGTGGACCTGGGCTCAGCAGATCGTCGATCTCGCCGGTGCCGGCTTCCGCGCGGTCGCGGTGGATCTGCGCGGATATGGTGCCTCGGACAAGCCCCCTCGCGGCTACGACGCGACTACGCTGGCCGCCGACATCGCCCAACTGGTCACCGCGCTGGGGGAGCAGGACGCGGTCGTCGTGGGCAATGACATCGGCGGCCTGCTGGCGTGGACCATGGCGGTGCACAACCCGCAGGTTGTCCGCCGGATCGCGGTGCTGGGGGCGGCCCATCCACTCCGGCTCCGCAACGCGGTTCTCTTCGACCGCACCGGGCAACGGCACGCATCGGGCTATGCGCTCACCAAGTTCCAACTGCCACGGTACGGCGAGCGATTGCTCACCCGGGACTCCACCTTCATCCGCGGCCTGTTCGATACCTGGTCCGGTCCGCGCTGGCGAGGCACCCCCGGTTATGTCGCGGCGGTCGAACGGTACGCCGCGGCCATGCGTATCCACCCGTCGGCGCACTGCTCGCTGGAGTTCTTCAGGTGGGCCGTGCGGTCCTTGCCCCGACCGGACGGGCGCGCCTACGCCGCGTCGATGCGGGTGCCGATCAGCCGTCCGGTGCTTCAATTGCACGGCGACTTCGACGGCTGCGTGCTCGCCCGCACGGCCCGAGGGTCATCCCGGCACGTCATCGCCGACTACGAGTGGCACCTTCTCACCGGCATCGGCCACTTTCCCCAGCAGGAAGCGCCCGAGAAGGTGTCGGAGGAACTTATTAGGTGGGCCAAACTCGGCTCTGAGGGCTAACCTGGGCGTTGGCGGCCATGTCCTGACGGTCGTCCGGGAAACTCCAGAAGCTGGTGAAGACCATGAGACCGCGCGAGAAGCATCCCCAGGACTCCGACGATGAATTCCGGCAGATCAGTCACCTCAAAGCGACGCTGCTCCGGGTCTGGGGTCCGGCGGATTCCTGGGACAACCCGCTAGCCGGGACCAAATACGACCCCATCGTGGCACAACGGCGTCAACACGAACAGCTCGAGGAGCGCCGAAGCCGGTGGGAACACCGCAAGGAACATTGGCACGAGATGACGCACCGTCATACCGAACCGCGGCCACAGGATCAGCCGTCGGACGAATAGCGCCCACCGTCAGGTGCAATTTCCGCTACTGACCGGCCGCTCAGCGGTCCGGCCGGCAGCGGCATCCGTGGTGGCCTCCTGCGCCGTGAGCACAAAGCCGGTGTCCGGCGAATCCAGCGCCGAGGCGAAAACCACCCCCAGCACGGTTCCGGTTGTGGATACCAGCGGACCGCCGGAGTTGCCGGCCCGAACTGTCGACCGGATCGCATAGATATCGCGGTCCACCGCTGCCTGTCCGTATATGTCGCGACCGGAGATGCGTTCCCGATCGCGAATGCGAGCCGGCAGCACGGTGAACGGGTGATCCTGCGGGTATCCCAGCACGATGGCCTGTTGGCCGGACTTCGCCGCGGTCGGCGAGAGCGTCAACGGCGGGGCCTCGAGACCGGGCACGTACAGGACGGCCAAGTCGCGGCCGGGATCGAAGAGCACGACCCTCGCGGAAAGTGTGCCGCTGGCGGTCTCGACCCGCACGTCGTTACCGCCGGCCACCACGTGAGCGTTGGTGAGTAAGTGCTCGGGGGCGTAGACGAAACTCGATCCTTCGATGCCGCGGTCGCACGACAGCGCGACGACCCGCACCTTCAGCACCGATGGCTGGCTCGCGGCCACCACCGGTGAGCCTGTCACCGCGGGATCGGCGGGCGGCACGTCGATGATGCGGGTGGGCTGCAAGGCCCCCAGGACCTGGGGAAAGCCGCTGCGGTCGATAAACCGACGCAGCGACGCGTACAGGTTGCGCACGCTTTCGGGCACGGCGTTGTCGACGGCACGGATGACTACCGACCGGCGGACCTGTCCGGCCACCGTCGGGAACGGGGCCGAGGCCAGTGGCACGGCGAGCATCCAAGCCACCAGCAACAGCGCCAGCACCGAGAACGCGGCCCCGATTGCGCTGTCCAGCCGACGCACGGGCCGGGAGGTTACTCTCGTCCTGATATGCCCCGCTATCCGGACGGCTATCAGTTGCCCGAGCATCGCGAATACCAGGACGCAGACGACGGCCACCGGAATCTGCGAAGCCCCTTTGGCGAGTCGATCACCGAGCGGTTTGGCAAGCTGCGCTCCCGCCGCGGCCCCGCCGAAGAAGCCCGCGAAGGACAGCGCGCCGAGCAACGCGCCGTTTCTGAACCCCCCGATGCCGTACATGATCGCGGCCAGGACGAGCAACAGGTCCAGCATGTCGAAGCTCACCGGGCTGCCTGCCTCTCGTCCCCGCTCAGGCGGTGCCCGCTCAACTGGGTAGCACGACGAGTGTGCCCGTCTGCCCCTGCTTGACATGGATAGTACAGATGAAGGTGTATGTCCCAGGCGCGGGTGCGGTGAATTCGACCGTCTTAGTCTGGCCGGGATTGATCAGCGGAACATAGGCCGCGGGGAGCCCAAGAAGTTGCCAGTCATGCGGAGCGCCACCCTTTCCGGTGTGCGTCAGGGTGATCCGCACCCTGCCCGGATGCACGGTGATGGTCGCGGGGGTGAACCGATACGACGGGCCGGTGGTGAGAGCGACCGTCTGTACGCCCGCTACGACCGAGGCGGTCGTCGCACCGGAATGGGGCTCACGATTTATGGCGGACTTGGTCTGGCAGCCAGCGAGCAACAGGACGATGAGGGCGAGCGAACCCGCGACGGCGCCCCTGCGCGGGCCTCCGAAGCTGCCCTGGCCGGATGACCGGCCGCAGGCCGAGGCCACCGCGCCGTCAGAAGCGACGAGCGGGTCGGCGAGCCGTGATCGGATGCGCACCCCGCGACGGTACCTGGCCAAGCTGTTGAGCGGCTGGGTTCCCTGAGCGGTCCGGATCGGCGTCAGTCGGGCAGCGGACGGACGTGCCCGCGATCCCAGGGTCGCTCCCAGCCGGCCAGCCGCAACAACCGGTCCAGCAGGCCAGCCGTGAAGCCCCAGACGAACAGGTCGCTCGCGGCGAAGCCCGGGCCGACGAAGCCGGACGGGTGCCGGACCGTAAAGCGATTCCGTGGCTCGACCAGGTCGGCCACCCGGACCCGCTCGACACCGGCGACTTCGATCGGATCCACTATCCCGACATCGTGCGGTTCGCGCCAATGGCCGAGCACCGGTGTCACGACGAAGCCGGACGGAGGAAGGTATAACGCCGGTAACTCCGACAGCACGTCGACGGTGGCCGCCTTGACCCCGACCTCCTCTTCGGCTTCTCGCAGGGCGGTGGCGCTCGACGAGGCGTCCTCCGGATCCGTCGCCCCGCCCGGAAAGGCCACCTGCCCCGCGTGGCTGCGCAGCGTCGCCGCCCGTTGCAGCAGCAGTACGTCGGCGTCGGCGACCGATCCAGACTCCGAGGCGAACAGCATCAACACGGCCGAGTGCCGGCCACTACCGTCGATTGGTGGCGTGAAACGCGACAAATCGGCCGCGTCCACGGTCTCAACGGCCTCCACCAGCGGCCGTAACCATTCCGGGGGGTGGCGTGGCTTGATCACCCGGCCCACTCCGGATGCATCTGGGAGGGGCTCTTCACGAGCTTCGCCGCCGCTATCGGGTTCATCTCTCCGATTCCCGCCGAAGGGCAGAGCCGCGAGATCGGGCAAATGCCGCAGGCCGGCCGTCGAGCGTGGCACATCCGTCGACCATGCCAGATCACCCGATGGGACATCAGTGTCCAGTCCTTGCGAGGAATCAGCGCGGCGATGTCGAACTCGACTTTCACGGGATCGGTGTGGGCCGTCCACTTCCACCGCGCCGACAACCGCAGCATGTGGGTGTCGACGGTGATCCCCGGGACATCGAAGGCGTTGCCGAGAACGACATTGGCCGTCTTACGCCCGAATCCCGGCAACGTCACCAATTCCCCTAAGGTACCAGGCACTTCGCCGTCGAAGCGTTCGAGCAACCGCTGGCCCAGCTTGATCAAAGTGCTGGCCTTCGCCCGAAAAAACCCGGTTGGGTAGATCAAATCCTCGAGTTCCTCTCGAACCGCCCCGGCATACCCGGCGGCGTCGGGATACCTGGCGAAGACGGCCGGCGTCACCTCATTTACCTTACGATCGGTGCATTGTGCCGACAGAATCGTCGCTACCGACAATTCGAGCGCATTGGAATAGTCGAGCTCGCAGCGCGCATGTGGATACAACTCGGCCAGTTCGCGGTTGATGCGACGCGCGCGGCGCGTCAGCGCCAAACGGCTTTCGGTCCACTCGCCGTTGGGCATGCCACCGGTCGATGCCGCCTCGAGTTCGGATTTCCTCACGAACGACAGCTTAGGTACCCCGACAGACACCGGTGGCCGATGACGGGCCGGACCTCGCGCGGCTCCCAGCCTGAGTGGGGCACAACGCGCGGCTCCGGCCGGAATGGGGCACAATAGGAACACCATGATCGGATTCCTGGTGTTGCTGTTCCCACTGCTCCTGATGGCGTTTATGTTGATCATGGAGCGGATCGAGGAACCGCTTACCCGTGCCGCGGACGAACGGGATGTCGAGGACTTTCTCGACCATGCCAACCCCGACGAACTAGATACCTTCGTCCGGGAAGGCACCGAGTCGGCGATGAAACGGTTCCGCTCCCGGCTGCGCCTGCTTCCCGGGGCCGGGCGGCGTAACCGTGCACACCGCTGAGCTGACCAATGCATCATCTGCGCCGGGCTCACCCGATCAGCCGCCGCCGAACCAACCACCGGACCGACGACACCCTTAGAATTTGGGCGCTATAGCGTGTAGTCGAACCACGCGTGACACCATCTTGGACGCCGTCCGAGGTCTCGGCGACACGTACGAGTTCGCGGGCAGTGCGAGAATCAAGAGAAGGAGCTGGTGTGGACGAGGTGCTGCGCAGGGCCGGACTGTTCCAAGGTGTCGACCCCAATGACGTAGAGGCGCTTGGCAACCAGTTCGAGGTCTTCGACGCCCCGCGCGGAACGACTCTGTTCAGCGAAGGCGAGCCGGGCGATAGTCTGTACATCGTCCTCACCGGGAAGGTGAAACTGGGACGCAAGTCCTCCGACGGGCGCGAGAACCTCGTCGCGGTAATGGGGCCTGCCGACCAGTTCGGCGAGCTTTCCCTCTTCGACCCGGGACCGCGGACCGCCACCGCCGTTGTGGTGACAGATGCACGATTGGCCCGGCTGCCGAAGGCGGCGCTCACCCGGTGGGTGCAGGAGCGGCCGCAGATCGGCATGCAGCTGCTGAGAGTCGTCGCCCGCCGACTCCGCCGCACCAACACCATGCTCGCTGATCTCATCTTCGTCGACGTCCCTGGCCGGGTGGCCAAGCAATTGCTGCAACTGGCCCAACGCTTCGGTTCGGTCGACGGTGGCCAACTCCGAGTCACCCACGATCTGACCCAGGAAGAACTCGCTCAGCTGGTCGGGGCGTCCCGGGAGACGGTGAACAAGGCTCTCGCGGATTTCGCGCAGCGGGGCTGGCTGCGTCTGGAAGGCAAGAGCGTCGTCATCCTGGATCGGGAGCGACTGGCCCGAAGGGCCAGATAACGCGGCGGCGACCGGACCCACACTCCGGCGATAGCGCGGCCTGAAAGCGGCGCGATTCTGTCGAGCCCGCCTCAGGGCCACCTCGAGCCCGCCTCAGGGCCGCGTCAGCGCCGCCTCAGCGGGTCGGCGGTCTCATCGAGGTAGGCCAGCTGGGCGCGCACCGACAGCTCCGCCGCCGGCCACAGCGCTTGATCGACATCGGCATACACCGCGCGCACCACCTGTTGCGGCGTGAGAGGCTCCTCAGCAGCGGCCAGCGCGGCCCGCACCTCGTCCAATCGTCGCTGACGGTGCGCCAGGTAGGTCGTCGCCGAAGCTCCGGCGTCGCGGAGTTCCGGGCCGTGGCCCGGCAGAACGGCCACGCCGGCCAGTGTCGACAACCGGTGCAACGAGGCAAGGTAGTCGGCAAGCACGCCGTCCGGATGGGCCACCACCGCGGTCCCCCGGCCGAGGATGGTGTCGCCGGTCAGTACCGCGTGTGCCATCCCCCGCGCGCCGTCGGCATCCGCGTCCGGGCCGGGCAAGACGAAGCACAGCGAGTCCGAACTGTGCCCCGGCGTGGCCCATACCCGGACGGTCACCCCGGCGGCCTCGACCACGGATCCCTCCGTCATGCCCTCGCCGCCGTAGCGGTGTGCGGGATCCATCGCCCGCACCGGGGCACCGGTCAGTTCGTGCAGGCGGGACGCGCCAGCGGAGTGGTCGGCGTGCCCGTGGGTGAGCAGGATCATGCTGACCGAGCCCGCCGCGTCGAGCACTGCCCGCAGGTGCCGCTCGTCGTCCGGTCCCGGGTCGACCACGATGACTTGCCGGCGTGCCGGGTCATCGCGCAACAGCCAGGTGTTCGTGCCATCCAGCGTCATCTGTGAAGGGTTGGCGGCCAACACCACGCCGGCCAAGTCGGTCACCTGACGCAGGCTCTCGTAGGTCATCATCGCGGTGTGCTCCCGGGCGCGCCGAGGTAACCCTCCGGCACCGGCAAGACAGCTCCGTCGCCCAGCTCGGCCACCAGCACGCCTGAGGAATCCCGGCGGAGCACGGGTTCGATCGCCACGATCCGCCGGACCGCAGCAGCCACGAGCACCTGCTCCACCGTGCCGAACCCCGACATTTCGGTAAGGGTTGCCACGGTTGGCGGCAGCATCGGCCGCTCGCCACGCCGGTACTCAGCCAGAGCTTCGGCGACATCCACCCACGCGGCGTGTGAAGCTTCGGACGTGACCGCCTCGGCGGCGGCGCCCTGCGGTAGAGCCGCCACGAAGAAATAGGTGTCATAGCGCCGGGGCTCGGATCGCGGGGTTATCCAGCGCGCCCAGGGCCTGATCGCGTCCAGATCCAGGACGAGGCCGCGCTCGCCGAGAAGATCCGCGAAGGACCGCCGCCGGGTCTCGATGGCGATCCGGTGCTCTGCCTCGATGACCGCCGGTGGCCGGACGAGCAGGATGCCCACCTCTTCGAAGGTCTCCCGAATCGCCGCGCACGCCAGCCGTCCCGCGTGCTCGGGTGTGGTGCCGAGTTGTTCGGCGATCGCGGCCGAAATCCGAGCCTGCGCGAGAACGCGGTCACGAGTTCCCGCGTCGATGTTCGCGAGCGTGGTGTCGGCGTCCAATCCGTCGCGGGCATCCACCGCACCACCCGGAAAGACCGACATGCCAGCCGCGAACGCCATCCGTGGCATCCTGCGAAGCAGCCACGTCTGCAAGCCGTTGGCGCCATCGCGCAACAGAACCACGGTCGCCGCCTCGCGGAGGGACATCGCCGATCCGGCGGCCGCGCCGGGCATGACTAGTTGATCTCGACGACGAGTTCGACTTCGACCGGGGCATCTAGCGGCAGGACTGCCACACCGACCGCCGACCGGGCATGCGCCCCGGCCTCGCCGAATACCTCACCGATGAAATTGCTGGCGCCATTCAGCACGGCCGGTTGGCCGGTGAAGCCCGGGCTGGAGGCGACGAAGCCGACCACCTTGACCACCCGCACGATCGCGTCGATACCGACCAGAGCATGCACCGCGGCCAGGGCATTCAGCGCGCAGGTGCGGGCATAGCCGGCCGCCTCCTCAGGCGTCACCTCCGCGCCGACCTTACCGGTAGCCTGAACGGTACCGGCCACAATCGGCAGCTGGCCGGAAGTGAAGACGAGCGAGCCGCTTCGGACAGCTGGCACGTAGGAGGCCAGCGGCGCGGGCCCGGACGGCAATTCGACCCCGAGTTCGGCAAGCCGCTCGCTGACGGAAGTCACCCGTGAAACCTACCTGCTCGCCGAAGTCCAGGTTTTTCACACCCTCGATGCACCGCTCAGTCCGACGATGAACGGGCGGTGATCTGCATCGCCGAATCCGATCGCGAGCATTCCGGTTTGTAGGGTGGTTCAGTGGCCACGGATTTGAGGATGCCAAGACTTCATGTAGTGACAGGCAAGGGCGGCACCGGCAAGACGACGATCGCCGGTGCTCTGGCCCTCGCCTTGGCCGCCGGAGGACACCGAGTGCTGCTCGTCGAGGTGGAAGGACGGCAAGGGCTGGCGCAGCTGTTCGATTCGCCTCCGTTGCCCTACGCCGAGACTCGGCTGGCGGCCACCCGCGGTGGTGAAGTCATCGGTCTCGCGGTCGACCCCGAAGATGCGATGCTCGAGTACCTCGACATGTTCTATTCGATGAAGCGCGCCGGGTCGGCGCTCCGCAAGATGGGTGCGATCGACTTCGTCACCACGATCGCGCCCGGATTGCGAGACGTGTTGCTGACCGGCAAGGTAAAGGAAGCGGTGATCAGGACGGTCGATCACCGGCCGGCTTTCGATTTCGTCGTCCTGGACGCACCACCCACCGGACGGATAACCCCGTTCCTCGAGGCCACCAACGAGGTCGCCAGCCTGACCAAACTCGGTCCCATCCACAAACAGAGCGTCGGGGTCAGTTCGCTGCTGCACTCCCGTCAAACCCACGTGCACGTGGTGACCTTGCTGGAGGAGATGCCGGTTCAGGAGACGCTCGACGCCACCGCCGAACTGCGCCGGGCGGGCTACCAACTCGGCCGGATCGTGGTCAATCGAGCGCGCCCCGAACTCGTCGCCGCCAACCTGCTCGGCCCCGGCGGTAGCCCGGACGATGCCGTGCTCGCCGATGGTCTGACTCAAGCTGGACTCGATCCCGGCCTCGCGCCCGCCCTGGCCCAACAAGTCGGTGAATACGCCCAGCGCCAAAACGTGCAGGCCGAGGCCGGGCGAGATCTCGAAAGCACGAAGCTGCCTATTGTTCGACTTCCCGAGCTCCGCCCGCCGATGGACTTAGGCGCCCTATTCGAACTCGGCGACGCCCTGGACATCGAGGAGTGGACGGCATGACGCATTCGAGGAAGCGAGCCCGGCCACCCGTCCTGGACGTCGACCGGTTGCTCAAGGATCCCGAGATCAAGGTCATCGTCACCTGCGGCAGCGGCGGTGTCGGCAAGACCACCACTGCTGCCGCCCTAGGTCTGCGGGCGGCTGAGCAGGGCCGCAAAGTCGTGGTGCTGACCATCGATCCCGCTCGCCGATTGGCGCAGTCACTCGGACTGATCGAGTTGGACAACACGCCGCGGCAGGTATCCGGAATCGAAGGTAGCGGTGCCCTGCTGGCAATGATGCTGGACATGAAGCGGACGTTCGACGAGGTGGTTTCCGCGCACACGACCCAACAGAAGGCCGAGCAGATCTTCGCCAATCCCTTCTACCAGTCGCTGTCGGCCTCGTTCGCGGGAACGCAGGAATACATGGCGATGGAGAAGCTTTCCCAACTGCGCGCGCAGCTCGTCGAACGCGGCGCCTGGGATCTGATCGTGGTAGATACCCCTCCCTCGCGGTCGGCGCTGGACTTTCTCGACGCCCCGGAACGGCTCGGCAGATTTCTCGACGGCCGGATGATTCGGCTGCTGACCGCCCCAGCCCGAGCCGGAGGCAAGGCCTACCTCAAGTTCGTCAGCGCCTCGTTCTCGATCTTCACGAAGGTGCTGACCAAGATCCTGGGCAACGATCTGCTCGGTAACGTGTCGTCGTTCGTCGCCGCTCTGGAGACAATGTTCGGCGGGTTCCGGGACCGTGCCGAACAGACCTACGAGCTGCTCAAGGCGCCTGACACCGCCTTCGTGGTCGTGGCCTCCCCCGAGCCGGACGCGCTGCGGGAGGCATCGTTCTTCGTCGAGCGCCTTCAACAACAGGAAATGCCGCTGGCGGGCGTGGTGCTGAACCGGCTTCGCGGCTCGGTCGGCGGGCTGACAGCGGGACGTGCCGCCGCGGCCGCCGAACGGCTGAGTGAGATGCCGGATCCGAGCCCGGCGGTAGCGCTGGCCATCGCCGCACTGGCGGTGCAAGCGGACTCGGCCGAAGCGGCCGAACATGACATATCGATGGTCGCGAGGTTCGCCGCGGCCCATCCGGATGTCGCCCAGCGCAGCGTGCTGGCATTGCCGACCGACGTGCATGATCTTGACGGGCTGCGCACGGTCGGCGAGGCGCTGGCCGGCTGATCCGACGTACGAGTCGGCTGATCCGACGTCGGTTGATCCGAACTACGAGTCGGCTGATCCGATGCCGCGGTCGGCCGCGCCGGGCGCCGGCTGGTCCGATCTAGCAGCCGCCCATCGGGACCGACGTCGTGGATCCGGAACGGTCCGCAGGTTCGCCCTCGAAACGGTCGCGTACTCCTCTGCTCGTTGGACCGACCGGAAGAAGTTGCGCCAGGACACCACGTCCGGACGGCGTCGGAGCAAGGTGCGGCGCTCACGCTCGGTCATTCCGCCCCAGACGCCGAACTCCGCACGACTGTCGAGCGCGTCGGCCAGACAATCGATTCGGACCGGGCAGCCGGTGCATATGGCCTTGGCCTTGTGCTGCGCGGCACCAGCGACGAACAGCGACTCGGGGTCGATGTCCCGGCACGCCCCGCGTGAGGCCCATTCCGAATCCCCGGAAATCCCTGGCCGTTC
>Ga0307504_10000128_pt1 | contig 14970 bp, 13 predicted proteins | sample 19_S_MG_FD_194516 | JGI IMG/M metagenome (GOLD analysis project Ga0307504, IMG submission 194516) | Soil microbial communities from Populus trichocarpa stands in riparian zone in the Pacific Northwest, United States - 19_S | ecosystem: Environmental > Terrestrial > Soil > Riparian zone > Trees... | reverse complement strand
GACCGCGCCTACCGATCGAAGGCACCCAATTTGTGGACATCAGCGCGCCGGCGCTTGCGAAGCTTCGCGAGCGCAGTGCGCACGTCGTACTGGGCGAGGTGACGTCCCTGCCTTTTGCGGACGATGCATTCGATCTGGTATGCGCACTCGATATCATAGAGCACGTCGATGATGATGATGGCGCCTTGTCGGAGCTATCGCGAGTTGCGCAGCCGGGTGGCACCCTTCTGATCTCGACGCCCCTGCACCCTACTCGTTGGACTTCGTTCGACGACTTCGTGGGCCACAAGCGGCGATACGAACCACAGCAATTGCTGGCAAAGCTGGCGCAGCACCAGCTCACCGTTGCAGGCAGCGCCGTGTTTGGGATGCAGCCGCGGTCCTCGCTTCTCGTCAACATCGGAATGTGGTGGCTTACGCATCATCGTGAGCGGGCCATGCGGTGGTACAACCGGGTATTGATGCCGCTCGGACTGCGCTTCCAGAAGGAGCTGCATCTCGTCCCAGGAATGATCGCGACGGAGGAGGTCGATGAGATTCTGCTCGTGTGCCTAAAGAGTCGCTCCGGCCTACCCGGCAGCCTGGAGCTCGCGAATTCGGCTCGGCTGAGCCAGTCCGAAACGGCCCGCGCGGACCTCGGCCGTGAATCTCCGCATCCCAAACCAGTCAGTCGCCGTAGCGAAGCGCTTGCCCCCCAGGCGGACGCTCGCAAGCCGGAATGGCTCTAGCTGGTAATCTCACCCGCCGCCCGGTGCGCAGAATCGATGGCCTTGTGCGCATAGGCCATCCACGCGGCATCAGTGCCGGCGAAATGAATCCGTCCCAACGGTGCAGCGCTCGCCTTCGTCTCGCGCTCGGCCGAAGACGCGTCATCGTAGAGCGAGTTCGCGTCATAGGCGTAGCCATGCCCCCAGCGGTTGACGGTTATCGCGGCGATATCCCGATCCGCGTCGAAGCCGCCTGGACCGAGGATCCGCGTGAGCTCGTCGCGCGCGTGCGACTCGAATTCCTCGAAACGGAGCGCATATGCAAGGGCGCGACCGGCGCGCCAAGCGCTGCGCTGGTCCTTGATCGGGCCGTCGGGCCACGGTACGTGGATCAAGTGGAGGATCATCGGCTCCTCGGGGCGCGTCGGGCAGCGATAATCGCCGACGCTCACCGGGTAGTCGAGCTTCAGGTGGCTGTAGAACCCGGCCGGGTTATTCACGTAGTGAATTCCGCGCTTGACCCATGCATGCCAGTTGCGGACGGCGACGTTGACGTAGACGAGCGGCGCCTTGACTTGGTCCGACACAGCCTTGCGCTGCGCGGCGCCCAGGTCAGGGCAGATGTAGGGGAGCATCGCCGAGTAGCCCGCATAGACCGCGTGCTCCACGGAAACGCGCGTGAGCGTCTTCCCCTGCGCGTACAGCACGTCGACGCCAGCCTGGTTGTTCGCGAGCGCGACCACCGTCGACGAGAGCCTCAGGCGCACGGCGTGCTCGGGCAGGTCGAGCCGGCTGTAGTCGAAGCGCGCGCTGACGATGTCATCCATGCTGCGACCGGCCGCTACGCCGGGAATCATCTCGCGCACGAAGAGCCGCGCGAGCGAGGCGTTGCCATCGGGGAAGTGGTAGATGTAGGGATCGCCTTCCAGAATCCCGGCCTTTGGCATCTGCAACCCGAGCCCCTGGAATCCCGGGTATTCGCAACCCCATGCGAGCAGCGCCGATACCGCCTCGCTCTTGCTCGCGAACAGGTCGAGCGTGCGTCCGTCGAACATCGCGAGCGAACGCTCGTCGAGACCGTAGTAGCGCTGCAGGTAGTCGCGGTAGGAGGTGGTAGACAGCAGGCGCTCTTTTTCGGCGGGACTCTTCCCGGCGAGCACGTCGCGCGTGTCCGTGTATAGCGTGAGCAGGCGCGCTTTCTGCGCCGCGTTGATCGGACAGTCGGCGATGAAGGCCGCGGCTGGCCGACCATTGTGCAGCTGCGCTGGCACGTCGCTCGGCAGCGAGCGCACCGGGTCGCCGGTCACGAGCCGGTCGACGCCATACACCTCGCGCGGAAAGAACAGGCCCGACGAGAGACCAAGCCCGGGGTAGAGGTGGAGGTGGAAGGCCTTTTCTAATCGGTCGAGGTCAACGCCAAGGCTGGCAACGCACGCGCGCGCGACGTTCGTCCAGCGGGTCTTGGGCCCTTCCATCGACTCGCTCCCGCCATAGCCCAACAGGAAGCGGCCATCGACGTTGAACTCGTTGCGGCGCGCGTGGCCACCAAAATCATCGTGGTTGTCGAGGATGAGGATGCGGGCCTTCGGCCGCGCCTTGCGCAGATAGTGCGCGGTCGCGAGACCGCCGATGCCGCCGCCGATCACAACCACGTCATAGCGTTCGGCGACCGGCTGGCCGCGGAGGTCATAGCGGAGACCATCGCGTACGCCGTGCGCGATCGAGAAATCCTCGGGCCGGCTGCCGCCGTAGCCCGTGCGCGCCGGCGGATAGGGCGCGTTGGCGCCCTGCGCGTAACTCAGGCCCGGCGCGGCGCTGCTGGCGACGATGGCGCAGGCGACGCCATCGAGAAAGTCCCGCCGCGTGATTCCCTCGCCCATAGCGCTCCCCCCTGGCGCGGCCTGTTTGTGCGGCAGTGATCCGGTGCGAAGGACCTGGCCGTTTGTGCATGCCGCGTCATTGCGCCGACGGTTGAGCCAAGACTACACACGTGACGCGCGTCCTGGAAGGCGCCCTGCGCGCTCGATCAGGGATTCGTCGCGGTGACGATCCAGAGCGCGCCGTGCAGCGGCACCGTATCTCCAACCTGCCACTGTGCGAGCGCCGCCCGGATCGACTCGGCCGCCGCGGCCCGCCGCTCAGCCGGCTGGCCATCCAGCGCCCGGCTCGCCGGTCCGATGCTCAGGGCTGCATCGACTGCGGCGTCGAGTCCACGACCGTTAGCCAGATCGAGCGACAGAATGATCGGCTCGAGTTCGATTGCGCGGAACCCGGCCCGTCCGAGGATGCCGCAGACGCGGCGCTCGGCCGAGAACGAGAACGGCCCCGGATCCTCGGGTCCGACCTCGGGCAAACGCGGGACGTGCCGGTAGGCTTCCTGCAGCGGCAGGAACAGCCAGGGGTTCTCGCGCAGTTCGCGCCAGCAGGCGAAAGCGAGTCGCGCGCCGCCACGCAGGCCGCACCGCATGTTAGCGAATGACTGCACTGGGTCAGCGAAGAACATCACGCCGAAACGCGAGCAGAGCAGATTGGCTCGGCCGGGCTCGAATGGATAGACTGTTGCGTCGGCGAGGGCGAAGTCGACCGGCAGCCCTTTCGGCGCAAGCTGGCGCGCTCGCTCCAGCATCGGTGAGGACACGTCGATGCCGAGCACATGGCCGCCCGGCGCCACGCGCCGCGCCAGCGCGATCGACGTGGCGCCACATCCGCAGCCGATGTCCAGCACGATTTCGCCGACGCGCGCGGCGGCTCGATCGAAGAGGACCTCGGCGATCGGTGCGAGCAGCCCATCCAGCGCCTGCTGCCGATTCAGCCAGCGCTGACCACCGGGACCGTTCCAGAACGCGATCTCGTCGGCGTTGCGGTCATCGGCGGCGGGGAGCGTCATCGGCTTTCCTGGAGCGGGGGACGATCAATGCGGACTTCAGGCGCGGCATCGCGGCCTGGACCTCGAGTTTCGTGGACGATTATAGGCGTTGCCAATGCCGTTAGACGTTCACGGCTCCGCGGGCGGATGTAGACTCTTCCGCGGATTCTGGCGTCAGCCTGCGTATCTCACGCCAAGCCGGGCAACGTCATCGCCTGCTCCCGGCCAAACGTCACCGGTTCCGAGGAGTAGTATGCCGGCACGAAAGCGGGCGCTCGCCTTGAGGCGACAACGACGCGCGTCGTGCCGGTTCTGGGTCGTTCCAAGAGATTTCAATGGTTGATCGTCGCACGGTCGTGACTGGTCTCGGTGTGTTGGCCACGCCGGTAGCTTCGATGGCGGCAGAGACACCGGAGAACCGTACCTCTGCAGACCATGGGGCCACGCTCGTCATAGACGGGCTTGATTGTTCCGTGCCGAGCGAGAGCTACGTAAGCAAGCTGCGTGCCGGTGGAGTTGACTGCATGCACCTGAGCGTCGAGGACATGGACGGGCGCGGCGGCGTCCATCCGTTCGTCTTCGTGCACGAACGACTCGATCAGCTGCGCGGCTCGATGCGACTGGCGCGAACCGTCCGCGACATATGCGCCTGCAAGCGTGACGGCCAAATAGCGCTCGTGCTCGGCTGGCAAGGCGCTGATCCGATTGGCACGGAACCGGGCACTCTCAGAGCGTACTTTGAGCTCGGTCTACGGGTGCTTGGAATCGCATACAACACGACCAACCGATATGGGAGCGGCTGCCTGGAACCATCACGCGGGCTGACAGCGGATGGCGAGAGTCTCGTCGAACAGGCTCACGCGCTGAACATGCTGCTCGACGTCGGCGGCCATACCGGTGAGCAGACATCACTCGATGTCATCGCTCGTGCCGGCGGACGACCCGTAATCTGCTCTCACACCGCGTTGGCGGCGCTCAATGCCAACAAGCGCAACACTAGTGATCGCGTTTGTACTGCGATTGCGGCCACAGGGGGCGTTATCGGCGTCCTTTGCCTTAACGACTATCTGGCGAGAAACGCAGCGAACGCCAAGCCGGCGGAGAGGACGCCGCAGGCTCCACTCGGGGTCTATCTGGATCATCTTGATTACCTTAGACGGTTGGTTGGCGTGGATCATGTGGGTATTGGACCGGATTTCGTCGACGGCCAGGATCTCTCGAAGCCGGGGGCATGGCCGGGTGATCGCTTTACGCCAGACATGATTAGCCCGGGCGACGACATCCTGTATTCCGAGGGCTTTGAGTCGATCGATCAGCTCCCGAATGTGGTAGCGGGCTTACGCGAGCGTGGGTGGACCCGGATACAGATCAGGAAGTTGCTCGGCGACAACTGGGCACGCGTTTATAGAACGGCATGGGGCGCCTAAGCGCGAGCGCCAGGACGCGCTTTGCGGCGACTCCGGTACGCGGCCGGCGGCGGACGCTTTGCGAATTCCGCTCGGCACGGTCCTGGCGATCGTCGGCATTGCATTGTGCGCGGTACTGCTGACGCAACTCGGCGTGCGACATGCGCTGCTGATGCTCCTGACAGCCTCACTGGCGCTGCGAATGGGCTGTGGGCGACTCATCCGACAAGGCATGGCCGATGGAGAGCATCAGAGGCGCTCTGACGGACGGCCCCTCGCGAGCAGCGTCTCTCCTGCGAGGGCGACGTGGTAGCGGAGAAAACCAATATGTCTGGAACATTAAGACAATCAATGCAAGCTCGGCCGCTGTGGTATTTCTTTCCATTGGCCTTTCTGCTGTCTTGGTATACGTGGTATTTGCGCCTATTCGGTGTGCATACGTCGGGGGGTATGAATCCCTTAGGCGTGCTTGTCGCCGCTCTGATCATGGCTGGCGTCTGTGGGGGATGGAGCGGCACCAAAGCACTGCTGCTGCGCATCGTGCGGGTGCGCGTAGGGATACGCTGGTACTTGGTAGCGCTCGTACTCCCCGTCTTATTTGGCCTCCTGGCGTTGGCGCTCAACCTATTGCTCGGCGCAGACTTACCCGGCTACTCGCAATGGTCGAACTGGCAGGTCATTGCCGGTGGTTTCGCCATCCAATTCCTATTCGTGGGGTTGGGCGAAGAGCCCGGTTGGCGTGGTTTCGCCTTGCTCGAGCTGCAGAAGCGTTATTCAGCGCTCAAGGCGGCTTTGTTGCTGGCTGCAGTCTGGGCACTGTGGCATCTGCCGCTCATGGGCACTGACGTCCCTTGGAACACCGTACCCGCCTTCATCGTCAGTGTATTTGCGGCAAGCGTCGTTCTCACGTGGCTTTTCAATTCCACCGGCGGCAGCGTGCTGCTATGCATGTTGCTGCACGCGACCGTCAATGCCATTGACGCAGGGTACATATTCCAACTCTTCAGCGGGGTCAATCTGCTGCAGCTGTGGTGGATCTATACCTTGATCTGGGTCGCTGGCGCAGCTTTCATCGTTTGGCGGGTAGGGTCGGGGTTGAAGGGTTGGCGCCGGCGGCGCGGAGCTGCGGCTTAAGCGAACCGACCGGCGCAAGCGCCGGCGAGCGCTTGGGAGGCTAGCCGGTAGGGTCGCGTGTGGCGTTGTTTGCTGCGGCTTCCGCGCCGGCAGAACGTGGTAGCGGGGCGTGCTATGGACTTGTTCAATCTTTCCGCGGCGGTCATACGCGAAGCCTGACGGTCGGCAACGGCCTCGCAGGATCGCGGCGTTAGAAGACAAGATCGTCCCGTAGTAGAGCATCGGTCGCGAAGCATCGGACAGCTCGCACCATGCCCACTTTTCTTCGATGCAGAGAGACGCGCGTGTCCTCCGTACGGTGCAACATAATGCGCGCGTTTGACTTCGTGCATGCGTCTCGGGCACTTTCGCTTCATCGCTGGACGCCGTATGCAGGCAACGGCTCAACGCTGGCGTCATAAGGGATGTCGGCCGAAGCATCATGCTCACATCGCTACTCTGCGAAGCGCGTATCTGGCCGGTAGTCTGGCGCCGCAGACTCGCCTACTACTGGCTCGTCGGCGAGAAGGACAATCTGGCGTTCCTCGTGATGCTCGGGCTGCCGATCCTTGGTGTGGCAGGCATCATCTATTTTGCCTACTCGGCGGGAACGCCCATCCAGCCTGCCCGCACTCAGGGCATACAGCGGGAAGCAACACATGCGCGTCGGCGCGCAAATGATCTGCAATGCCTCGCCGAGAACATCTATTTCGAAGCTCGCGGCGAACCGCTTGAAGGCCAGTACGCGGTTGCCGAAGTCACCTTGAATCGGACATGGTCCCAGAACTTCCCGCACAAGATCTGCGAAGTGGTCCACGAGACTCGGTGGGATCCGAACCGCCGGCGTTTCGTTGCAGACTTCTCATGGACGGAGCTCGGCACGCTGTCCCCGCAGGACGGACCTGCCTGGAAACAGGCGATGACTGTAGCGAACGCGGCGTACGATGACCTGCACACGCCGGTTGTACCCGGTGCATTGTTCTATCACGCGACCAGCGTCCGGCCCGGATGGTCGAGGAACAGAAGAGCCGTCGCGACGATCGGCAATCACATTTTCTACCGATGAGAGTCCCGCAGACCGCGCAGCTCTATCTTGGGGCCGTGCGCAATTTCAACGACACTCACGGAAAGCTGTTGAACGACAGGAACCGCGCGCTCATCGCCGAATTGCTCGGCGGTCGCGTGAAGATTCGACAGGAAGGTGAGGCGGTCTACGCCTCGAAATGGATGGCGGCGTACTGCTCGGGGTAGCCTGAAAATCTAATAAACTCAATCGTTTAAAATGGGGACCCTGAGGGTTCGGCTCCGATAGGCATGTGCGAGGCGACTTGTAAGCCTTAGCGACCTTTAGCGGATGAGGAGAAAGGCGATGGACCCAGCCAGCCAGGCGGGCGCAACCCCGGGTCGCCGCGTCAACCCCGGTATCGCAGCGTATCGACCAGCAGTGCAAAGGCCGGTGACGACTGGCGTCGGCTCGGGTAATAGAGGTGGTATCCCGCAAAGGGGGCGCACCAGTCCTTAAGAACTCGCTTGAGACGCCCCTTGGCAAGATGGGGTTCGGCCAGGTCCTCCGGGATATACGCCATGCCGAATCCGGCCAGAGCCGCACTGAGCATCTGGTCGGTCATGTTGAAGATGAGCTGCCCCTCGACGCGCACCTTCAGTTCGCGGCCACCTTTCTCGAACTCCCAGGCGTACAACCCGCCATGCGTCGGCAGGCGCAGATTGATGCACTCGTGACCGATCAGATCGTGCGGCGTCTTTGGCGGTGACCGCCTCGCGAAATAGGACGGGGCTCCCACGACCGCCATGCGCATGTCCGGGCCGATACGCAGGGCGATCATGTCCTTCGCCACCTGCTCGCCGAGACGCACACCGGCGTCATAACGCTGGGCAACGATATCGGTCAGGCCATAGTCAATCATGATCTCGACCTTGATATCCGGATATCGGGGCAGGAGTTTCGCCAACTTGGGCCAGAGGATCCCATCGGCTGCATGCTCGACGGCCGTGATCCGAATGGTGCCCGCGGGCTTCTCCCGAAGGTCGCTCAAGCCCGCGAGCTGAGCCTCGATTTCCTCAAACCGAGGGCCCACGGTCCGAAGCATGCGTTCGCCCGCCTCCGTCGGGGAGACGCTGCGCGTAGTGCGGGTCAACAGCCGAAGACCGAGCCGCTCCTCAAGACCGCGGATGGTGTGACTCAGCGCCGATTGGGACACCCCGAGCTGTGCAGCGGCTCGGGTAAAGCTCCGCTCGCGGGCAACCGCGAGGAAGGCCAAAAGGTCGTTGAAGCGTTCGCGCGGCATTCATGAATCCCCCTCATATGTCCATGCAGATTCTACCGGCTAATCACACCGCGTCGCGCCTGCTAACTTTCCGGTCGTCAGAAGGCGCGCGAAGAATCGCAGTTCCAATCAAACGGAGGGAGCCAATGGACATCAAACGAAGCGGCTCACAGCCCTCCGGCAAGGGCCCGGCCGAGTATTTCACCGGCACCGTGCGCATTGACCCCCTGTTCGAGGCACCCGATCCGGCACGCGCGCGCGGCGCCCGTGTCACTTTCGAGCCTTGCGCTCGGACAACCTGGCACACCCACCCGCTGGGTCAAACCCTGATCGTGGCTGCGGCCGCGTACAGTGCTGGGGTGGCCCGATCGAGGAGATTCGGCCGGGTGATGTGGTCTGGATCGCTCCGGGTGAGAAGCATTGGCATGGCGCCACGCCAATCACGGCCATGACCCACATTGCCATTCAGGAGCAGCTCAACGGCAAGGTCGTCGACCGGATGGAAAAGGTCAGCGACGAGCAATACCAGGCCTGATGACCTACTCATGGCGCCGGGAAGGAGAAATCATGCAGAAGCGCAAACTTGGGAACAGCAACCTGGAAGTCTCGGCGATCGGCCTCGGCTGCATGGGGATGAGCTTTGGCTACGGTCCACCTGCAGACAAGCAGGAGATGATCTCTCTGATCCGAACGGCCGTTGAACGCGGCGTCACGTTCTTCGACACCGCCCAGGTCTACGGTCCATTCGCGAACGAGGAGCTCGTGGGCGAAGCGCTTGAGCCCTTCCGTGAGCATGTTGTGATTGCCAGTAAGTTCGGGTTTGACATCGAGCAGCGCGGTGGTCTCAATAGTCGGCCCGAGTACATCAAGCAGATGGCCGAGGGCTCGCTCAAACGGCTCAGGGTCGCTGCCATTGATCTCTTCTATCAGCACCGCGTTGACCCGGACGTGCCGATCGCAGACGTGGCGGGAGCGGTGAAGGAACTGATTCGCGAAGGAAAGGTCAAGCACTTCGGCCTTTCCGAAGCAGGCGCGCAAACGATCCGCCGCGCGCACGCGATCCAGCCGGTCACGGCAGTGCAGAGTGAATACTCGCTTTGGTGGAGAACTCCTGAACAAGAAGTACTGCCGACCCTTGAGGAGCTCGGGATTGGCTTCGTGCCGTTCAGCCCGCTGGGCAAGGGCTTCCTCACGGGAAAGATCGACGAGAACACGACGTTCGACAGCACCGACTTCCGCAACATCGTCCCGCGCTTTACGCCGGAGGCTCGGAAAGCGAATCAGGCCTTGGTCGATCTGCTTGCGAGTATCGCGCAACGGAAGAAGGCGACGCCTGCGCAATTGGCGCTCGCGTGGCTGCTGGCCCAGAAGCCGTGGATTGTTCCGATTCCTGGCACCACGAAGCTGAAGCGCATGCAGGAGAACATCGGAGCCGCTGCGATTGAACTGACGTCCGACGATCTCCGTGAGATCGAAGGTGCCGCCTCGAAGATCAATGTCCAAGGGGCTCGGTACCCGGAAAACTTGGAGCGCATGGCCGGCCGCTAAGCGCCAGAGGCCTATGGCACCTTTCACTCAATTTCGAGCAGCTCAGGAATGCAGAAGCGGAAGCTTGGGAAAAGTAGTCTGGGGGTCTCGGCCCTCGGGTTCGGCTGGATGGGCATGAGCTTTGGCTACGGTGGCGAAGATTGAATAAATCCGGACGCTGCCGGCAATGCGGGCCGAGCGTGCCGTTGCGGGGCCCGCCGGCGGGGGCGCGCGCAGGCGCTACGGCGATGTTCTCGATCCCAGCGGCTTAGCGGCCGCAGATTGGCCGCCATTCTCACTGTGCCGATTTTGCAGGGCCAGGCTGACCCTCGTCATTGGGTGCGCCGGGGTTAGGGGCGTGAGATGAGTGATCGCCGAGTAACGGCACCAGAACTTCATTCATAGTATCCAATGTCATCGCGGCCGCCCGAGCGTAGCGAAGGATACCGTGTCGATCAATTACGTAATTTGTGGGAACACCCTTCAGAACTCTGTAAGGACCCTTCATTGTGCGCACCATCGGAATTGTCAACGCTGCGGCCAGTGGTTTGAGCTGACTCAACGGAACAGAGTCCTCCGTGGTGATGGCTAGAACTCGCAGTCCTCGTTTTTGCTGGATTCGGTAATAGCGATCTAGCAAGGGCAGCTCCTCCTTGCAGGGCGCACACCAAGTGGCCCAGAAGTTGAGCACCAGTACCTGATCCTTGAAGTCCGCCAGGATGAGTTTCTTTCCATCAAAGGTCGTTGCCTGAAAATCGGGTGCCGGCTGATCAACCACGGGATCTTTGCCAGCCACGCTCGTTGCATACGCCAGCGCAGCAATCGCCGCTAATACAATGTGACATCTGGGTGTCATCGGACAATTCTGTTTCAACGCGTTGGCGCTGCGGATCGAACCAATCCCGACTGGGGCTGCGGCATTCCCTTCCCGGGGGTGAGACCTCGATCGACAGAGGTGTGCGTCTTGTTCTGTTGTCGTTGTGCCGTAGGGCCCCAAGTAACCGGTAGCATGCACTCGCGTGCCCGCGGTAGGCAAATAGCGGGACGGGTCCGACGTAGCGGCCCGTTCGGGTGCGCCGCTCGGTTTACAAAGACGGTACCGCGCGTCGGCAGGCGTCTTTTGGGAAGTGGTAGCGGGGGCGTGCTATGGACTTGTTCAATATTCCCGCTCTTCGGCTCGAAACACGCCCCCCGGGCGGCCGTCGTGGCACCAAGCCGCTGCGGCAACGGCCACGAACTCACCCCGCAAAACTTCGTACCCGCTGAAAGCGGGATCCGCTGGCGTTGCCGCCAATGCGGGGCTGAGCGTGCCGCTGCTTGGCGGCGGCGGAGGGCAGTCGCTTAGTATTCAGGTGGTCTCCCCGACTACCTACCCCAACGGTGGGCGGGCAGTACGGGGAAGGGAACGCAGCATTCACCGGCGGCAACTGACCCTCTGCAGACCCTCGCGACCGGCAGCTCTGCGGCTCTCCAGTCAGGTCGCGAGCTTCGCCAACGCCTCACGCGCTTCCTTGAGCTGCTTCCAGTTCGGCGCGAACTTCAGTGCCCCGTCGCACTTCGCGAGCGCTCAATAGTCGGCGGCCGCAGCGCCGAGCCTACTGCGCGCCGCCCTGCACGGGTCCCAGGTACCTGTCAAGCCACGCAAGCGTCTCTTTCATGAACTCGACCCGCGGCACGAGGTGTCCGGACGGGTAGACGATCATCTTCTTGTCGTCCGGCCGCGTGCCAAGCAGCCTGAACATCGGCTTCTGCGCCGTCTCGACCGGGAAGTAGTTGTCGTACTCGCCGTTCAGCATCAGCACTGGCTGCCTGATCCTCGTCAGGTAGTTGATCTGGTCCACCTCGGGCAGCGAGCGCTCCATGACCATGCCGCCGACGTTGAGCACCACGACGCGGACGCGCTGCTCGACGGCCGGAACAATGCCACCCATGAATCCGCCCCAGCTCGCGCCGAGAAAGGCGATGCGGTCGGGCCGTAGGTCCTGACGGGTCTCGAGATAGTCCAGGGTGCGGCTGAAGTCCTTGACCCACATGATGACGTGGTCTTTGTAGGCGACGCTCTCGTTCGGGGTGTCTGAGTGCAGACCGTCCTGCCGCTCAAAGGTGCTCTTGTAGGTCGGCAGAACCAACGCGCGGCCGCTCTTGATGACGAAGCTGTAGTCGCGGTAGTCCGCGATCCAGCGCGGGTCGAAGCGGCTGACGAAGAACATGGCGGAGCCTGGAAAGAGCACGACGGGCTGGTAGGGCGGCGTGCCGTGCCGCGGCAGAAAGACATGGATCGGCAGTCGCTCACGATTGTAGGCGGCATTGACCGACACCGACTCGAGCCGCCAGTCCTCGCCGTCGACGACGTTGTCGATACGCGCCTCGAGCGGCGCGCGGTCGTAGACAAATTGTCGCGCGAACTGCGCAAAGGTGCGGTTGTCGACCGGCTGCTCGCGTGCGTAGTCACGGAACGCCTGCGACAGCGGCTGCGTGAGCGCGGCCGGCACGGCCGCACTGGCGAGCTCGCGAATGCAGCGGAAGCCATTCGTGGGACTGCGATCGAGCGCCGGCTGCGCGGTGGCGTCGTTGAAGGCGTAGGTGGGGTCGGTGTATCCGCCGCCGAGGATGAAGCGCACCCCTGCGTTCCCCGATGCGTTGAACGCCCACTCGCGTACGTTTCCGGCGATGTCGTCGACACCGAAGGAGCTCAGCCCCGCCAGGCTTCCGGCCGCCGTAGTCGCCTTGCCGCTGAAGTTGCTGAACGGCAGCAGGAACTCGGTGCGCCAGGTGTCGGCCAGCTGCGTCCAGTGGTACACGGTAGGTAACCGCTTGCCCGCCCAGGCCGCGTACGCGGCCGCCTCGTACCAGGAGACTCCGGCCACCGGATGATCAGCGAGTCCGTCGGGAAAGGCGCCCGCCTCCCAGGTCGCAGGTCCCGGCCTTCCGGTGCGGTCGGTGAAGCGCGCGAGTGCGACGGCGAGCGGGATCTCCTTGCCGCCGTCGAGGACTGGGAAGCGCCAGTAAGAGGCGTTCGTGTAGCCGCCGGCGTCGACGAAGGCCTTGTACTGGCGGTTCGTGACTTCGTACTTGTCGGCGAGGAACTCGGGGACCTCGACGCCGCCGTACTTATCGAGACCTATCAGGTTCATCTGGGTCTCCGCTGCGGGGATGCGCACCATGTTCGGCGGCAGCGTGCCGGCGCGATCGAGCGTCAGGCGAGGCACGTCGATCCCTACGAGAAAACGGGGGGTCACGAGCGCGAGGGTCTGGAAGCCGTCCTTACGCACCTCGACGCGCAGCAGGTCGCGCGGCACGCGTGCGTCCTTGAGCGGCGTCGTGCCTGCAAAGTGCCACGGCGCATCGGGCGTGCCGTAGTCCTTCCAGTAGACGCCGGCGCCGGCCGGCTGCGTATCAATCGTGAGCGTGGTCGCGATCAGCGGCCACAGCTTGCCGAGCGAGCGGTCCTGCGGCAGCGCCCGCTCGGCCTCCAGCGCCATGTCGAGGATGCGTGCATCGCTGTGCGGAGACTTCGCGAGGGTCTCCTCGATGCCCGGCAGCAGGACGTTGCGCGCGTGCTCGCGACGCTGCCATGGCACGAGGAGGGAAACGGCGAGCGCACCGAGGGCGAGCGCAGTGCCCAGTGTCCAAAACGCCGCGGAGCGGCGCGAGGGAGTTCGCGGCGCTTCGGGCCGCTGAGGGATGGGCTGGGCGCCGCCCGCGGCCGGCAGCCCAACTACGCCCGACGCCGACGGAGTCCCTGTCGGCCCTTCTGCCGGCTCCGCTGACAGCAGGCGCCGTACACGCTCGACGAAAGTCGCCGGTGTGATTCCGTCCGGTAGGCGTGTCCATTGCACTTCCCGGAACCGCTCCGGCACGCGTTCATCATCATCACGCGTGTCGTCGATGACCACCGGCAACAGGAAAGCCTTGTCGGCAGCCATCAGATGGCACCGATCCACCGCGAGCTTCCACTCGAGACGGAAATACCCCTCGTCGCGATTGTGGGTGTTCCGGGAGATGACCGGGAGGAATAAGGCGCAGGTCTTGATTTGCCTGCGGATCGACTGGTCCCAGGCATCGCCGCCACGCAATTCGCTTTGGTCGAACCAGACTTCGATTCCCGCGGCCCGGAGTGCTTCGCAGATACGGCCGGCCGCCTCAGCATCCTGCGAGGCGTAGCTGATGAAAACGGCATGCGAAATCCCGCTCAAGGCGCGCAGCCACCCTCGACCATGTCGAGCATCCCCCTATTTGCTCGCATGGTCGCGGATGCCTCTGTGGTTGGCAACCAGCCATGGATGGGAGACGCGGAACGACCGGTATCGCGCAACCAATCCGCGCGGTCGAAGGACGGCTTTTGCCGTAACCCGCCGCTCGTATGCGCAGATTGCCGGCGTGCTATGGACTTGTTCAATATTCCCGCTTTTCGCCTCGAAACGCGTCCGTGGGGCCGTCCTGCCGCCAAGCCGCTGCGGCAACGGCCACGAACTCACCCCCGACAACCTTGTGCCCGCTGAACGCGGCACCCGCTGGCGCTGCCGCCAATGCGGGGCCGATCGTGCCGCGGCCTGGCGGCGCAGGCGCACCGCCGTGGCTTAAGTGCTCAAGTAGCCTCCGAATGCTTACCACCGCTCCCGCGGAAGGGTGGGCGGAACGGGGAGGGGCACTCAGTATCCACCGGCGGCAATTGACCTAAGTGGTCAGCCACCAACGGCAGCTCTTGGGTGGCTTACCTGAGGACTTCTGGTGATAGTCGGCGCTGAAGCGATTTCCTGCAGGGAAATCACGCAGCTATCTTGTCGTGGTCACGTGCTCGGTAGACTTTCAGCAGACGTCGACGTCGATCCAGCGGTAGACCAGCCCGCGATCCACTACCACTCGGAGCAAATCGCGTTCAAGCAGTGTTAGGCGCGGGTCCACCGATATTTCGTGCATCGTGTCGTTGACGCGGAAATTGAGTTTCATGTCACCTGTCGCTGGCTCACCGCTTCTGGTAGGGGTGGAAGACGTAATCCTTTGCCTTCACGGCCACATGGCATACGTGCCCGCAAGTGGGTGTGCCGCCTTTGTTGGGCGTGAAA
>Ga0307504_10000127_pt1 | contig 15025 bp, 9 predicted proteins | sample 19_S_MG_FD_194516 | JGI IMG/M metagenome (GOLD analysis project Ga0307504, IMG submission 194516) | Soil microbial communities from Populus trichocarpa stands in riparian zone in the Pacific Northwest, United States - 19_S | ecosystem: Environmental > Terrestrial > Soil > Riparian zone > Trees... | reverse complement strand
CGCAGCGCCCGAGCGACTCGGCGATCGAGTCTTGTGGCCCGCAGCGTATCCCTGATGTTGGCTTTGCCGTCGACCGACGTGGTTAACGCGCCTGACAGATGAAGCAGCGACTCTTCGGCTCAGGTTCCGCTCTGGAAAACAGTTTCGCCAACGAACTCTCCAAGGCCGAGGTGAGCAGCTAGAGAGAAACCAATGCGCAGCTGCCCTCACCTTCATGGTCTGCGTCAAGGGCATGCGCCGGGCGCCTCAGCGAATGAAACGCATCCCCGCGACCCATGCCGTCAACGCAGGCTAAAGGAGCGTTGCTGTGCGTTGAACGATGCCTCATCGCCAAGTGCACTTGCGACAGACTTGCTGAGGGTCTGATGCGTCAAAACACCAATCGTTCGTTCGCTTGCAGTCGGCACGCCGGAACATGCAACCGCGTGAACGGCGGCGAAAGGAGCAGACAGTAAACATCCATCTTGCTAAACTCCCCCTCGGGGGCTCGCGTGACTGCGGGGCGATTTCTACGACCAAGATGACATCAGAGGAGGTCGTGCATTCGGCAACAAAACATGTATCGCTTGCGCTGGCTGCCTTAACGACTCTGTCATTTGCCGCGCTTTCGTCACAGGCGCGCGAGAACGTACCGGACGAGCACGCTCTCGACGAAGTCATCGTCACTGCGCGGCTACGTTCCGAGAAACTGCGGGATGTTCCCACTCCACTAAGCGTCTTCACTGCCGCTGACATAGAGGGCGCTGGAATCAAGCGTCCCGAGGATTTCATCGCGCTAACGCCCGATGTATCCGTCATCAGCACCTCGGAAGTTGCCGACATGCAGGTGAACATTCGTGGAATCAATTCCGGCCGCGATGCGGACGGCGGTTTCGCGCTGATCGTCGACGGCGTACTACTGCCCAATCGAACCGCGCTGAATCAAGAATTCCCCGACATTCAGCAGATCGAGGTGCTCAAAGGTCCGCAAGGCGCGTTATATGGTCGCAATGCCGAGGCTGGTGCAATCATCGTCACGACGAAGGCCCCCTCGAGCGCGCCCGCGGGGCGCGTGACGCTCGGTTTCGGCAACAACGGAGCGGTTACCGCATCGGCGTTCTACGGCGGACCCCTGAGTGACGCGATATCGTTTCGCGGGGGACTCGATCATCGCAAGACCGACGGCTTCTTCTCAAATCGATTTCTCGAGCGAAAAGTCGTCGATGAGTACGAGGAGAACGGCGCCCACGCACGGTTGTCCTGGCACCCCAACGTGCTCTCAACGTTGGACCTGGGGGCCAGGTATAGCCGCGTCAGCGGCGGGGCCGTGGCGTTCAACGCCGCATTCGCCCTCCCTGCGTTTGTCGGCGCTCTTGGACCCGACGCGTTTCAGAACGTCAATCACCACTCATTCGACTACATCAGCAACGTCGTTTCGCAGAACGAACAGAGAAACGTCAATCTCTTCGCGAAAGGCACCTTCGACCTTTCGTTCGCCACCTTGACCACTATCGGCGCCTACAATGACCAGACCAATTTTTTCCTGGCGGACGGTGCAAGCGCCGGCTTCAACGTTTACTCCACGGTTGCAAGCTGTCTCGCAACGTTCGCAGCGAGACGTGGGGACACGCCGTTAATGCCACCCGCGTTCTACGGCACGGAGCCGTCGAACAGCGTGCTGCCACCGTTTAGCCCGACGACCTGTGATGGATTCCAGTTCCAGATTCGCAACCAGACTGACGAGAGCGCCGAGGTTCGCTTGACCTCGCCCGATGGCCGGCCTCTTAGGTGGGTAACTGGCCTCTACTATGCCGATATCAACCGCCGCGTCGCGGTTGAGCAGGGTGCGGACCTCAACCACGGCGTGACCCTGCAGGCCTACAATCCGCCCTCCTCGCTCAGTCCGACCGACCTGCTTTATGACGACAGTTTCACAAGCCACGCCTACGCGGCATTCGCCAACATCGTCTACGATGCGCGGAACAACGTCCAACTGACAGTCGCGCTCCGCGAGGATAGCGAACAGCAGCACGTTGCGAACAACGTGCCACGCGTACTCGCACCGTTCCTGCAACCGGCGGCCTGCAAGCCCAACTGCTTCATCAACCCAGCCTACAATGTCAATCCGTCGCTCACGAGCATTCCAGCGCGCGCCAAGTCCTTTTCCGAGTTGCAGCCGAAGCTCAGCATCGCGTGGAAGCCGCAGGCGGACCTGTGGCTCTTCTCGAGCTATGGCGTCGGCTATCGAAGCGGAGGCTTCAATTCACAGGGCAGCGCCGCGACCATTCGCACTTACTACCAGAATGCCTTCGGCGCGCAGCTTTTTAACGTGCGAGACGACTTCGACAGAGAATTGGCGAAGTCAGCGGAAATCGGCTTCAAATACTCGGATCCGGTCGGTCGCGTAGCCGTGACTGGCGCCGCCTACCGCACAAAAGTTAACGACATGCAGTTCTTCGAATTTTTCGCCGGACCATTCGGCCTGTTGCGCGTGGTAACCAACATCGATGCCGTCACCATCAACGGTGCCGAGGCGGAACTTGCCTGGCGCGCAACGGATCACTTGCGACTCTTCGGAGGGGCCAGCGTCACGCACGGACGAATCGACGCCAACAGGAATCGTCCGTATACGGTCGGCAATGACATTCCCTTCGCGCCAGCATACCTGGCTAACATCGGTGCGGAAGCCACAACCCATCTGACTGCCATCGAAACGACCGTAACCGCTCGCGTGGATCTGACGGCAACCGGACCCACCTGGTTTCACGCGGTCCAGGATAATCGGGTGCCCACATCGAATGGCGTACCTGGAGACTACAGCAAGACGCGACGTGATGCGTTTGCGCTGCTGAATTTGCGACTTTCAGCGCAGCGACACCATCTAGCGTTAACCTTCTGGGTTAAGAATCTCGCCAACAAGCGATATCTGCAAGAGGTAATCACGGCACCTGAAGGGGGGGCCGCTTTCATCCACGACTCGCCGCGTCGCGGCTATGGATTGGATCTCAGCTATGCGTTCGGCGAGTAGCCTCAACGCCGAGCCAAACATTTGAATGACTTCATCAACCATCAACGATTTGACCGCGGATATCCGGACGTTGGAATTTGCCGCGGCGCTCCGGAAGCTGCTGGGCCCTGCCCGACTGCCGACAAGTGTTCAGGAGGCGCGCGCCACTTGGGAGGTGCCTGCTGTTTGGCCCGACGCTCTAGTTCGCGCGGGTGGCGCGGATATGATCTTGCCGGAGGAACCTCCGACCCGTTGCATTTCAAATCGTGTGATTCGCCTGCGCGCTCACGCGGTTTCTGTGCGCGTGCTGCTCCCCGAGAAGGTGGACGGCATTTATGTGCACATACACGGTGGCGGCTGGGCGACCAAATTGCCCATACACTACGATTGCTGGAATTGGCGTCTCGCGCGAAGCTGCAACCTAGCGGTCGTGAGTATTGACTACCGGCGAGCACCGGAACACCCGTATCCGGCGCCTGTCGATGACTGCGAAGTAACCGTGCTCTGGACCATTCTGAGGGGACACGAAGAGTTCGGCACGGGACGTGTGGTAGTCGGTGGCGATTCGTCCGGCGCCAGTCTTGCGGCAGTAACTTTGCAGCGACTGCGGGATCGGCACGATTGCCGCCAAATCATTGCCGCAGATCTGCTCTACGGGATGTACGACCTCTCCCTTACCCCGAGTGTGCGTCGCTGGCGTGATACCGAGCTCGGCGTAAGCCGAGAGATCCTTGCGTGGCTTGTAAGTTTGTACGTGCAGGAGCAGTGCCGGCAAGACCCCGATGTCTCTCCGCTTTACGGCGACCTGCAAGGCATGCCACCGGCTCTTTTATCCGTTGGCACGCTGGACCCGCTGCTCGATGACACGCTGTTCATGCAGGCTCGATGGCTCTCGGCCGGCAACTCGGCGCGTCTTGCGCTGTACCCTGGTGGCACTCACAACTTCGACCGTCTGCCGCTGCCCCTCGCCGATCAGTGCTGGCAGGCCCGGACCGCGTTCCTGCGCGAGCGGCTGACGGCCGGCTGATTACCCTGCCGCGCTCATTCACGCGTAGTCGGTACGCGCAATGCCGAGCTTCCGGATTCGAAAGCGCATCGTGCTAGGACTCAGATTTAGGAGTTTTGCGGCCCCGTCGGGACCCTCCACGACACCGTGAGTCTGCCGCAAGGCGCGGATAATGTGTCGACGCTCGACCTGTTTGAGCGTCATGGCATCGTCGCCTTCGCTCGTCGCGGACACTTCCATGGAGTTGGCGACGGCCGCTCCTGTCGATTCAGGATCAGACGCCGCGCGGGATGCCAATAGCGACCAGTCAATTTCAAGCGTCGGGCCCGACGAGGAGATCACCGCCCGCTCGATCGTGTTCTGCAGGTCGCGAATGTTCCCTGGCCAAGTACACTGCGTCAGTCGTTCCATCGTTTGCTGGCTGACCTTTTCGATGTTCCTGCCGAAGCGTTTGTTGGATCGCGCAAGCAGGTGCATCACGAGCTGCGGAATGTCAGACGCTCGCTCGCGCAACGCCGGAACGTGAACGGGAAATACGTTCAGACGGTATAACAGATCGGCGCGAAACTTACCCCGTTCGACCTCCTTCGCCAAATCGCGGTTGGTTGCAGCAATGACCCTCACGTCCGCGCGCATCGTGTGGCTGCTGCCGACGGGCTCAAATTCCCGCTCCTGCAATACCCGCAGCAATTTGACCTGCGCCTCGAGCGGCAGCTCGCCGATTTCATCTAGGAAAATTGTTCCGCCGTCCGCTAGTTCAAATCGGCCAGTGCGCCGCTCGTGCGCTCCTGTAAATGCCCCCTTGACGTGTCCGAATAGCTCGCTCTCGACAAGGCCAGCCGATATGGCGCTGCAGTTCACTTTCACGAGCGGTCGAGCCTTGCGTGTGCTGCGCTCATGAATTGCCCGAGCTACGAGTTCCTTGCCGACACCGGTTTCTCCCGTCACGAGCACCGTAGCATCCGTGCCCGCAACCATTTCCACCTGCCGCAGAGTCCGCAGTAGCGACGGATGGCCGCCAATCATCTCGTGGAAATTGTGTTGCTCACGAATTTCCTGCTGCAAGTAGACGTTCTCAGCTTCCAAGCGGTTCTTCAGTTCCTGGACTTCCACGAGTGCCGCTCGCAGCGCCGCCTCCGCTTCGCGCCGCTGCTGCACTTCACCTTTCATGGATTCGTATAGTCGAGCATTCTCGAGCGCGATGGCTGCGTCCGCCGATAGAATATTCATTACCTGGATCCGCTTTTCGCTAAACGCCTGCGCGGTCAAGCTATTTTCCAGGTAGAGAATGCTGTTGAATCGCCCCTGATACCCGATTGGCACACACAGGATGGAAAGAGTTCTCCCGGCATCGAGATATGGGTCATTGGCAAAGCGATCGTCGAAGCGGGCGTCATCAATCGCAAGTGCACCGGTCGTTCGCCCGACATACTGCACAACACTGTTCGCGTACCTGCGGTCGACGTCCGCCGCGACTTCGTCGAGCACTTGGACTTTAACGTTCTGCGCAGAGATCTCCGCGATAACCGTCCACCTGCCGTCGCGCTGCTGCAGAAGAACGCCGCGTTCCGCACCGGCGTTCTCCAAGGCGAGGCGCATGAGTTTGCGCAGCAGCTCCGCTAGATTTGTTTCCGATGCGATCGCCCGCGCCGCGCGCGTGATGGCGTTGATGTCAAGATACCGCTCCACGTCAGCGGGAGAAGTTGCCGGCTCCTGCGCAAGATTCCCAGATCTCTCCAAGAGGCCCGCGTAGCGGCTGCGCAGCTCACGTACCTTCGCGACCGCCCCCCATGCCGCATAGCCCTGGCACGCGCTCTCCATAAATGCGGCGGCCGCGCTCGACTGATTGCGGTCGAGCCAGAACCGCGCGAATAACTCACTCGCCAGTGCCAGTTCCCGCGGACACTCCTCCCGACCAGCCGCCTCCAGCGCCTCCAGAAACAGCGATACGGCCGCCGTGCCGTCCTTGCTCACGCGCGCACGCTGCGCTGCGAGGATCAATTCCATGCACCGGAACACGTGCGGCGAATTGCTCGCCCAGACATGCAAGCGTCCGGCGGCAATATTGAGTTTTGCATCGGCCGAGGTCTGCTGCTCCACGTCCATCGAATCGTACAGCGCGCACAGCGTCAGAGCCTGGTAATAAACGGTCAGAACGTCCCAGATCGTCCCCGGGAAGTCCGTGATGGCACGCTCTGCGTCCTCGGCAACTTCGGCAGCCTGGGAGTAGTCGCCGAAATAGTACAGCAACGAGAGCTTCACCGTGAAATAAAACATCTCAAACAGCGACTGCCCGCCATACTTGTCTTGGTACTCTGATTCATCGAACCCCGCCGACGTCAGCGTGGTCGCGCCGACGGTCAGCCCTTCGAACGCCGCCCCCCATTGCAGCAGCAACTGCGTCGCATCCGCAAAGCTCGTCATCTTCACGCGTTGTGCGTATTCGACGTGCTTGGCGCAACGTTCGCGGGTCGACCGCAGGTCGCCGTGCGCAAGCAGACCGAGATGGATTTCATTGAAGTTGGCGTACACCGCATCGCCGAACGCTCCTGACTCATTGCCAAGGCGGAACGCCTCGCGTGCGATCGGCAGTGACGCAGCAATTGGAGCGCCATAAATACTGATTGCCCAGCTAAATGTCATCAGCACTCGCGCCCGCGATGGCAGGTCGCCCTGCCGCGCACTCAGGTCGATCGCCACGCGTCCAAATTCATACGCCGACCGGTAGTCGCTGCGCATCGGTCCGAGGAGCATCGCGGCAAACAACGCATATGCATACGCTGACTCGGCGGCGTTACCGTGTTCAAGCGACAGCCGCACCATCATCGCAGTATTCAGCAACGCCAGCGGCTTATCGCCCGACAAAAACCATGAGGTATGCAGGTTAGCAAGCAGCTTAATGAGAATCCGTTGTTCCGGATCGTCCATCTGAGGCAGATCGAGCAGGCTTGCGATCGAGCGGTCACCCATGAGTCGGTCAATCCGCTGAAGTTCCGCAGCAAGAGCCGCCGGCTTGTCAGCATCGCTCACCGGAAATGTCAGCCCGAACAGCGCCATCGCTGCGCGCCCGGCAACCACCGCGGCATCGTAACGGGACAAATTCTCGTACTGCAGCACGCGGATTATGTAGATCCGCGTCTGATCAATGCGTGTGCGGGCATGACTTAGAAGCGTGTGCAGACGGCGATCGGCAACCGCGAATCCAAGGCATAAAAATTCGCATTCCGCGGTGCCAAGCGCGAGCTCAAACTTCTCCTCATAGTGCTTCTCCCACGGCAATTCGGCGAGCATGCGCTCGCCAGCTTGAAAGTAAGTGAGCCCAGCCTCGAAGGCCCCCGTTGCTCGCGCACGGTTCGCCGCGCATAAATTCAGCTGCGCAAACTGCAGCAGCTCCGCACGCGACACCACATGGACCGCGCCCAAATTGACGTGCGATGCAAGATCAAATACCTCCTCTGCGGCAGTATCCGGTTCCCAACGGGCGAGTAACAGGCGGCCGATGCACAGATGCAGCTCCGCACGGTCCTCCATAGGTGTCAACGAGTAGGCAGCCTGTTGAACGCGATCGTGCAAGAATGAATACAATGACGATGCCTCGTCCGGCGCCGGCACGGCTGCTTGCTGTGTCGCACCTTTGATCAGCAGTCCCTCATCGAGGGCGGCGCGCAGATTGTCTAGCAGCGCGGCTTGAGTCTGTTCGCAGACGATCGACAACACTTTGACGTCGAAGTGATTGCCAATCGTCGCGGCGAGACGCAGTGCGTGCTGAGTTCCGGCCGGCATTGCGCGGATACGCCGCGTCATCAGATCAACGACGTTGTCAGTGATCGGCAAGCGCGCAACGGCGTCAAGGTCAACCGTCCACCCGGTCCGATCGTGTTCGAAGCGGATGTGACGTTCCTGATAGAGGGTCTGCAGAAATTGAATTGCGAAAAAGGGATTGCCGCCGGTTTTTTGGCGTACCAGTTCGGCGAGCGAGTGGACCTGTTCTGCCTCGCTATACAAAGCCTCTTGCAGCAGGTGCACTAGGTCGGTGAACGCCAACGGCCCAAGCTGAAGCTGTTGCAATCGCGCTCGGGACTCACTCAACGTCTGAATCATCTTCGTGAGCGGATGCTCGGCATCGACCTCGTTGCCGCGATAGGCGCCTAGAAACAGCAGCGCCTGCAGGCTCGGTGATGTGACAAGCGACGTCAGCAACTGCAATGTAGCTGCGTCCGCCCATTGAAGGTCGTCGAGGAAAATGACGAGCGGGTGTGCCGGTTCGGCGACCGCCTGGAGTAGATTGTGAACGGCGAGAATCAGGCGATTATGACCTTCGCTCGATGGAATCCGCGCGGCGGGCAATTGCGGGCCCATCAGCAGTTCAAACTCGGGCAACACTTCGGCAAGCACACGGGCGTTGGTACCAAGCGCGGCGGCGAGGCGTTTCCGCAAATCCGCCAGCCGCTGCTCGTCTTCGGCGAGTAGGCGTCGCAACAGCTGTGTGAGCGCCTGCAGCAGCGCCCGATATGGATCGGCGCGCGCGCGCAGATCGAATTTCCCCCAGACAAAATAGCCGCTCTTTCGTACCACGGGCTTCTGCAGTTCAAGTGTTAGAGCGGTTTTTCCGACGCCGGCGTCGCCGGAGATCAGAAGCATCTGCGCCGGCCCCTTGGATGCAGATTCAAAAACCTGCATGATCTGGGCGAGTTCACGATCGCGTCCATATAGCTGGTGTGCGGCTAGGAAGCGCTCGGTGCGGTCAGCGGCGCCGAGCTCAAACGGATCGGCACACTTGTTGTCTAGCCACTCGCGCTCGCAGCGCTCGAGATCCACCAGCAGTCCTGTAGCGCTCTGATAACGTAGTTCCGGATTCTTGGCGAGGAGTTTCATCGTTAGATCGGACAGGATGCGGGGTACGTTGGGTGCAATCGTGCTCGGCGACGGCGGCATGCGGGCAATCTGGGCGTGTACCACCTCCCGAGGTTCTGTCGACTTGAACGGTTGAATGCCCGTCAGCGATTCATACAGGATAACGCCCAGGGAATAGAGATCCGCTCGGTGATCGGCGACGCGGTTCATGCGGCCAGTCTGCTCCGGCGCCATATACGGGAGGACCTCGGATCGCATTGGCTCGCTGTCTGACGGGAATAACGCGGCTGCCTGCGCGCCGGCTGCGCCGATGTCGAGCAAGCAGACCCTGCCCGCTTCGGAGTCGTACGCGATGGCCCCGGGATACAATCGATGATGCACCCACTGTCGACGGTGCATCTCGGCGAGCGCGCCGGCGATGGCAACAGCCACAAGCAATGCTTCCGGTACAGCGAGGCGTCGGTCGAGCAGCACCTGCGAGAGCAGCAGTCCACCGGGATCGTCAGCGATGAGAGCCATGCCGAATGAGCGCCTCGACAGATCGGTCGGCCGCAGGAAAGCTGGGTGATGGATCTGCTGGAGGGCTTCGAATTCTGCTTTGATGATGTTTGCGGCGGTCGGCGATCCGGAACTGTTGATCGTTTCCTTGATCAGCAAACGACGCCCATCGGACACACCGCGCATTCGCAGCACGCGAAAACTCTCAGCACGCATGAGTTCGTGCTGCGAATCAAAGTCGGCTGACATCGCCACAGCCCCCGTCGACCGGCCGGTCAGATCGAATTTTAAGGACGTGATACTGAAGGTCAGTTGCTGCGCCGTTTAATCTCCGGATAAGCACGGTTGCGGGATAGTGCTGGCGATCGCAGCGGCCGTCGGCACACTCCGCCCGTTTCGATTCTCCGCACATCCCGACACGAAGGTTTGCCTTCCATCGTCGGATGCATCGACGGACTAATCGGCCTTGCTGCAGTGCAGCAGGCTAGCCCGTACGCTGATAGCCCCCTGCTGCCGACAGGCGCGAGTGTAGCGCTGGCGATGACCTGCTGCGTTCTGATTTCGGGGTTCTGCGGGTATCACAGTGCGATCGCACCGGAAGGGAACGCAACGCGCAGGGCCTTAACGCGAAATGGATCATGCTTATCTTCGTGGGTTGGGGCAGCGAACAGCGGCACAGCCGAATCGATGTGACGAAGGTGCAGTATGGCGGCAAATAATGTCAGGCCAATTCGAACCAAAGTGGATTACGAAAAAGCCCTTGCCGAGGTCGAGCGGCTGTGGGGCGCGAAGGCCGGAACCGTGAGGGGCGATCGGTTGGACGTGCTTGGGACGCTCATTGACTCGTACGAAACCGAGCACTATCCAATGGACCCTCCCGATCCTATCGAGGCAATCAGTTCCGAATGGGAGCAGATGGGTATCACCAGAAAGGATCTGGAGCCACTAATCGGCACTCGTACGCGCGTTGCCGAGGTCCTCAACGGGAAGCGTCGCCTGTCTATCGCCATGGTGCGTCGTCTGCACGCGAAGCTCGGCATCCCAGCGGAAACTCCTATCCGACCGACGCGCGCGGAACGCGCTGCATGACAGCTCGCTGATCAAGCGGTCCCCGGATCCGCGGTCGACTGCTCTGGATGCGAAGTGCAAACCACTTTTGCACGTCGGGCTCTAACCACCCGACCGCGCGCATGCCCAGCCTAATCCGCGGCGCGAACTGCCCGTCAGCTTCCGGTCATTCAGCGGACCATCGGTAAACGCAGCACGTTCCCCGGGGAGCAGGCTGCTCCTCGCCGGCCTGCCCGGTTGTAGTGGAGAGCAGGGCTCCTACCAAACACCCAATCCCATGTCAACGTAAGGCTGTCCGTGAGCGCTCAGCGATACCCGCGTACGGTAGTCACCACTGGTTGCGGTTGCCGCAACATCGTGTGGCCGAGGGCGCCATCCGTTGCGACCGCAATGCGTGGAAGCCCTTTCAATCGGTCTTTTTCCACGAAATTTCCATGGCACGTGACTTGCATGATGTCACGCCATGACCGACGTCGATCAATCCGCATTGGCTGCAGTCGCGCCACGTCGCGCCGTCACGCGCTCGACGGCCGGTTGCGTAACGGCGCTGCTTGTCGCGCTGACCTCGCCTCCGGCGCGATCTCAAGTCGTCCTCAATGCGATGCCGGTGAGCTTCACCATCGAAGCCTACGGAAACACAACGGCGGGCGTAACCCGTGAAGCGGACACAATCCGCGGGCCGTCGCCGGATGCCGTATCGTTCGACGGCGCCGCGCGCGTGTTGGCAAGAATTGCCATACTGAACGGCCCGGATATCGGCGCGCGCGTAGTGGCCGAGGGCACGACGAACAACGTTCACGTGAGCGAGGCGAGCCTTCTGCTCTTCGGATCCGCGGGACGGCTGGAGTTTGGCAAGCGGATGGGGCTGCCGGAGGTCTTGTCCGGATACGCTCCCAACAGTTTCACGTTCGCGACGGCTGAATTTGGGCCGCCGACGGGGCGGACGCTCGATCCGGGCGGCGGACTGCAAACTCAGGTCCTACACGCCGCCGTGCGCGCGCGTGTGGAGCCCCTCGCGAACCGCGGCGTCACGGCATCGCTGTTCAACGACGAATCCACGAAAATCCTGTACGTCCTGCCCAAACGCAATGGCTGGCTAGGAGGTGTGTCGTTCTCCACCGATGCCGAGGATCCCCGATTCGACCACCTGACGCAGATCGGACTCGTGCATGAGAGCTACTGGCACCAGAACATCTGGCGCTGGGGCGGCACCTACGCGCATGCGCGCGCGAACCAAACAGGCGATGCCGCCGGGCTGAGAGATCTCAATTCCGCAAGCTTCGGCACGAGTGTGACCCTCGACGATTCCCTGGACATTGGATTGTCCGCGAGCTATGACGGGACAAGTGGCACTTCCCGCGTCGCCCCCGACAACGGCACCTCCCCGGCGTGGGGCACAACGGCCAGCCTCAACTACAACACCGGCCCGTGGACGTTCGGCGGTTACTACCAGCAGGCACGCGCGCCGGCGGCGGGGAGCCAGGCAGGAAACGATCGCCTGTCGGCATTTGAGGTCGGGGCGTCTTATCGATTCACGACCCGAATACGCCTCTATGGTGCGTGGTTTCTCTACGACCTGACGAATGATCGCGGTGGCAGTGATCCGATTGCCGGCAGCGGCAGCGTCCTCACGCTCGGATTGCGCGCCACGCTTTGACTGCATTGACGATCGACCATCCGGCAATGAACTCAACCACCCTGATGACACTGGAGATTTTCACCATGAATACTTCGATTGATGAGGCACGCGCCGCGCTGATTGCCGCCGCCGTGTTCTCCCTGTTTTCCGCTGCGGCATCCGCGCAGGTGCATCCCGAGAAGCCAACGTACAAGTATGAGAAGTGCTATGGCGTCGCTCGCGCCGGAATGAACGATTGTTTCTTCGCCTCCAATTCTTGCGCCGGAACGCTCACCAAGGACAATGATCCGCGTGCCTGGATCTACGTGCCACAGGGTACGTGCAAGAAGATCACTGGCGGCACGCTCGAACCCCCGAAGTGACCGTTTACGTGGACAGTTTTCCGTCCACTAGCTCTGACAAGGCACGCGGGGTACGCTCGAGCGAGGCGCACTCAGACCGCCGTCGCTGATCGGAAGGACGATGGGTATCACTCGATCTGTTCAAGGCATTAAGCGTCACAGTCTCGCAACCCGAGTCATGCATTGGATAAACGCCGTCTGTGTGGTTCTGGTACTCATGAGCGGGTTGCAAATATTCAATGCGCATCCCCGGCTGTACTGGGGCCAATACGGCGCGAACACCGATACGCCGTTTCTCAAGATTGACTCGGAGGAAAATGGGCACGGCGACAAGGTTGTAGGCTTTCTTCAGGTGGGCGGGACGCAGGTGAAGTCGACGGGATTCTTGGGTGTCTCAGGAACGGATGGGGCCGAACGCGCATTCCCCTCCTGGGTCACGATCCCTAGTTGGCAAGATTTAGCCGCGGGGCGACGCTGGCACTTCTTCTTCGCGTGGATACTCGTGTTCAACAGCCTGACTTACCTGATCGTCAGCGTCGCGCAGCGGCACATCCGGCGCGACTTGCTCCCCAGGCGTTTCGAGCTGACGCCGCGTCATATCGCAGGCGATTTGTGGAATCATCTGCGCTTACGTTTCCCTACCGGCGATGCCGCTAAGCAATACAACGTTCTGCAGAAACTGGCGTACCTGGGAGTGATATTCATCCTGGCGCCGCTAATGCTTGCGAGCGGACTGACGATGTCACCCGGAGCCGATTCAGCGTTGCCGTGGCTGGTTGACCTTTTCGGCGGCCGCCAGAGTGCCCGAACCCTCCACTTCTTGTGCGCGATGCTGATCGTTCTGTTCATTTTGGTTCATCTGCTCATGGTAATGCTGGCCGGTCCTTGGAATGAGGTGCGTTCCATGATCACGGGTCGGTACGTCCTTCCCCCCGGAAGAACCAAATGAGCTCGCGCATCTTGACTCGACGCCAGATGCTCGTGCGCGGGGCTTCAGCGTTCGGAACCTTGATTCTTGCTGGTTGCGACCGTCTCACCAATGCCCCGACGTTCATGGACGTGCTTGGCAGCGCCGAAACGCTTACCTACCGGTCGCAACGTCTCGTGCTCGGCCGGCATCGCCTGGCGCGCGAGTTCACTGAGGCGGATCTCTCGCCAGTATTTCGATCCAACGGAACGAGCGAACCGGACAACCCGACGTATCGGAAACTCCGAGAGACCGATTTCACAGACTGGCGGCTCGCTGTCGGCGGCTTGGTCTTGTCGGAAATGCGCCTCTCCCTCCGGGAACTGCGTACTATGCCCGCGCGCACACAGATCACCCGTCACGACTGCGTGGAGGGGTGGAGCGCGATCGGAAAGTGGACCGGCGTACCCTTAAGCGCGGTGCTAAATCGCGCGCGCGTTCTTCCGACCGCGCGCTTCGTCGTGCTCTACTGCGCAGACACTCTTGAGGCGAATTCTGACACCTACTACGAAAGCATCGATCTCATTGATGCATACCACCCTCAAACCATTCTCGCGTACGAGCTCAATGGCAAGCCACTGCCCGTTGCCAATGGAGCACCTCTGCGGCTACGCGTCGAGCGACAGCTTGGCTACAAACACGCGAAGTATCTGATGGGAATCCAACTCGTGTCTGATCTGGCCGCAATTCGAGGCGGCAAGGGCGGGTATTGGGAAGATCGCGGATACGAGTGGTACGCGGGGATTTGATGCGATCAGATAGAACTTGAAGATATGGCTCGCCAAGCGCCCAGCCTTACGGCGCGCGGCGCAGTTATCAGAGAGAGCCGATCATCGCCAGAGGCTCGCGGTTACGCTGCGGGGCAGCGTCGGCGGTGGCCAAACGCCGTCGCCCAGCCCTTGGATCACGGCGGTGGACAACCGCCGGCCGATCGTCGCGTGGCAGGCACGGGCTGATTCCCATGCGCGCGCTCCGGAGTGATGATAACTATTACCTATATTGGCGTCCCCAAGGGGATTCGAACCCCTGTTACCGCCGTGAAAGGGCGCTGCACGTCACAGTAAGTTCACCACATTGAGACGCTCGCGCGCCGCGTTCATCACGAGATGTCCATAGTGCTTCTCAATCATTCCGAGGGACGTTCCGGTGATGCGCGCGACGTCTAGTGTCGCCATGCCATCCATCAACGCTTGTGTAATGAAGCTGTGTCTCAGGGTGTAGAGGCACACGCCTTCAGGCAAGCCAGCTTTTTTAGCCGCCTCGCGCACAAGCTCGTCCCAATCCGAATGTCCCCACGGCTGACCGTCTTCTCGCGTGAACAGCCATGCGTGCGGGAGCTTGTCTTTCGCGATCCTGTTGAACAGCGATATTGCCGCCTTCGGAAGAGGAACCGTGCGCGGTCCCGTCTTGGATGTAAAGGTGATCGACTCCGTGCGGGGCTCGTACTGGGAGCGACGTGCGGTGCGCAGGTCACCTGGCCGGGCTCCGGTGAGTGCAATGCCTGCTACCAGATGCCCAACAGCGCCTGGTGCGTGCTCAACTAGACATCATGGCCCGCGCTGAGGAGGCGGGCGTTTGCGGTTGAAAGAGAGGAAGCGGTCTGCCTCCCGCAGTACCGTGGGTTGCGCACTTGCGTGCGCCGAGCCACATGTAGAACGCGTTGGAG
>Ga0307504_10000126_pt1 | contig 15070 bp, 11 predicted proteins | sample 19_S_MG_FD_194516 | JGI IMG/M metagenome (GOLD analysis project Ga0307504, IMG submission 194516) | Soil microbial communities from Populus trichocarpa stands in riparian zone in the Pacific Northwest, United States - 19_S | ecosystem: Environmental > Terrestrial > Soil > Riparian zone > Trees... | reverse complement strand
TTCTGTGTCACTGCTGGTGGCGCACGCCGTGTTCATCACGCTCGGTTACGCCGATAGCTCCGGGCAGTCGATTGTGATGCAGTCGGGCGATTTTGTCCGTCACTACCCCGATGTTCTCATGTCGATCGTGGGACTCGCCCTGTTCCTCACGGCTGCGGCGACCTCGATGCGCGCCGCGCGCCGACGTTTGTCGAGAGAGGCGTGGTACTCCGTCCACCTCTACTCCTACCTAGCCGTCGCACTGTCTTTCGCCCATCAACTGGCGGTCGGCAACGACTTCATCGACGACCCCCTCGCCCGAGCCTGGTGGGTCGGCCTGTACCTTGCAGTGGTCGGCGCCATCCTGTCGTGGCGAGTGGCGCGACCGATCTGGTTCAACGCCCACCACCGGCTCCGGATTCGCTCCGTGCGTCACGAGGCGGACGGGGTCTTCTCGCTCTACATCTCTGGTCGCCATCTCGACAGCGTGAGAGCCCAGGCGGGCCAGTTCTTCCTGTGGCGGTTCGCAGACGAATCGCTTCGGGCCACCGCCCATCCCTTCTCGCTGTCCGCCGCGCCCAACAAGGACTTCCTGCGGATCACCGTCAAGGGGCTCGGGGACCACTCCCGCCGCCTGCAGCATCTGCGTCCGGGCACCCGGGTTTTCGCCGAAGGGCCCTACGGCACCTTCACGTCCCAGCGCCGCACCCGGCCCCGCGTCGCGCTCGTCGCCGGCGGTATCGGCATCACTCCACTGCGCGCCCTGCTGGAGGTCATGCCGGGGGCGCCCGGTGATATCGCGTTGCTCTACCGCGCAGCCGGAAAAGGGGACGTTGCGTTCGCCAAGGAGCTCCGAACGCTGGCCGATCGGCGAGGCATCGAGGTGCACTATCTCATCGGCACCGACATCGGCGACGACCAGACCGATCAGCTGGGCGTTCCCGCGATCCGCCGTCTAATCCCCGACATCGCCAAGCGTGACGTCTTCGTCTGTGGTCCACCCGCCATGCTGCGTGCCGTCCGCCGCCGCCTGCGTGCCCTTCACGTCCCCCTCGCCCAGATCCACTTCGAACGCTTCGAATACTGATAGGACCCGTCATGCGCCGCGCCTTCGCCGTCATTGCCGCCACCGCCGGCAGCCTCTTTCTCCTCGCCAACTTCCACACCACACCCGGCACGACGCCCTTGGCGGTCGCTGCCGGACCACCAAGCCCCAAGACAGCCTCAAGCGCATCGTCGACGAGCCGACCCCCGGCTGGCGTCAGGCCGCCTGGGACGACGGCGGCGACGACGTCCCTAGCTGGTCCCGCGCGTCCAACGACGACGGCCCCGGTCACGCGCACGATCGTCGGTCCAGTCGTTCCGAACGACTACGGCGACGTACAGGTGCGCCTGACCCTCACCGGCACCAGGATCGTCGACGCCGAGGCCCTCGTCCTGCCGACGGACCGGCGCCGCTCCCGAGAGATCAGCAACTTCGCGGCACCCCGGTTGCGCAGCGAGGTCCTCCAGGCGCAGAGCGCTCGCATCGACGTGGTGTCGGGCGCCAGCTACACCAGTGACAGCTACGCCCAATCCGTCCAGGGCGCACTCGACAACGCCTGACCGTGAGCGACTGCCATTCCAAGCCGGACCGGTCACGTCGAGTCGTCCACGTCTGGGGTACCGCCATCAGTCTGGACATGCGCGAGCCGGTCGCTCCAGCGTTGCTCGATGACGTCGTGGCGTGGTTCCACCGCGTCGATGACGTGTTCTCCACGTGGCGGGAGGACTCCGAGATCAGCCGGCTCGCTCGTCACGAGGTCGAGCTGCACGAAACGAGCATCGAACTGCGCACGGTCCTCGATCTCTGCCGGCAGGTGAAGCTCGAAAGCGGTGGATCCTTCGATGTCGCCTTCGCCACCGACCCCAGGGTCGCTCGACGAGCGGGATTCGGGCCCATCGATCCGTCAGGACTCGTCAAGGGCTGGGCTCTCGAGCGGGCTGCTGCGATCCTGGGCGCCGGCGGTGTCGCCAATTTCTCCATCAACGCCGGCGGCGACGTGATCATTCGGGGTCGGCCCGGGCCCGCCCAGCTGTGGCGCGTCGGGATACAACACCCGACCGAGCGCCAAGCCATGACAGCCGTCATCGCCGGTACCGACTTGGGGGTGGCCACTTCCGGGCGCTACGAACGCGGCGACCACATCATCGACCCGCGCACTGGCTCGCCGGCCACCGATCTCGTGGCCGTCACCGTGGTCGCAAGAGATCTCGCTATCGCCGATGGCTACGCCACCGCTGCGCTGGCACTCGGGAAAGACGGCATGAACTGGCTCGCTGACCGCCCCGACATCGAGGCGCTGGCCATCACGATCGGCGGCACGGTGGTCCTTACCGACGGGTTCGACGAACTTCGATCGGCGGCCGGCGGGACCGTATCTCGTGGCTGATCGTCCTTCCGATCCGCTCCTTTCGTAGATCCGTCCCCGGGTCCTGTGGCCGTCCTCCGGCCAGCGGGACTGTTGACAGATCGCCCCGCTCGGACCGGTGCTGAGGTTTGGCTCGCAGAAGAGCGACCTTCCGCGCTCTCGGGGCTCCGTCCCGGACCAGCCCTGGGTCCGCCGAGCGTTCGGGCAGTGGAGTCGCGGGGACCACATCCGTCCTGATGCGCCGCGATCCACAAGCCGGCGATCCGGGACAGCGTCGGGGCCAGCTGGACGCCGAGCAGTATGGGACCCCGGGAGGGTCGCGCTGTGGCGAGGCTCCCACGGGACTCAGTGAGCGCTCAACGGCGTCGTGACCGAGTGAATCGTTCACAGCGGCGCGTCCCATGACGACCGGGCGATGGCAAGGCCGGCCGGCACGTCCTCCGCCGACGTCAGATCGGCTGACGTCGTCCCGAGCACGTCCGGGCAGGCCACGGCCCGGCCGACCTACCCTTCCCGGCGTGGACGGCGTCGAACATCCGAACGCAGGGGCCTACCGCCGTACGGCGGATGCGTTCCGGTCCGGCAACCTGACGCTGCTGTCCTCGCTTATCGATGCCGACGTGGTCTGGCACGTCCCAGGTCGCCATGCCATGGCGGGCGACATCCACGGACGCGATGCACTCTTGGCTTGGTTCGGTCAGTTGAGGCCAAAAGGCTTCTGGCTGAGCGAGCACGACGTGCTCGGCAACGACGAGCACGTGTGCGCGCTGAGCGTCATGGGCGCTCGACGGGACGGCCTGGATGTGCAGACACGCGTGGTAAGCGTCTTCCACTACCGCGATGGCCGGCAGCTCGAACGATGGTTCTACCCTGAGGACCCGGTGGCCTGGGACACGATCTTCGCGGACTGATCAGGTGGCTGGAATGCTTCGCCCGCAGGAGCGCACTCGATGCCCATCCTGGCGACACTCCGGCAGTTCCAGAGGCGTGAGCGACCAGCGTCGCCTCCCACCCAAACCGTTGGCCTCGGACGTGATCGGCGCCGACAGGTCGCGGTCAGGCTGGAGGGTGGACCGCGTTCTCGAGCGCGCGATATGTGTGCGTCCTGACGATCCGGTCGGCCGGACCGAGTCCCCCGTGACGGGCCTGGGTTCACACCGTTCCGGCCAGGACGGGGCGATACAGCCCGGTGTCGACCCGTAGCATCGGCGCCGTCGTCATGCTCGTTGTCAGGCGGGCCGCCCGTAGGAGTACGCCGAATATCGAGCATCGGGTATAATTCGGTCGAAGCAACCCGCTGCCCGTCGCGTGCTCAGGATTCCACTCGCTTGAGCACAACGACGTGTTGGCCTCACCTGAAGTGGAATGGTCCTTCACCCGAGACCCCGGTGACGCTCAACAGAAAATCAAGGTTCCCTTGGACGGGTCTCAAATTGCCGCATGTTGAGAGATCGAGACCCTCCGAAACGATCACCTGATCAGCGGGCCGAAGACCATGTTGCTCGGGTTGGTGGTCCCCGTCGTCGCACTCCCCCAAGGTCGAGGATGTCATTGCCGTGGCGACACCCAGTTCTGCCCAGGCATTGGTGCCGGTGCTGTTGGTCGAGGACGACGAGGTGCACGCACGCATCGTGGAGGCGTCCCTGACGAGTGCCAGGCTGTCCAACCCGGTCCTGCGGGCTCGGAATGGCGACGAGGCATCTGCCTATCTCGAGGCGATAAAGGCAGGAGAAACGAGCGCCCTCCCGGTCCTGGTGTTGTTGGACCTGGAGCTGCCGGGCCAGTCGGGGCTGGCCGTGCTCGAGAAGCTCAGGGGTTTGGGCGGCGAGGGCGAGAGCTGCCCGGTGATCATGATGAGCGGCTCTTCTGACGACGACGCCATCTCTCGGGCGCGGGAACTTGGCGTGGGTGGCTACTTGATCAAGCCCGTCGCCTTCGACGCTCTGGTCGACGTCATCCACCGCCTCGACCTGCCGTGGGCGATTCTCCCCGGCGGCGGTCGATGAACCTCCCGGGCCTCGGGCTCCGTCGAACTCACGGACTCGTCTTGCTCACCGCGTACGTCGGCGTCGTGACCATGCTGGTGAAGCGCGCGCGCAACGCCATCGTGGCCCGCCAGGACCGAGAGGCCTATATGGCGACCATCGTCGAGAACTCCAACGACGCCATCATCAGCGCCACTCTGGACGGCGAGGTCCTCACCTGGAACGCCGGAGCGCAAGAGATCCTGGGCTATACGGCGGAGGAGATGATCGGCCAACCCATCAGCCGGATCCTCTCACCCGCAGAGACCGACCGGCATGCCGAGCTCGTGAGCCACGTTCGATCCGGGCACTCCGGCAAGAGCTCCGAGGGGACACGGGTCCGCAAGGACGGCACTCCGGTGGCCGTGGCGGTGGCGGCCTCGCCCATCCGCCACGACGGCACCATCGTCGCCATGTCCACCATCCTGCGCGATATCAGCTCGGCCAAGGCGCTGGAGGCGGCGCAGGACCGAGGGGCCTTCTACGACGGGCTCACCGACCTGCCGAACCGCAACCTCCTACACGACCGGCTCACCCATGGGCTGGAGCGTGCCGCCCGGTCCGGGCGGCCTCCCACGGTGATCCTCGTAGATCTCGACAACTTCAAGGCCATCAACGACAGCCTGGGCCACGGCGGCGGTGACAGGGTCCTCGTGGAGGTGGGTGCAAGGTTGCAACGGGCGGTGCGCCCGATGGACACGGTCGCCCGCCACGGCGGCGACGAGTTCGTCGTCGTGGTCGAGGATCCGCAGCCCGGTGCCGCCCTCCGCGCCGCCCAGCGCATCCTTGAGGCGCTGAAGACCCCCATAGAGGCAGGTGACCACTCCGTGGTGGTGCGGGCCAGCGCCGGCATCGCCGTCGGCCAGGTGGGGCAGGGAGCCGACGAGCTGTTGGGAAACGCCGATGCAGCCATGTGCGCGGCCAAGGCGGCGGGCAAGGGCCACTGGCAGGTCTTCGCGCCCGAGATGCACCGAGCGGTCGTGAAGCGCCTGGGCCTCACTGCCGAGCTCGCCGGCGCCGAGGATCGGGGCGAGCTGTTCGTGGTCTACCAGCCGATCGTCGAGCTGGGCAGCCGGCGGGTAGTCGGTGCCGAGACGCTGGTGCGTTGGCGCCACCCCAACCGAGGGCTTGTGCCTCCGCTCGACTTCATCTCCATCGCCGAGGAGAGCGGACAGATCATCGACCTGGGCACGTTCGTCCTGGGCGAGGCCCTTCATCAGTTGCGTCGGTGCCAGTGCGACGACCCCGCCTTCTATCTGACGGTCAACGTGTCACCCGTCCAGTTCCGCCGTCCCGGCTTCGCCCAGCTGGTGGCCGCAGCCGTCGAGGACGCGGGCGTCGACGCACGCTGCCTCGTGCTCGAGATCACCGAGACCGGTCTGATGACCGACGTCGATGAGAACATCGCCACCCTGGCGGAGCTGCGCACCAGCGGCGTCAGGATCGCCATCGACGACTTCGGCACCGGGTACTCCTCGATCTCCTACCTCAAGCGGCTCCCTGTCGACATCGTGAAGATCGACAAGTCGCTGGTGGACGGTGTGGCCACCGAAACCGGGATGTGGGCCCTGCTACAGGCCATTCTCGGGCTCATCTCAGCGGTGGGGCTCGAGACGGTGGCCGAAGGCATCGAGACCTCGGCCCAGGTGGCCCACCTCGAAGCGCTCGGGTGCACACGGGGCCAGGGGTACTACTTCGCCCGACCCCTGGCGGGCACCGAACTGGACGAGTTGGTCGCCAGGTGCAAGACCCTGCCCCAGCCAGCGTCACCGCTGACTGAAACACCGGCTCCGTGATGCAACTTCGCGCCAGTGCTACGTGAGACGTTCCCGTCGACCCGGCCCGGCCAGCACCGCCCCGAATCCACGCCGGCTCCGGCGCCTCGTCATCGGCTACGTGGCGGTGAGCCTCGGGCCAGTCGCGCTCCTTGCCTACGCCAGTACCGCCCTGGCCGACAGCGCCGTGCGGGGGGAAGTGAAGGCCAGGCTGCGCAGCACCTCAAGCGTGAGCGCGGCCTTCCTCGAAAGGGATCTGCAAAGCCTGGCCGAACTGGTCGAGTCCTACGCCGAACGCCCCTACCTGGTGGCAGCGCTGGGCGACGGCGACCCCGCCCGATTCGACAACGACGCCGTCAACCTCCAGCTCTCCCAGCTCGCACAGGCCCGTACCGGTCTCGCTGGCGCCTTCGTCACTCAGGTCGACGGCCCGCTCACCAATGTGGTGCCCGCCACGCCGCAGATCGTCGGTAAGGACTTCAGCTTCCGCGACTGGTACAAGGGCCTGACGGCGAGCGGCCGTCCCTATGTCTCGGAGGCCTACAAGACTGCAATCGCGGGTAACCCGCTGGTGGTGGCCGCCGCTGCCTTCGTCCGGGCTGGCCCCGCTGGCGGAGTAGCCGGCCGACCGATCGCCATAATCGCCGTAACCTACCGGCTCGACGCCATCAAGGCGCTTGCCCAGGAGGTCGCCAGCACCCGTGGCCTCCGGTTGAACGTCACCGACCAGCACGGGCTCGTGGTGAGCGGTCTGACAGGGACCCGGACGGGACTGGTCTCGCGCCGCGACGACCCCCTGGTCGCGGCCGCCCTCCGTGGCCGCTCAGGGGTGACGACCCGGAGCGACCGCGGGAGCGAGGTGCTCGCCGCCTATGCCCCGGTGCGGTCGGTGGGCTGGACAGTGACCGCCTCGATCCCGACCCGGACCGCCTTCGCCGGGGTGCTGCGCCTGCACAGAGCGGTGTTCGCCATCAGCACGGTGCTCGTCCTCGTGATCCTGACCGGGCTGGCCCTGCTCGTTCGCTTCCAGCGCCGGCAGTGGCGGGTGGAGGACGAATTGGCAAGGGCCCGGGATCAGGCCATGGATGCCTCCCGCATGAAGTCGGAGTTCCTGGCCACCATGAGCCACGAGATACGCACGCCGATGAACGGGGTGCTGGGCATGACCAGCCTGCTGCTCGACACCGACCTGGACGCGACCCAGCGTGATTTCGCCGAGACGGTGCAGCATTCCGGAGAGGCCCTGCTCAACGTCATCAACGACATCCTGGACTTCTCCAAGGTGGAGGCGGGCAAGCTCGAGTTCGAGTGCATCGACTTCGACCTGCGGGGCGTCATCGAGGACGTGGCCCAGCTGCTGGGGGATTCGGCCCAGGAGAAGGGCCTGGAGCTGGTGTGCCGGGTGCCGCCGGACCTGCCCCCCGTCCTGAAGGGAGATCCCGGCCGGCTCCGCCAGGTCCTCACCAACCTCGTCGGCAACGCCGTCAAGTTCACCGAGCGGGGCGAGGTGGTGATCCGAGCGGAGGTCACCGACGACAGAGGCGACGAGGTGGGCATCCGCTGCGAGGTCGTCGACACCGGCATCGGCCTGGCGCCCGAGCGCAGGGACCGCCTGTTCGAGGCCTTCTCCCAGGCCGACGCCTCCACCACCCGTCGCTACGGGGGAACCGGGCTCGGCCTGGCCATCTCCGCCCGCCTGGTCGAGGCGATGGGCGGAGCGATCGGCATCGACAGCGAGGAGGCCGCCGGTGCCACGTTCTGGTTCACCGCCCGCCTGGCCAGGGGTTCCGGCGACGCCACCCGCCTACCTATCCCCCGCAGCGACCTGAAGGGACTGCGGGTGCTGGTGGTCGACGACAACGCCACCAACCGCGATGTGCTGGAGCAGATGCTCGCCCCGTGGGGAATCGTCGTTGTCACCGCTTCGGGGGGACGGGAGGCTCTTCGTCTCCTGCGCGACGCCGCAGGTCGCCTGGAGCGCTTCGATCTCGTCGTGCTCGACCTGAACATGCCGGAGATGGATGGTGTGGCCGTGGCCCGCGCGATCGCCGACGACCCGACGATCGCCGGCGTTCGCACGGTGCTGCTCACCTCCTCGGCCCAGCGGGGCGAGGCCCGCGAAGCGGGGAATGCAGGGGTGGACGGCTTCCTGGCCAAGCCCGTGCGCCAGTCCCAGCTCTACGACTGCCTGGCGACCGTCATGGGGGATCAGGACCGGGTGGCGCCGCTGGTGACCCGCAACCGCCTGGTCGAGGAGCGGGGCCGGAACCGGCCACGACTGTTGGTGGTGGAGGACAACCTGGTGAACCAGAAGCTCGCCACCCACCTGCTCGAGAGAATGGGCTACCGCGTCGACGTGGTCGGCGACGGCGTCCAGGCGGTGCGTGCGGTGGACCTCGTCGCCTACGCCGCCGTGCTGATGGACTGCCACATGCCCGAGCTCGACGGCTACGAGGCTACGGCGGAGATCCGTCGTAAGGAGGCGGACGGCGAGCGCACGCCGATCATCGCCATGACCGCCTCCGCCATGAAAGGAGACCGCGAGCGCTGCCTGGCAGCGGGGATGGATGATTACGTGTCCAAGCCGGTGAACGAAGCGGAACTCGTCGCCGTCCTCGAACGCCATTCCCGCGGGTACCGGGATGACCCAGCGGATGACCCGCCCCGAACTCCAGTGGGTCCGGGTGATGACCTTGACATTTCCGTGGTCGACCAACTCCTGGGCCTCGCCGTCCAGGCCGGAACCGATCTTCTCCCTGAGCTGGCGCGCCTCTTCGACGGCGAAGCGGTCAAGCGTCTGTCGACCATGCGAGAGGCTGTCTCCGTCGGAGACGCGGCCAGCCTGGCGGCTGCGGCGCACGCGCTCAAGAGCAGCGCTGCCAGCCTCGGCGCTCGGCATGTGGCCTCAAGCTGTCAGCATCTGGAGACGCTCGGCCACGCCGGCAACCTGTCCGGGGCCGCGGATCTGATCGCCGACCTCGTTCCCCAGCTCCAGCGATTCACCCGGGCCTTCGATGCCGTCATGGCCGGCGAGGCCGGGTGATCTGGCATCTCGGGCGGTCATGCCAGCGACAGCCACTCAACGCGAGGCACGCCCGGCTTGCGGCCTTCGGCGCCGTGCAGGCGACGGTCAATGAGAAGGGCCCTGGCTACGTGAAGGTCGTCTACGAGGATCCGGCTCGCCGCCCATCATCTTGAGCATGCCGGCGCCTCCCGTCGTGAAGAAGCGGACGAGCAGGGCGCCAGCCAGGACCAAGAATGCGATGTTGAGGACCGTGGTGTAGTTCCAGGTGACGCTGGCCTCGACGACCTTGGCGTCTCGCCCAGCCGGCACCAGATGCGCCAACCCGAAGACGATTTCGATGACGTAGGAAGCCGTGACCATGGCCGCGTAGAAGGTGGCGGTGACGACCAGTGCCGCCCTGGTCCCGTAGTACTTCCGGTAGATGAGGATGATCGGCAGGATGATGAGGTCGGCGAAGATGAAGCTGACCACGCCGCCGAAGCTGATCCCGCCGTTCCACAGCACCCCGGCCAGGGGCACGTTCCCGATGGAGCACACGAAGCTGACCACGGCCACGAGCGGGCCGATGATCGGGCCCCACATCTTGGCGGCAAGAGGATGGCCGGTGAAGAAGAAGTGCCGCCAGAAGCTCCCGGGGACCCAGGCTCCGACCGCCCCTGCGATGAACAGGCCGGCGACGACGTCACGCAGGACGGCGGCCCATTCCATGACAAAGATGTGCGACACGGCGGTCAGCCCGTCGGGCGAGCGCAGTCGTTGCCACAGGGAGCCGTCGCCCGCGACGCTCATGTCCATGGCGGCATGGCCCTCCATCGAACCCGCCACCCCCCGTTCGGCCTGGGCCCTGGCCTCGTCCAGGATCCGGCCCCGCAGCACCAGCCGGAAGCCGAGGGCGACGAGGAGGATCATCAACGGGCCGCCGACGAACTCGGCCAGGGTGAACTGCCATCCGATGAGCAGGGCCAGGATGATGCCGAGCTCGATGACGAGGTTGGTGGAGGCGATCTCGAAGGCCATCACAGCGGTGAAATGGGCTCCCTTCCGGAACAGCGATCGGGCCAGGGCCACCGCCGCGTAGGAGCACGACGAGCTGGCCGCACCCAGGCCGGCGGCGATGGCCAGGGTGCGCGGACGGTCGTCGCCGAGCAGCCCGCTGATGGCCTCCCGCCGTACGACGGCTTGGACGATCGCAGATAGGGCGAAGCCCAAGATGAGCGCCCACAGAACCTCCCAGGTCATCGACGCGGCGATCGCGAGCGCGTGGACGAGCGCCCTCACGGCATTCATGACGTTTCGCTCGTACCCATCCGGACTTCCGGCGAACATTGAGCCGACCGTGAAGCGAGGTCACAACTTCCGCCGTTTCCATCAGTCACGCTGCGCTGACTATCGCCGGCTATGCACACCGCCGGTACCCACACCGGCGAGGGTCTCGAAGCGCTTCCCTGCCACAGGCACGCGCCTCGCTCGGGGCCGACGGCGCCAGCATCGGCCGGGTTCGAGAACGGCCGGGCCATCGAGCACTGGGCTGAGCAGGGCATGTTCCCCATGCTGGCGCAGTTCGGCGTACTGCTCTCGATGGGCGGGTGGCGCTCGGTATCGGATCTGAGCGCCGGCCCCCCTGCGATCCGTCGGCGCGGGACCGTTCGATGACATGGGCGCCTCCTCGCCCGCGGCCAGCATCCGATGACCCGATCCGACCGGGAGAGATGGGTCACTTCAGTGAGCGATGTGGGTAAAACGGCCCGCATGGCGACCTCAAAGCAGAAGGACGCGGCGACACATCGACGCCTGACCGAGCCGCGGGCAGCATTGGGAAGGTCGAGCCCGAGGAGGCAGCTCGAGGACGTCGAACATGGCCCACTTCCTCCGGGCCGGGTCGTGACCAGCGCGGGCTTGTGCAGAATTAGTCGCCGCGGATGACTCCCACTGGCGAACGCGTCCCCTTCAGCTCCTTGGATGAGGCCATCCACCTGCTCGACACACCGGCGGAGCCGTGGAGCGTCCAGGTGGAGATCCGGGTGGCCGGTGTGTTGGACGAGTCGCGCCTGCGAGCGGCCATCCCCGCCGCGCTGGCCCGTCATCCCATGGCCCGGGCCAGCTTGGTCCCGGCCCGGCGCACGGACAAGCGGTGGACCTGGTCCATCACGGGCGCCCCCGACCTGGACCCGTTGAAGGTCGTCGACTGCGCAGACGACATCGAGCTGGCCGCGCTGCGCTCAGAGCTCCACAGCCTCTCGGTACCCCTCGCCGAATCGCCCCCGGTGCGGCTACGCCTGGCCCGCCACCCGCTTGGCGACGTTCTCATGATCAACGCTAACCACGCCGCGTTCGACGGCTTCGGCACCCTCCAGGTCCTGCGTAGTATCGCCAAGACGTACAGGGACGAGCCAGAACCCGACCCCGCCGTCGACCTCCTCCAAGCCCGTGATATCGACGGCATGACCAAGCCGGACGGCCTCGTCGATCGCGCTCGGCGACTCCGGGTCCTGGCCGACAAGGCCTTGGATCTCGCCGCCCCGCCCTCCCGCCTTGCCCCCCAGCGTGCATCGGATCGGCCGGGCTACGGAATCCATCAGATCTCGGTGCCGGTGCCTCGCAAGCCGGGGAACGCCACGGTCAACGACCTGCTGCTGGCTGCCCTCAATTGGGCCATCGCCGGCTGGAACGTCGAACAGGGCACGGCCTGCCGTCGGATCAGCGTGCTTATGCCGGTCAACCTGCGGCCTCCGCAGTGGAAGACCGAGGTCGTCACAAACTTCGTGTCCGAGAGCCGAGTGTCGACCAGTCCGGCGGACCGCAAGACGTCTCAGCGCCTCCTCGACGCTATCGCGGCCCGGACCCGCCGGGTCAAGGAGGGCGAGGGGGCGGCCCTCATGGAGCTGCTGAGGCAGACGGCGCGCCTGCCTTTATGGGTCAAGCAGCAGCTGTCGCCGTTCCTGTGGATGACCGGCAACCGCCTGGTCGACACCGCGGTGCTGTCGAACCTCGGCTCGGTAGGCGACGACGACCTGCCCGACTTCGACCGGGAGGCCGGCGGCGTGGTCGGGCTGTGGTTCTCGGGCCCGGCCCGGATGCCCTGCGGCCTGTCCTTGGGCGCGGTCACCGCGGCAGGGGCCCTCCACCTGGCCTTCCGCTACCGGCATCCCTTGTGGGGACCGGGTGCAGCCGCCGCCTTCGCCGAGCGCTTCGTGATCGAGCTAGGCATCCTGGAGCGGGAGGTCGCCTGATGGCCTGGCGTGAATACCTCCGACCACTCGAGGTGGCCCAGGCCGAACCGCCGCTGCCGCCGCCCCTGCCGCCCGGCCGCCTAGTCGACGTACCCAAGCGGGGCGAGATGCTGGTCCGCGAGCTGCCCGGGGGTAGGGGTCCTGGCGCGCCGACCATCCTCCTGCTCCACGGGTGGACACTTTGCGCGGACCTCAATTGGTTCGCCTTCTACGGTGCCCTGGCCCGCCACGCCACGGTGCTGGCCATGGACGTGCGCGGCCACGGCCGCGGCATCCGCAGCGGGCAACGCTTCACCCTCGAGGCCGCGGCCGACGACGCTGCGGCGCTGTTGGAGCACCTCGGCGCCGCGCCCGCGATCGTCGTGGGTTACTCCATGGGCGGCTCGATCGGCCTGCTGATGTGGCGGCGGCACCCCGAGAGGGTGGCCGGACTGGTCCTGCAGTCGACGGCCCTGCAGTGGCGGGCGGCGCTGTACGAGCGCATCCTCTGGAGCTCGATGGCCGGGCTCGAGTACGTCCTGCGCCTCGGAGTCCCGCACGGCTTGACCGACCGCTACCTGCGCCACGCTGCCGCACAGAACCCCGATCTCCGGCCCGTCCTGCCCTGGCTCAGGGGCGAGGCCCTGAGAGGAAACCCCTCGGATTTGGCGGCAGCCGGCCGGGGCCTGAGCGCGTTCGATGCCCGCCCGTACGCATCGCGAGTGGACGTGCCCACCGCGGTGATCGTGAGCAAGCGCGACCGCCTCGTCTCCGCCGACCGGCAGCGCGGGCTGGCCGACGCCATCCCCCGGGCCAAGCTCATCGAGATCGACGTCGCCCACAACGGCTGGCTGGTGGCGCCCGACGTGGTGTGCGACGCCATTGAAGCCGCGCTCGGCCTGGTCGCCGATCAACTCGTCCCGGACCAGGAGGCACTTGGCCAGCCGATGTGAGGGGTCATGGACGGATGGCCCGAGGACAAAGAAGACGTTTGAGCGTCGTTCGCTCGATGTCATGGTGACGGTGCACACGAGGGAACCCCAGGCGGCCCCCGATGCGCTGGCGGACCTGGCAAAGACGGGAGTCGATGACCATCCGGCTGCGTGTTTGGCGGGTGGCTGAGCGGACTGCGTTGTGCACGAGCGTGCTACCCCTGTTGGGGTGCTGCCGGTCGCGACCGCTTCAAGGGCGGGCGCCACTCCGGCGCGCCATCGTCGTCATCCGGCTTCCCCCGGACGAGGGCGTCGGGGACCGCCGTCGATCAACTCGTGCCATGGGCCCTGGGAGCGCCGGCCCCGTGGTGCCGGCGAGCGCCAAGCCTCCGGCTCGCCCGTGCGTGCGAGGCGGTGCGGCGGGGCCCCCGAACCGTCTTCCTCCTCCCAGCGCATCAGGTTCAACGCCCGGCCCTGGGCAAAACGAGCCGACCGAGGATCAGGAGACAGGCCGGAACCGGCAAGACCTCACGAGCAAGCCGTACAGCGCCGACCAGGTGCCGACCAGCGGGGCAACGTAGAAATGGGGCCGACCGCCTGGAGCACCCGGAAGCTGCCGCGTAGCGACCCACGCGAAGCGTCGGCTCAGCGGACGCAGCAGAACGGTCCGACGATCGGCTTCTCAGGCTTCGCCGTGCGCATCCTTCTCGCCCGGCAGCCGGGAGTCGCGGTCGAGGTCTGCTCCCTTCGTGGCGTTGCCGCCGTTGACAGTGGCGCCGTCGAATGCAGGGTCGCCGATCGTCCTGCCTCCCCGCTGGTCTTCCGGCGCATCGGGAGCATCGGTCATCGGCTCGTGCGTTGACGGGTCGACCTTCGGCATCGTCCACCTCCAGGTGTCGAGTGTCACGGGTGTTCGTCTCCGCATCGGCGACGGTCCAAACCAGGCTCGGTTCGCCCGCCCGTGAGGCGAGTAGGAACCGTCCAGCGCCGGTGTTCAGGCGCGGGTTAGCGGCGCCTCTGACCAACCTTCGCCGCGGCCGCGCACCCACAGACGCGTACATGTGTCCGGCTTGCCGGGGTTGAATGCAGGTGGCCGATGAGAAGAAACCCGATCCGCGTGTCGAGCGTCACGCCGGCTGAGGACGCGCCTGGGTCGGGACGACATCGAGGGTGAAGACGGTGGGGCAGCCCCGGGGGTTGGCCTTCTTCCGCATCTTCACTCCGGTGACCCAGGGCAGGAGGTGGGGCCCCGACGGCTACCACGCCCTCCGCTACGCGCCTGAGCTCGCTGCCTTGAGAAGGGCGGGCGTGCACGAGCCGCACGAGCCGCCGGCCGGTACCCTGCGACCACCCGCCCCCATCGTCGAGCACAGGCAGGATCGCCGGAGAGGCCCCCGGTCGCTACGGCGAAGCCACCTGCCGCTGAGCCGGGCCCGGTCTGGTCGGGCCGCACCTCAACCAACCCGTCTCACTCCCGAGGTGGTGGCCCCGGTCCCCGGTGGCGCCAGCGGTTGTGGAACCCACACGCAGGGCGGCCGTTGTCGGCCATCGTGAGCCCGCCGGCGGCATACGGCTCGACGTGGTCGGCCTGGCAGCGGCTGGCGGGCACATCGCAGAACTTGTGGAAGCACTCGGGGAACATGGCCTGCACGGCCCGGCGTGTGGCACCGTCGAACAGGCGCCGGGTCACCCCCACGTCCATCACCCGAGACGGC
>Ga0307504_10000125_pt1 | contig 15102 bp, 11 predicted proteins | sample 19_S_MG_FD_194516 | JGI IMG/M metagenome (GOLD analysis project Ga0307504, IMG submission 194516) | Soil microbial communities from Populus trichocarpa stands in riparian zone in the Pacific Northwest, United States - 19_S | ecosystem: Environmental > Terrestrial > Soil > Riparian zone > Trees... | reverse complement strand
AGTGCTGCGGGAAGGTCTTGCGGCAGTTCTGCAGCTCCATCAGCACCCCGGCGGCATCCTTCAGATCGAACATCGGCATGCCGAACATTTCCCAGTAGGTATTGCGCGGGTGCGGATCGTCGGTGTACTCGATGCTCCAGGCGTAGCCGCGGCTCAAACCGTATTCGATCTGCAGCGAAATCTCCGCGTCCGTCAGTTCCGGCAGGAAGCTGAACTGTCCCTGCGTGATCTTCCTTACGGGGTTGGTCATCATGATTAGTGCGCCACTGCGGCCGTGGGAGTGAAATCGGACGCATCCGTCGGGGTGTAGTTGAAGCTGATGTCCCCCCAGGTATCGAGCGCCTGCTGCAGCGGGCTGCAGCCACGGGCGGCTTTTCGCAGGATCTCCGGTCCCTCGACGCGGATGTTGTGGCCCTCGTTGCGCGCCTTGACCATCGCCTCGAGTGCCACCCGGTTGGCGACCGCGCCGGCCTGAATGCCCGCGGGGTGACCAATGGTTCCGCCACCGAACTGCAGCACCACGTCGTCCCCGAAAAGATCCAGCAGCTGGTGCATCTGCCCGGCGTGGATGCCGCCGGAGGCGACCGGCATCACCTTGCGGATATCGCACCAGTCCTGATCGAAGAAGATGCCGCGCGGCAGATCCTGGCGGGTGTAGCTGTCGCGGCACACGTTGTAGTAGCCCTGCACGGTCAGCGGGTCGCCCTCGAGCTTGCCGACCGCGGTCCCCGCATGCAGGTGATCGACCCCGGCGAGTCGCAGCCACTTGGCAATGACACGGAAACTGACACCGTGGTTCTTCTGTCGCGTGTAGGTACCGTGACCGGCGCGGTGCATGTGCAGGATCATGTCGTTGCGCCGCGCCCAGTTGGACATGCTCTGGATCGCGGTCCAGCCGATGACCAGATCGATCATGACCACGACCGAGCCGAGCTGCCGGGCGAAGTCGGCGCGTTCGTACATGTCCTCCATGGTCGCGGCCGTTACGTTGAGATAGGAGCCTTTGACCTCACCGGTGGCGGCGCTCGCCTTGTTGACCGCATCCATCACGTACAGGAAGCGGTCGCGCCAGTGCATGAAGGGCTGCGAGTTGATGTTCTCGTCGTCCTTCATGAAATCAAGACCGCCCTTGAGCCCCTCGTAAACGACGCGGCCGTAGTTGCGGCCCGAGAGTCCGAGCTTGGGTTTGGTCGTGGCGCCGAGCAGCGGGCGGCCGAACTTGTCGAGGCGCTCGCGCTCGACAATCAGGCCGGTCGGCGGCCCCTTGAAGGTCTTGACGTAGGCCGCCGGAATCTGAATGTCTTCAAGTCTTGCGGCCTTGAGGGGCTTGAAGCTGAACACATTGCCGATCAGGCTCGCCGTCATGTTGGCGATCGAGCCCTCTTCGAAAAGAATGATGTCGTACGCGACCCAGGCGAAGAACTGTCCCGGGCTGTTCGGCACCGCCTCGACCTTGAACGCCTTGGCGCGGTAGGTATCGCAGGCGGTCAGCCGATCGGTCCACACGACCGTCCAGGTCGCGGTGCTCGACTCCCCGGCGACCGCCGCGGCCGCTTCGACCGGGTCAACCCCCTCCTGTGGGGTGATGCGGAACAGGCAGACGGTGTCCGTAGCCTTGGGCACGTAGTCCGGCTCCCAGTAGCCCATCTGCCGGTACTTCAGAACGCCGGCTTTGTAGCGCCGCTTGGCGTCCGTGATTGCGGTTGCGCCGTCGCTTGCTCCAGTCGCGATTGCCATCGTCCCGCCTCGTTGTCAATTGCTTGAGGCGACTGTAGAGGGGGACTACCATTCAGGTAAAGTCACTTTAAATTAGCGACAAGTTAAGAATTACTTAATGAAGAACGCCACGCTCAGGCAACTGCGGGTCTTCTCGGCGGTCGCGCGGCACTTGAGCTTCGCGCGCGCGGCGGAGGAGCTGCGGCTCTCGGCGCCTGCGGTCTCGATGCAAATCAAGGAGCTGGAGACGGAAGTCGGGCTGCCGCTGTTCGATCGCTCGAGCCGCAAGGTGTCCCTCACGATGGTCGGCGAATACGTGCTCGCCTACACCCAGAAGGTCCTGGCTGCGATGCGCGACGCGGAGGACATGGTCGCCCGCTTTCGCGGCCTCAAGACCGGGGTGCTGGATGTCGCCATGGTCAGTACCGCGAAGTACTTTCTGCCGCGACTGCTGGCGCGATTCCGGGACGAGCACCCCGGTGTCGAAGTACGCCTGCGGGTCGCCAGCAACCGCGAGGAAGTGGTCGCGCTGATGCGCGAGGGCGCGGTCGAACTGGCCATCATGGGCCGGCCGCCCAAGAACTGGCCCTCGCGGGCCGAGCCTTTCGCGATGCACCCTCACGGGTTGGTCACCTCGATCGAGCATCCCTTTGCGCGCGCCGAGAAGGTGCCGGCAAGAGCGCTGCTGGACGAAGGATTCATCGTGCGCGAGCCAGGCTCGGGCACGCGCGCCGCTCTCGACGAGTTCATGGATGCGTATCAGATGACCCCGCAGGTCGTCATGCAGATGTCGAGCAACGAGGCCATCAAGCAGGCCGTCATGGCCGGAATGGGCGTCGCGCTGCTGTCGCTGCACACCGTCGGACTGGAGCTCGATCACCACCTGATCGCGGCTCCTGAAACCGAGGGTCTGCCGGTCATGCGTCGCTGGCACGTAGTCAACACCCTGGCCAAGACGCTCTCCCCGCCGGCCGAAGCGTTCCGCTACTTCATCCTTGAACATGGCGAAGCTTTTCTCGCCAAACATTTTGCGCACGGTAACGATCCGCTGCAGTTCGCGGCGGACCGACGTACGACACGCAATCGCTAAGCGTCCGTTGGTCGTGGATAATTGCGTGGCGCTCCGGTGAGAGCCAGGCGCGGCTGTCATTTATGCAGAATAAGGAGGCATGTCCCGTGCCCGAGATCAGACCTGTGAGATCGAGTGACCGTGTGCAATGGGATGCATTGTGGGCGGGGTACCTGCGTTTTTATCGCCAGCATGTTTCGATCGAAGTTACAGACGGGACGTTTGCGCGACTCGTGGATGAGCGGGTGCAACCCCACGGCCTGGTCGCCGAACGGGACGGCAGCCTGGTCGGATTCGTCCATTACGTGTTTCATCCGACCACCTGGTCGCTGCAGAACAACTGTTACCTCGAAGACCTGTTCGTCGATCCGGCGACACGCGGAAGCGGAGTCGGTCGTGCCCTGATACACGCTGTGTATACGGAAGCGGATCGTATGAAGGCCGCGTCGGTCTACTGGATGACGCAGGAATTCAACGCCGAAGGACGCGCCTTGTACGACACTCTGGCCCGCCGCACATCCTTCATACGCTACGAGCGCTGACGATAGCCGCTGGATTCTGGGGCAGACAAAGGGCGCCGGACGCTTCGCATCCATCCGCCTCACGGCTTGATCCTCTAGTGGCTTGCCGACGAGTGTGCCGAGCTCCAGCCGCTCGCAAACAGCGCCTCTGCGTTGCGCCGGTAGAGCTTATCGATGGCCTCCCGGGGCAGACGCAGACCGCGGAAAGACCGCTTGAAGTCTCTCGAGCGCATGACGTCCGAGGTCACCAGGAATCGCCAGTCCTGGAGCCAGCCGGAATGCACGTCCGCGACCGCACCGGCATCTGAGTCGCCGGGACCATAGGCATCGTCGCTCCCGTACAGTATGCGATCCTGGTAGCGCAGCAAGAACCGCCTTACTCTTTCCCGGTTGCTCGCTGCCTGATACTGCAGGTGCACCAGGCGCGCCGCCACGTCGACACTGGCGTTGGGGAAGCGGTCGAGAAAAGCCGCCACCTGGTCGACGTCCCATTCAAGCGAGGCCAGATGCACCCCGTCGAACCGCAGCGCCGGGTGCGCACTGAGCATCCGGTCGCGTGCCGCAAGGATGGCATCATGCGCGGGCATCTCCGGGTGCTGATACATGTAGTACTGCGGATGCTCACGGAAGTAGTCACGATCCGAGCGCACTGTCATCTTCTCGTACGGCAGCCAGCAGTTGAGCGGCTCGGCCTGGTGTCCGAGCAGCGCGATGTGATCGCGCTCGAGCCTGGCGATGATGGGCTCGAGTCGCGCATCGTCCGGCATGACGTAGCTACCATCGGCGTTTCGCAGGCCCATGCCGATGTTCTTCCAGATCTTCACGCCGACGGCACCGTCGCCCAGCGCCGCCGTGATGTGCTGAAGGGTGGAAGCCACCCAGCCTGGCGCCTGAAAGCTCTCCACGGAGAAGGTCGCCACGAACGCCACGCGGCCGGGGTAGCGCTTCTGGAGCGACTCCGCAGCGAGCTGCTGGTCGCGAATCGGAGGGAAGTCGGGATCGTCCACGTTGATGGTCAGGATACGGAAATTGTCCCGGATTGCCTGTGCCATGAAACGATCCGCCACGCCATGCACATGCATGTGCGCGTCGATCTTCTCGACCCATCGGAAATCGCCCAGCGTGTAGTAGCGCGCGATGGCATCCGCGGCTTTCGAGACCGGGGCCCAGCCGCACAACGGGAGCAGGAGGAAACACGCCATTGGAAGCCGGCGCACCGGTCTCACACCAGCCGCACCTCGACTCCGCGCTGCCTCAGCGCCTCGACCGCTTCCGCAGGTGCGGCCCGGTCGGTGATCAGCAGGTTGAGCTGCTCCACCTTGGCGATGAGCGAGATATTGCGGCGTCTGAGCTTGGAGGAATCTGCGACCACCACCACTTGGCGCGAGATGCGGATCATCTTGGCATTGAGTTCGGCCTCCGCAAGGTGTGGTGTCATGACACCTATCTCGGGATCCAGACCATCGGCACCGAGGTATAGGCGGTCGGCCTGCAGGTTGGCGAGCGCAGCCTCCGCCATGTGACCGGAAAGCGAGTTGGATTCCCGCCGCAGGATGCCGCCCGGCATGATGAGGCGCACCGAGGGCACATCGATCAGCAGCGCCGCGATGTTCAGAGCATTGGTGATGACATTGATGGACTTGAGGTCGAGCTTGCGGATCCGGCGCGCGATCTCCGCGGTGGTGGTACCGGAGTCGAGAATGATGGTTTCGCCCTCGCGAATGAGCTCGACAGCGGCATTGGCGATGCGCAGCTTCTCGGCGTGGTGCTGCAGCTGCTTGACGCCCAGCGGCTGATCGCTGAGCTCCACGCTCAACGCGCCACCGTGAGTCCGCGTGAGGGCACCGGCGGACTCAAGCGTCGACAGGTCCGCACGGACGGTGACCTGCGAAGTGCCAAAGCGCGTGGCGAGCGCCTCCACCGTGACCCTTCCCTGCTCGCGCAGCAGCTCGCAGATGCGCCGTCTGCGCTCCTCGATCAGCAGATCACGCTCAATCGCCTGCGACATCAGACGGGTATCGCCTCGAGTACCAGAAAGCGATCGAAGGCGAGCTGCAGACGGTTGCGCGCGTCCGCAACCTCTCCCAACTCGCGCTCATTGAAGTAGTCGCGCACCCGATAGCGTCGGGCGGTCAGCCCGCGCAGCGTTACCGGCCCACTCCAGTTGCGGGCGTAAAACGCGTAGTAGAGACGGCCGGATTTTTCGACCACGTGAGATTCCGGCTTGTCGAAGCCGATGTCGTACAGCTCACCGCGATAGGTGCCGCGCGGCAGCATCCGTTCGTTGTAGAGCGCGATCCATTTGCGCCATAGCTGCTCTCGCTGCGGCGTTAGCAGGAAAGAGTTCTTGGGTTTCGGATCGCGCGGCCAGGTGAACTTGGTCGAGACGATGGCGCCGATGCCCACCGTGGAGGCGAAGTCATCGCCTCCGTCGCTCAGCTCGACGTGATCACCGGCAAAGGCAGCGCTCGGGCCCATCAGTGCTTTGAGGGTCTTGCCCTTGTGACGCACCTGCCAGGACGACTCCGGGTCGGAGGCCGGCGCCTGGTTCATCGACCCAAAATTGTAGAACGAGTACGACGTCCCGCACGGACACCATTCCATGACCGCTTCGGGATTGATCTGTGTCCCGGTCTGGTAGATCGCGTGCAGGAAATCCTGCAGCTTCTCCACCGACTCTTCGGGGCGGGCATGCCGGTGCGCGGGATTGAAACACGGCGCCACACCGTTAAGGTGCTGACCGTCGATCTTGAGACCGGCAAATCCCCAGTCGCCCATGAACTTTCGCACCAGCTCCTGAGTGTAGGTCACCGTCTTTTCGTACGCGGGGCACAGATAGAAGCTGTTCCACCAGGAGATGTTCTGCACGGCACCGTCCCTGTCCAGCAACAGCATGTCGGCGTGATCGTGCAGCAGATCGGAACCGGGCGCTGCGGCCAGCGGTGCGAACCACAGCCGTGGTTTGAGCGCCTTGGAACGGATGCTCTCCAGTAACTGCTTCATGTCGGCATCGCCGCGCGGAAACTTGTTCTGACTCAGCTTCCAGTCGCCGACGTTCGACTGCCAGCCGTCGTCGATAACTGCCCAGCGCAGCCCGAGTTCCTGCACCTTGGGCAACGTGTCTTCGATCAGCCGCATGGTGCAGTCGCGCTCGTAGCCCCAGGCGCACCAGATCGGCTCGTAGGCCGCCTCCGGTACCGGAGGTAATTTCAGACCCCGATCATCCATGATGCGCCGGTAGGCGCTGAGCGTAGCGAAGTAGTCGCCAGTGTGCGTGGCAACGAAGATCTCGAGCGTCGGGAAGTTCTCGCCCGGCTGCAGCGAGCGCACCAACCGGGCGCTGATAGCGAGACTTGCGCCGCCGTCCAGGTAGCTGACGGGAAGGGAGACAAGCTCGGGGGTAGACTCCAGATGCCCCACGGCGAGTCCGCAGTCACGGCGCCACAGGTCCACGACCGGAGTACCACCGCCGTAGTCGGAGGCCGTCATGCCCATGAAGTTCTCTTGCGCGAATCCCTGCCTGACCGGCTGCACCCAGTCGCGTCGGTCCGAATGCGTACTGCCACAGTATGACCAGACGTGCGGCTCGGTTCCGTCGGCGCCCGTTGCAGCATTGCTTAACAGGTGAAGGTCGGCACTGGTCCAACCGCGTAGCGCGATCGCGTCCGCAGACCGATTACGGTAGGACACGCGGTAGAAGGCGATCCCCGGATAGCGCTCAAACAGCTGGATCTCGATGCTCTTTTCGATCTGGGCGCCGGACACACCCGTCATTCGCAGACGCCTGCCGGACCCGTGCGCGCCGTTCACGGCATCACTGGACTGGTGCTGCAGCGCGAATTGGTCGATACGCCGGCCATCGCCGAGGAGCAGGTATTCGCTTGCAGCCCAGCGTGTCAGCGCTACTTTCCGCTCCCCGTGCTGACCTTCGCGCAGATGCCACAGACGCGAGCGCATCTGCGGGTCGAACTCGAGCAGGATCGTACTGTCCTTCAGCGTCGCCACAGACCCGACCCGTTCACCCGCCGCGCGCACACCTGGGTGGGCTGGTATGAGCCCGGCTCGCGTAGCGACACTGGCGCCGGCGGCCAGGCGCAAGAACTGACGTCTGCTCGTGCCTTTACTCACGCGTTCGCCCTTTCCGTGGGGCTGCAACCTGCCGTTGAGTCTATCCAATCGCTTCCGCGTGCAACTGTCGGGAGCACGCAGCAGCGACCGTTCTTTCCCCCGCGGCTGCTATGGCGCTCTTGACAGATACGAAGCTCTTCGAAATAGTGTAAGAAACAAAACGAAAATGCAACCAGCACTAGAGGCTTTCGTTTTGTTTCGTATTACATAAGCTCAGGGGGTAAGCACGCATGAATCCTCGGCGGTGGAGTGTATCTGCGACGGTGCTGCTCTCTGGAGTCATCCTCGGGCCGGGCGTGGGCACAATCGCTCATGCGCAAACGCAAACCGCTGCGCAAAGCGCATCCGACTCCACCGATGACTCGAAGCTGCAGACCATCGTCGTCACGGGACTCAAGGCCAGCCTGGGCAAGTCGCTCGAAATCAAGCAGGACGCCGACATTGTCCTGGATTCCATCAACGCGCTGGAGCTCGGGCGTTTCCCCGATGACGACGTCGCGGACTCGCTGCGCCATATCACCGGTGTTTCCATCTCACGCACCACAGGCGGCGAGGGTTTGTACATCGGGATCCGCGGACTCGGCGCGCAGTTCAACATCGTGACACTCAACAACCGCATCGTGGCCACTGACGATGACGGACGCGCGCTGGCATTCGACATCCTGCCCGCGGACGTCATTTCCGGTGCCGATGTCTACAAGTCCTCGCGGGCCTCGGCGCTCGAAGGCAGCATCGGTGGCACCGTTAACATGCGCTCGGCACGCCCGTTCGACAATCCTGGCTTGCACTCATCCGTGCGCGTTGAGGGCGACTTCAACGACATGTCGCGCTTCTGGGGCAAGAAGGCCTCGGCATTCATCAGCGATACCAATGCGGCGGGAACCCTGGGGCTGCTCATCGGCGCGGTCGTCTCCGACACCAAGACGCGCACCGACGCGCTCAACTACAACACCTACGACGCCGCCAATCCCGGCGTTTGGCCCCTGAACGGGCCCAACAGTCAGCCGGTGGTTGCAGAATGCTGCATCTCGTTCGGTTCAGTCGTTGACGAAAAGAAGCGCGAGGCTCTGTCCGGAACATTCGAGTGGCGGCCGAGCGATCAGTTGCGCGTGGCAGTCGACGGCCTGTACACACGCCTGCGCGATCCGCAGGTCGCCTACAACCAGGCCTACTACCCGTCTTTCAACTTTGACGCCAATGGCAATCCCGAGTGGTCCAACGTCGTGGTGAACAACGGTCTGATCACCTCGTTCACCGCGAATACCTTCACGCCGGAGATCGTCAATCAGACCATCGACCGGCGCGTGACGACCTCGCTGATCGGCTTGAACGCCAGCTGGCAGGCCAGCAGCAATTTGACGCTCGACGCGGACCTTTACCGCTCGAAGGCCAATCGGCCGGAAGGCGGCAACGACGCCTTCGTCACCGCGGGTCTCGAATCGACCACGCCCTACAACCAGAACACGATCAGCTGGACCAATACTGCCAACGGCTTACCCAATATCGCCGTCACCCTGCCAAACGGCCAGGACTATGCCGCCGCACTGGCGGCAGGAGCCTTGGACAACAATCATTGGAGCGCGCATTACACCGGTCTCAGCGGCAACTCAATCCACGACAAGATCACCGGCGCGACCCTTGACGGCACGTTGAAGCTCAACGGCCGGTGGCTGACGCATTTGCGCTTCGGGCTCGCGCAGACGTGGCGCGATAAGTCGCGCGATGACTTCGACAATGACTGGACGGGCGGCTCGAGTCAGTACGACTTCTACACTACGCCCGCAGGTGCCAATCCCATTACCTTTGGCTCATTGGGTGCGAACGTCGTCTCAATCACCAGCTTCCCCAATTACATGCAGAGTGCCGGCGGCATCTTCCCGACCACGGTAGCCGTATTCAACATCCCGGCGCTACTGGGCGCGCTGCAGAGATTGAACGGACAACCGAACCTCTACGTTCGGGGTGCGCTGAACTTCGACTTCAATCTGACACTGCCACAGTTCAACGCGGTCAATTCCTATTCCGTGCGGGAAGACACAACGGCGGCGTATCTGGAAGCCGCCTTCGCCGGCTCCAATTGGACGGGTAACGCCGGCCTGCGCGCAGTCCACACCCGCACCACGGCGGCCACCGCGGTTAACAACATCGAATCCGTCACCATCGCAAACACCGCCAACCCGACGGATCCTGCGATCGTGCAATACAGCTCGCCCACGCCGACGTCTTCCACAAACTCGTACACCGTAGCGCTGCCCTCGTTGAACCTGACGTATCGATTCACGCCGAAATTGCAGCTGCGATTCGGCGCCTCAGAAACGGTAGCGCGGCCGGAGCTCGACCAGCTCGCGCCGACCCGAACCGACAACTCGCTGAATCGCGTCTACGAGATCGCCTATGCCGGCAACTCGGATCTCAAGCCGATTCGCGCCTACGCGGTCGACCTGTCGCTCGAATGGTACTACGCGCCGAAATCGGCGCTCACGTTTGCGATTTTTGGCAAGGACATCAAGAATTTCCTCACCACGCAGGTCGTGAACAATGTCGATCTGGGTGTGAAGGGATTTTTCAACGGCAGCACCACGCCGGTTCCGGTGCTGTACTCCGTTTCTCAGCCGATCAACGGCGACAAGGGATATGTAGAGGGCCTGGAGTTCGGCTTCCAACACATCTTTCCGAACGGGTTTGGCGTGCACGGGCAGTACACGCGCACCTGGAGCAGGGAATATGTACAGGGACTCTATGTCGGCCAGCTCGAGGGAGTGTCATCGAACAGCGGTTCGTTGGGTGTGCTTTATGAAGCAGGCAGGCTGAGTACCAATGTGAACTGGGATTACGACGGCAACTCGATTTCACAGACATTCACCGAGGTGCAGGGGTGGTCGGCGTTCCAGAAGAGCTTCTCCTGGGTGACCGCCCAGGCCTCGTACGAGGCCGCGCCGGGCCTGAAGCTTTACTTTGAGGGCAAGAACCTTAGCAACGCGATCGCCCGGACCTATCTTGCGAACCGCTCGGACGCTGTATATAGCAACGGTATTACCGGCACCAGCAGCAGTGTAGGCCAGGGCTATGTCGCCTACGGCCGTAGCTACACCCTTGGCATCAGCTTCCGATTCTGATGGTGCGAAGAGAGCTGCCGTGGAATCGACCGACGCGCGTTGCGTAGTGGCGGGCTAACAACGTGACCTCGAGCCGCTGGCTGCACTACGCGCTACTGACCACGCTCGCCTGGGGGATCTGGGGCGCCTTCACGGGTCTGCCCAGCGAACACGGCTTTCCGGACACGCTGACCTATGTCGTATGGGCGCTGACCATGATTGCGCCGGCAATCTGGGCACTTCGCAAAGCGCAGACCGGCCTGCAGCGCGATCGGCGCTCGGTGGTGCTGGGACTCGCCATTGGGCTGCTGGGTGCAGGCGGGCAGATGCTTTTGTTCCGCGCGGTGACGCTCGGGCCCACCTATCTGATATTTCCCATCGTCTCGCTTTCGCCGGTCATCACCATCGTACTGTCGCTGCTTCTGCTGGGAGAACGCACGGGAAAACTGGGCGTCGCCGGCATCATTCTGGCAGTGCTGTCGCTGCCGCTGTTCGACTACTCGCCGGAACCGGGTGCTCATCGCTACGGAACGTGGTTCTATCTGGCGCTCGCCGTCATGCTCGCCTGGGGGCTGCAGGCCTACTTCATCCGGCTTGCCAATGCGACCATGAGCGCGGAAAGCATCTTCGCGTACATGATGCTCACCGGGCTGATGTTCATCCCGGTCGCTTTCGCGCTGACCGACTTCTCCAAACCCGTGTACCTCGGGCTGTCCGGACCCTGGTTGGCCGCCGGCATCCAGCTACTGAACGCAGTCGGGGCACTGCTGCTGGTGTACGCATTCCGCTACGGCAAAGCGATCGTGGTCTCGCCGCTGATCAACGCCGGCGCGCCGCTGCTGACCGCGGTCATCTCTCTCGCCGTGGCCGGATCGCTACCGGGACCCTATAAACTCGCGGGAGTCGCCCTGGCGCTGGCCGGGGCGCTGCTGCTTGCGCTGCAACCCGACGCGCCTGCCGAGGCACGGACATGAAAGCCCTGCTGCAGCTGTTGCAACGGCACAAGGCCGGGAGCGGCGAGGGGATCTATTCGGTGTGCTCCTCGCACCCGCTCGTCATCGAAGCGGCGCTGCGCGAGGCGGATCGAGGCGGGCAGTGGGTTCTGGTGGAGGCAACGTCGAACCAGGTCAACCAGTTCGGCGGCTACAGCGGCATGACTCCGGCCCAGTTCCGGGCCTATGTGGCAGACATTGCCGCACGGGCGTCGCTGGCGCAGGAGCGCGTGCTGCTCGGAGGCGACCATCTGGGTCCGAACGCCTGGCGTGCCGAGCCGGCTGCGGTTGCCATGGAGCGCTCTGAACAGCTCATCCAGAGCTACGTCGCGGCGGGTTTCCGCAAGATCCACCTCGACTGCTCGATGAGCTGTGCCGATGACCCGACCGTCCTGACCGACACGGTCGTTGCCGCAAGAGCCGCCCGGCTGTGTCAGGCAGCCGAAAAAGCCTGGCAGGAGGCGGGAGGTGAGGCGCCGGTGTACGTGATCGGCACGGAAGTGCCCGCACCGGGTGGCGCGGCCGAGGACCTCGGAGCACTCGCGGTGACTACGCCGTCGGCGGTGACCGCGACGCTCGAGACCCATCGCAGCGGCTTTCAGGCGCTCGGTCTCGATGCGGCGTGGGCGCGCGCGGTGGCGCTGGTGGTGCAGCCTGGAGTGGAGTTCGATCACCACAAGGTGATTGACTACGATCCCACCAAGGCCCGCCTGCTTTCCAGACGCATCGAAAGCGAACCGGACCTGGTGTACGAAGCGCACTCCACCGACTACCAAACATCCGCCGCGCTTGCAGCGCTGGTGCGCGATCACTTCGCGATCCTGAAGGTAGGACCGGCCGCGACCTTTGCGCTGCGTGAAGTGCTGTGGGCGCTGGTGGATATTCAGAGCGAGCTGGGCGGCGAGATGCGCGAATCTCTGAAACAAGTGGTCCTCGCCTCGATGCGGCGTGATCCCAAATACTGGCGCCCCTATTACACCGATCCCCGCTCGCAGGCATTCGACCTGCAGTACAGCTTGAGCGATCGAATCCGGTACTACTGGAACTTTCCCGAAGTGCAGCGTGCAACCGCAGCCCTGCTGGAAGATTTAGGCCGGCGGCGCATTCCCATGACGCTGCTGAGCCAGTACCTGCCGGCACAGTACGCTGCCGTGCGTGCAGGCTCGCTGACCAGCGACCCGCGCGCGCTGCTGCTTGATGGTGTGGCCAGGGTGCTGCGCGGGTATGCCGGCGCGTGCGCACCGGCAGCGGCCGCAACGGCGAAACTAACGGTCTGAGATATGGAGATGGATGTGTTTGGCCTTAGCGCCGAGCAGATCGACAGCGCAGGTGCGCATTGGACGGCCCGCGAAGTATGGCAGCAGCCACAGATCTGGCTGGAGGTCGAGCGCCTGATGGCGGACCAGTCCGACCGCCTGTCCCGATTTCTCGCACCGCTGCTCGCACGCCGCGACCTTCGCATTGTGCTTACCGGCGCAGGCACCTCGGCCTTCGTTGGGGAGTGTCTGGCGCTCTCCATGATTGGGAGCTCCGCGCGCCGCGTTGAGGCCATCGCGACGACTGATCTCGTGGCAAGCCCACAGCGTTGGCTATCCAGGAGCACGCCCACGCTTCTGGTGTCATTCGCACGCTCCGGCAACAGCCCGGAGAGCGTCGCGGCACTGGAACTGGCAGACCAGTGCGTGCAGCGCTGCTCCCACCTCATCGTGACCTGCAATGCAGACGGCGCGCTGTACCAGCGCGGCCGGAGCCAGATTAGCGCCTATCCGATCCTGCTGCCGGAGGCCAGCAACGACCGGAGCTTCGCCATGACGTCCAGCTTCACCGGCATGTTGCTGGCGGCGGCGATGGCATTTGGAGTCTTGCCCAGCGACGGCACAAGGACGTCAGCGCTCGCCCGTCTGGCACCGCAGATCCTGCCGGGTTGTGTGCCGCTGCTCCGGGCTCTCGTGCAAAACGGTTTCGAGAGGGTGGTCTATCTCGGCAGCAATGAGCTCAAGGGCCTGGCCCGCGAAGCGGCGCTGAAGATGCTCGAGCTGACCGACGGCAGAGTGGTGGGCACCGCGGACGCACCGCTGGGCTTCCGGCACGGACCCAAGACAATCCTCACTCGCAGCAGCCTGGTCGTGCTATTCCTCTGCAACAACCCCTACACCCGACAATATGAGGTGGATCTTCTAACGGAGCTGCGCCGCGATGCCGTGGCGGGACGGGTTGTGGCACTTTCCACTCTGCCGCTCGACGCGCAACATAGCGATGATGTCGTCCTGACCGCGAGCACACCTGATGCCGTTCAGCTTAGCGACCTCGAACTCTGCTTCCCGTACGCCGTGTTTGCGCAGTCCTTGGCGTTGCTGCGCTCGCTGTCCCTGGGAGTTCGGCCTGACAGTCCCAACGCTGCAGGCACGGTGAGCCGCGTGGTGCAGGGCGTGTCCATCTACCCGTGGCACGGCGCCCGGTGAGGACCTATCTCGGCGTCGATGGCGGCGGCAGCAAGACCGCCTTCGTCCTCATCGATGAATCCGGGAAGGTGCTCGCATCGCACACAGAGGGTCCGGCCTACTATCTAGAGATCGGCCTGGGAGAGCTGCGAGTGATGCTCGGGCGCGGCATCCGCGCAACTTTGGAGCTCGGCGGCATTTCGCCCGCAAATCTCAATTTCGCCTTTTTCGGTCTGCCTGCTTACGGCGAAGACAGCCGGTTGCTGCCGGTGCTCGACGCCGCAGCGTCACCGGCGCTGCCCTCCGAACGCTATCGCTGCGGCAATGACATGGTGTGCGGTTGGGCTGGCGCGCTCGCCTGCGAAGACGGCATCAACGTCGTCGCCGGCACCGGCTCCATTGCCTACGGCGAATACTGCGGGCGAGTTGCGCGCGCAGGCGGCTGGGGAGAGTTGTTCGGCGACGAGGGCTCGGCATACTGGATTGCGCGCCAAGGGCTAACGCTGTTTTCGCGTATGAGCGATGGCCGCGCGCAGCGGGGCGCCTTATATGACATCCTGCGTCAGCATTTTGAATTGCCCAGCGATCTTGATCTGTGCGCCGCCATTTACGGCCAGAGCGTGGCGCAGCGGAGTCAGTTTGCCCGCCTGTCAAAGCTCGTGGCGCAGGCGGCCGACGCCGGCGATGTGCAGGCGAAAGCGCTTTTCGCTCAAGCGGCGAATGAACTGGCGGACATCATCAATGCCGTGCGCTACCAATTGCAGGCGCCGGACGCCGTAGCCATGCCGCTTTCGTACTCGGGCGGCGTGTTCCAGCTTCGTGAACTACTGCTGACACCATTGCAGTCGGCGCTTTCCGCGCGTGGCGTGAAGTACCGTTTCGCAGAGCCACGTTTACCTGCAGAAGCCGGTGCGGCGCTCTACGCGGCCAGACTCAGCGGATTTCCGCTAGCCGTGCCGGCAGTCACCGCACTGGAGAGTGAGGTTCAGCAGGGAAGCCACGGTCCGCTGGCTCGAGCAGAGCGCAACACCGTGTTCTGATGTGCCCGCCAAGGGATCTGGGCGCTTGATTGCGGTTCATATAGCACCATGAAATTCGGCTTTTAAGAACCGGCCTTACATGGTGCGGGCTGAGGGATGC
>Ga0307504_10000124_pt1 | contig 15145 bp, 15 predicted proteins | sample 19_S_MG_FD_194516 | JGI IMG/M metagenome (GOLD analysis project Ga0307504, IMG submission 194516) | Soil microbial communities from Populus trichocarpa stands in riparian zone in the Pacific Northwest, United States - 19_S | ecosystem: Environmental > Terrestrial > Soil > Riparian zone > Trees... | reverse complement strand
GATGATCAGCCAGCCATAGCGTCTTACTTCGGGAATCCACACGGGGTCAAGGACGCTCGACGAAACGATCGGACAGGCCGGACGCCGACGTTTGTGGAGCACGCCGCCGGGATCACCGGGGTAGGTCAATCACGCGGACTTAGCTCGTACGGAGTTCTCATACGAGAGGGCCCAGCGCACGTCGTCGTGAGCCAGCCCGAAGGCTTCAGAAATCTCGTTGAGGTCCTCGCCGGCCTGGTCGTGCTCCCAAATGACGTCGGTGCTGACGCCCTTCACTGCTGGGCGTCCGAAACGCACGTCCGGCGTCATGACAACCGGTGATTGCGGATCGTCGTGAGGACGCCATCCAGCGGCAAGGTCACCATCCCAGCTCACTCGCTCAATGAAGTCTTGAGAAGCGGGAGTCAAGATGAGCTGACCGCTGGCGTAGGCGACGAGGCAGAACTCAGCGGAAAGATGGGCTGCCTCTTGAGCTTCGAGCACCAACTGACGGCCGCTGACGAAGGGCTGCCTATTAGCTAGCGGGTAGGGGACGCCTGTGGCGTCTACCCGAAGGATCGGCTTGTGCACCTTGCCCCGCTGGTTGCCGCCTTCTAGCCAGTAGTGGAGCGTTGCTTGGGGTAGGCGAAGTAGCCGGGCCGCTTCGGCCTCGGCGAACATATCTCGGTCGAGCACGCTGAGGTTCGTCATCGTTTCGCAAGTGTGGCAGGCCTTCAGCCAGCCAAGCCGGAGCCTCACCGTTCTGGCGCGCCTATTTCCCAGCCCGCGCGGGCAGATACCCTGCGGAGCGTGCCGAGCGACCGAACCGCGTTGGATCTGGCCGATCGCTGGCTGTCCGAGGGCGCCGGCGAACTGGTCGGATGGCGGCGTCGGCTGCACGCCTACCCCGAAGTTGCCTTCGACGAGCATCGAACGAGCGATTTCATCTTCAGCACGCTTCAGAGCCTGGGGTTCAGCCCCCGTCGTATGTCGATCGGCACAGGTGTCATCTGTGATCTCGGCCCGGGCCCGTCCTACGTGGCCTTGCGAGCCGACATCGACGCGCTACCGCTTCCCGACCACAAGCAGGTCCCGTACGCGTCCATCCGCGATGGGGTCTGTCACGCCTGCGGCCACGATGCCCATACGGCGATGCTGCTCGGTGTTGCGGCTTCGCTGAGCCCAGACATCAGACTGCCGGGCTCCGTCCGGCTGATCTTCCAGCCCGCCGAGGAGCGGATGCCCGGTGGTGCGATGGCCGCGGTCAGGGATGGTGCCCTGGACGGCGTGGCGGAGATCTTCGCGTTGCACTGCGACCCGAAGCTCGATTCAGGCCTGGTTGGCCTGCGGGCGGGTCCGATAACGGCTGCTTTCCACCAGATAACGATTCACCTGTCCGGGCCCGGTGGTCACACCGCCCGACCGCACCTCACCTCGGACGTCGTCTACGCATTGGGCAAGCTCATCACCGAGCTGCCGGGCCTGCTGTCTCGCCGGGTTGATCCGAGGTCGGCACTGTCGTTGGTGTGGGGCGCCGTGTCGGCTGGCTACGCGGCAAACGCCATCCCACCCACCGGGCTGTTGCGAGGAACGTTGCGCATGCTCGATCCGGAGCTGTGGCTGGATCTGGAATCGACGGTGCTTGAATTGGTCGACCAGATCGTGGCTCCTACCGGAGCAACCACCAATATTGAATACGATCGGGGCCTTCCGGCCGTGGACAACGATTCCGTGCTCGTTGCCGTGCAGACCCGGGCCGCCATCACCGCGTTAGGTCCGCAAGCGGTAACCGACAGTCCACAGTCGATGGGCGGTGAGGATTTCGCCTGGTATCTGCAATCGGTGCCGGGCGCGATGGCTCGTCTCGGGGTGCGTACGCCGGGCACCGAGGGTGGGGACCTGCACCAGTCCAACTTCGACATCGACGAAAGCGCGCTAGCCGTCGGAGTCAGACTAACGGCGGCAATTCTGGACGAGACTTGGAACGTCGGCGTGCGGTCGGCCCCAAATCTACGGCCCGACGGAACGGCACGGCCGATTTCGTAATTCAGCCACGTAGTCCTCGGGAGCGCCGGCCGCTTGTGCTGCTTCGGCGATCAGCCCGAGGTAGCGGGCCGACGGCAGGCCGCCCTCGTAACTGTTGAGTACGTACGTCCAGGCCAGCACATCCTCCTCAAGCGTGGCCACCCGCAGTCGGGTCGTGAGGTAAAGGCCGGTGTCCGCACTCTCCCATTTATCCAATGCGATGCGATCCGCGTCGGTGATGTCGTACAGCGCTACGAACACGGTGCTGCCATCGTCCGGCACGACGGTGGCCAGCGCACCCTCCCAGCCCAGATCCTCGCCCCCGAAGGTGAGCCGCCACCCTGGAAGCCAACCGGTGCCGGCGAAGGGCGAATAGGGACATCGGCTCTGCATCTGCGCCGGATCCATGTTCGAGCCGTAGGCGGCGTAGAGGGGCACGATTCGGCAGCGTACCGACCCTGCCGGGTCTCCGGTTCAACCCGGGCGGTGCGACGCGTTGAACCCGGGCGGTGCGAGCGCGTTGAACCCGGGCGGTGAGCACCCGTTCAACCCGCGCGGTGAGAGCCCACCGGAACCGGGACAATGGTCCGGTGACTCGGATTGCGATCATCGGTGGCGGCCCTGCTGGATACGAGGCAGCCACCGTTGCCGCTGACCTGGGCGCGGAGGTCAGCTTGATCGAATCCGACGGCATGGGCGGCGCATGTGTGCTGTATGACTGCGTCCCGTCGAAAACACTGATCGCGACCTCGGAACGCGTCACGGCCTTTCGCGATGCGCCCGAACTGGGGGTGTCGTCGCTATCGGTCGATGACGTGAGCATCAACTTGGGCGTCGTCAACGACCGGGTACGCCGCCTCGCGGTCAACCAGTCCAAGGACATCCACGACCGGTTGGTCCGGGCAGGCGTGGCCATCTTCGCCGGCCGGGGCCGGTTCGCGAAGGAACAGCGTGGGCGGACGTACGCGGTTGAGGTACTCGACGGCGTCGGTGCCGTCCTCGGCGATGTGGAAGCTGACGTCGTGTTGCTGGCTACCGGTGGCCATCCCCGGGTGCTGGCCGCTGCCGAACCCGATGGCGAGCGGATCTTGTCCTGGCGGGACGTTTACCACCTGACCGACCTGCCCGAGCATCTGATCGTGGTCGGTTCGGGGGTAACCGGTGCGGAGTTCGCGTCGGCCTACACCGAGATGGGCGTGCCCGTCACGCTGGTGTCCAGCCGCGACAAGGTGCTCCCCGGCGAGGACCCGGATGCCGCGGACGTGATCGAGAGCGTGTTCACCGGACGCGGCGGCGTTCTGATGAAACACGCACGGGCTCGGTCGGTATCCAAGAACGCGGACGGCGTCGAGGTCAAGCTGGCCGACGGCCGGACGGTCGCTGGCTCGCACGTCCTGATGTGCGTCGGCTCGGTCCCCAACACGGCCGGTCTAGGCCTGGAACACATCGGTATCGTCGCCGACGATCGGGGCTACATTCAGGTTGACCGGGTGTCCAGGACCGCCGTTCCGGGCGTGTACGCGGCAGGCGACAGTACCGGTGTCATGCTGCTGGCCTCGGTTGCCGCGATGCAGGGCCGAGTCGCCATGTGGCATTCGATGGGCGAGGCGGTTCAGCCGCTGCGGTTGAAGACGGTGTCGGCCAACGTGTTCACCCACCCCGAGATCGCCACCGTGGGCCTTGGCCATGCCGCGGTCAGCACAGACGGTATGCCGGCCCGGACGGTGATGCTGCCACTGGCGGGGAATGCCCGAGCCAAAATGCAAGGTCTCTCGGACGGCTTCGTCAAGCTGTTCTGCCGGCCCGCGACCGGCGTGGTGATGGGCGGCTCGGTCGTGGCACCCGCGGCGTCCGAGCTGATCCTTCCAATCGCGATGGCGGTCCAGCGTGGCCTGACGGTCAGCGAGTTGGCGGGCACGTTCACCGTTTACCCCTCCCTGTCGGGATCGATCACCGAGGCGGCCCGACGGTTGATGCACCGCGACGACTTGAATTGATCCCGACGGCTTCGGGGGCGGCGTGGATTCGTCCGGCGCCGCACATGACCGATGAGGGGATGACATGGAGATTTCGCCCGAGCGGCTCGAGAAGTCACATCGCACCATCCGCGCGGCGGCGGTCTTCGCCGATCACGCCGACGTGATCGTGGCGAAGGTTCTCGACCTGCCGCGGGAGCATGTGGTCGTGGCGGTGGTCACCCAGAATCATGAATTCGGTGGGGTACACCACGTCGCCCGCGGTGAACTGGTCGAAAGGGTGCCCGCCCTGGAGGGACCGTCGGGATGGGCCATGGTGTTCTCGCCCGGCGCCGACGCGGACCACGTCACGAGCCGGACCGCCGAGATGGTGGCACTTGCCGAGAAACGCATCGTCATGCTCCAGAGGATCGCCGCCCGACGCGAGGGATAACCTGCCGGCCGGATGTCGACCTGGTCGCCGGATGCCGACGTGGCAGCCGGATGCCCACGTCGTGGGTTCAGTCCGGCTCCGGACCGTTGGGGGGCAGCAGGTCGTGCTGTCGGAGTCTGCGGTCACGTAGCTCGTCGCCGTACGCCAGACCCACGAACAGCGGTCCGATCAGGACGAAGAGCGCGGCGTAGATCCGGATTTCGAGCGGCCCGGGCAGCAAGAGCAGCACGGTGATCGGCACGACCGCGAACAGCATGATTCGGCCGGCCTCGCGCAGCCGCCAGTCCGGGCCGGTGAGATCCCGCAGAACCCACTCGTCGTACCTCGGCGGAAGGCGGCCACCGAAGGCGTACCTCAGCCATGACGGCAACGGCGGACGCTCGAGCATGTGTCCAGTCATACCGCTCGCGGTGGTTCAGGTCACATCTGCGGCCGGAATCAACGAGGCTCGCATGATGGTTGTGTACTCAACAGTTGAACACTAAATCACTTAGGGAGCATGCAGCATGACACAGGCAACCACTACCGTGCCCGGCTACCGCACCGGCGTCTGGTCGATCGACCCAGCGCACTCCGACGTGTCGTTCACCATCCGTCACATGATGGTGAGCAAGGTACGAGGACGGTTCGGCGTCTTCTCCGGCACCGTGGTCACCGCCGAGAACCCGCTCGCTTCGGCGGTCACGGCCGAGATCGACTTGAGCTCCATCGACACCAACAACGCCCAGCGGGACGAGCACGTCCGTTCGGCCGACTTCTTCGACGTGTCCACCCACCCGACGATGACCTACCGCTCGACCTCCGTCGAAGCGGACGGCGACGACTTCGTGGTTCATGGCGAGCTGACCCTGAAGGGCATCACCGAGGACGTCCCGCTCAAACTTGAGCTGAACGGCTTCACCCCGGACCCCTATGGTGGCCAGCGCGCCGGCTTCTCGGCCACCGCCGAGATCAGCCGTAGTGCGTTCGGCGTCGACATTCACATGCCGATGGACGGCGGCGGCGTCGTACTCGGCGACAAAATTCAGATCACCCTGGAGATCGAAGCGGTGCTCAACCAGTCGTAACCGCTGCGGTTTGCTCCATGACCGGAGCCGGTGACGAGCGGTTCAGTCCTTGATCTCGCAGATGACCGCGCCCGAGGCGACAACCGCTCCCGGTTCGGCGGTCAATCCCGAAACGGTGCCCGCCTTGTGGGCGTTGATGGGTTGCTCCATCTTCATCGCCTCGAGAACGACGATCAGATCTCCGGCGGCGACGCTGTCGCCTACCGAAACGGCGACCTTGACGATGGTGCCCTGCATGGGTGCGGTCAGCGAGTCACCGGAGGCGGCTGGACCGGTCCGTCTGTTGCTGGAGCGTTTGGGCGCGACCTTCCTGGTGCCGCCGCCGGTTGAGACGCCGAACCCGGCCGGCAGGGAGACCTCCAGTCGCTTGCCGCCCACCTCGACCACGACGAGCTCACGGGGCAGCGCTTCGCCGGAATCGGCGCCGGCCGCTGCGGCGAACGCCGGGATCTGGTTGTCGAACTCGGTCTCGATCCAGCGGGTATGGACCGTGAACGGCGCTTCGTGATCGATCGGGGCAAAGGCGGGATCGGTCACCGCCGCGCGGTGAAAGGGCAGCGCGGTAGCCATGCCCTCGATGACGAACTCGTCGAGGGCGCGTCGAGCGCGGGCCAGGGCCTCGGCACGGTCCTCTCCCCAGACGATCAGTTTGGCCAGCAGCGAGTCGAAGGCACCGCCGATCACCGAATTGACTTCGACGCCGGAATCCACCCGCACACCGGGCCCGGCCGGCTCGCGGTAGCTGGTGATGACTCCGGGCGCGGGAAGAAAGCCGCGGCCGGGGTCCTCACCGTTTATCCGGAATTCGATCGCGTGGCCGCGGGGTGTCGGATCTTCGGCAAACCGGAGCACCTCGCCGTTGGCGATCCGGAACTGCTCGCGCACCAGATCCAGTCCAGTCGTCTCCTCCGACACCGGATGCTCCACCTGAAGCCGGGTGTTCACCTCGAGAAAAGAGATGGTGCCGTCGGCGCCGACGAGGTATTCAACGGTGCCGGCGCCGTGGTAGCCCGCTTCCCGGCAGATGGCTTTGGCCGAGGCGTGGATCTGATCGCGCTGCGCGTCGGACAGGAACGGTGCCGGCGCCTCCTCGACGAGCTTCTGGTGGCGTCGTTGCAGAGAGCAGTCCCGGGTACCCACCACTATGACGTTGCCGTGCAGGTCGGCCAGCACTTGGGCCTCGACGTGGCGTGGCTTGTCCAGGTACCGCTCCACGAAGCATTCCCCGCGCCCGAACGCGGTCTCGGCCTCCCTAACGGCTGAGGCGAACAGCTCCGGAATCTCCGCCATGGTGCGGGCGACCTTCAGCCCCCGGCCACCGCCGCCAAAGGCGGCCTTTATCGCCACTGGAAGTCCGTACTCGCCAGCGAAGGCGACCACCTCGTCCGGGCCGTTGACTGGGTCCGGCGTGCCGGGCACAAGCGGGGCCCCGGCCCGCTGCGCGATGTGGCGCGCGGTCACCTTGTCGCCCAGGTCGCGAATCGATTGCGGTGACGGCCCGATCCAGATCATCCCGGCATCCAGCACCGCCTGGGCGAAGTCGGCGTTCTCGGACAGGAATCCGTATCCCGGGTGGATCGCGTCCGCGCCTGACCGCTCGGCCGCGTCGATCACCTTCGCGATCACCAGGTACGACTCGCCGGGCGTGCTGCCGCCGAGCGCGTACGCCTCGTCGGCGAACCGCACGTGCAGGGCGTCACGGTCGGGATCGGCATATACGGCCACCGAGGTCAAGCCGGCATCGCGACAGGCCCGGGCGACCCGGACCGCGATTTCGCCGCGGTTGGCGATGAGCACCTTGCGCATGTGTGGCCTCCTGAGAGCCTGTTGAACTGTCAGCTGACCGCGGCGGACCGGCGCCGGGCTATCCGGAGCGAAGGGTACCCACCGACTGGCGCCCTGATGGCGCCTGCTGTGTCCAGAGCCACTTCGAGTGTCCGTCGCCGGCTGTGCCCGGCGAGCGACGGACGGCCGGGTGCTAGCCGAGTTCGGTGAGGCGGGTACGACACTGTGCGGCGACGTCGGTGAGTTCGGCAAGCGTGCGGGCCAGATCACGTTGCCGACCGCGTAGATCGGCGGCGATCTCGTCCAGGCGGAAGATCAGCTTTTCGAGCTGACGCCGCTCGGACGAGGCGGCGCCATCATACATCCCGACGATCTCGCGAATCTCCGACAACGTCATGCCGAACCGTTTGCCACGCAATATCAATCGCATTCTCGCCCGGTCCCGATGGTCATAGATCCGTGCCGTTCCGTTGCGCGCCGGCGAGATCAGGCCCTCCGCCTCGTAGAAGCGCAGGGTGCGGGTGGTGACCTTGAGCTCGTCGGCGAGTTCTCCGACCGTCCAGGTTCTGGCTTCCGTTGTGGCGCTCATAGCAGCTATAGTGGCTAACGTTGACGTAAACGTCAATCTATCGGGAGTCGCCATGTCGTTCCAGTTGTCCGCCGAGCACGAGATTTTTCGTAAGGTCGTCCGCGAGTTCGCCGAGACCGAAGTCGCCCCGCACGTGGCCCAATGGGACCGCGACCACTACTTTCCCAGTGAACTTGTGCCGAAGATGGGCGAACTGGGCCTCTTCGGACTCGTCGTACCGGAAAAGTACGGTGGCGCCGACGCGGACTTCACATCGCTGTGCGTCGCCATCGAGGAACTGGGCCGGGTCGACCAGTCGATCGGCATCACCCTGTCCGCGGGTGTCGGGTTGGGCATCAACCCCATTCTGACCTTCGGGAACGAGGAGCAGAAGCAGCGCTGGCTACCCGATCTGGTCGCCGGCCGCACTCTGGCCGCTTTCGGGCTGACCGAACCGGAGGCCGGATCGGACGCAGGGTCGAGCAGGACCAGGGCCGAACTCGTCGATCGCGAATGGGTGATTAACGGGGCGAAGGCATTCATCACCAACTCCGGTTCGTCCATCACGTCGTGCGTCACCGTGACGGCTAAGACCGGCATGGTGGACGGCAAGCCCGAGATCTCCGCCATCGTCGTCCCGAGCGGTACACCTGGCTTTGAGGTACAACCGCCTTACCGCAAGCTCGGCTGGCACTCCTCGGACACGCACGGCCTGGTGTTCGACAACTGCCGGGTACCGGAGTCCAGCCTGCTTGGCGCGCGGGGCGAGGGCTTCAGACAGTTTCTCGCGATCCTGGACGACGGGCGGATCGCGATCTCGGCCCTGGCCGTCGGATTGGCTCAGGCATGCCTGGAGGAGTCGGTCCGTTACGCCAAGCAACGCGTCACGTTCGGCAAGCCCATCGGGGCGCGTCAGGCCGTCGCCTTCGCGATCAGCGATCTGGCGGTCGCGGTAGAGGCCGCCCGCGGGCTCACCTACAAGGCGGCTGGGCTGAAGGACGCCGGCCGCCCCACCCGCGAGGTGAAACAGGCGGCCGCGATCGCGAAGCTGTACTCGACCGAGGCTGCCGTCAGCGCGGCACGGGTCGCCACCCAGGTGTTCGGTGGTTACGGCTTCATGGAGGAGTACCCGGTGGCTCGCTTCTACCGCGACGCCAAGGTCCTCGAGGTCGGCGAGGGCACATCCGAGGTGCAGCGGCTGGTCATCGCCCGCGGCCTCGGGCTGCCCGTCGAATAGCTGACGAATAGCCCGTCGAAGAGCTGACGATTAGCTCGTCGAGTGGCCCGTCGAATAGCCCGAAGACGAGCTACCCGCCGGAGGGTCCGATTGATTGGCGCACGTCAAGGGGAGGGTTCAGGACATGAGTGACTATGCCACGGTGTACGCGGCGCGTCAGGCGACGCTGCGAGCGCCGCACCGCGCGATGGCCAAGTTGGCGTCCCAGCACAAGCTCTACGTTCGGGATCGGATCGCCCTGCTTTTCGACGCCGAATCCTTCGTCGAGGACTCCCAACTGGCCAACGCCACGGCGGTCGGATTGCCGGCCGATGGCGTAGTCACCGGCCAGGGCCTGGTGGACGGACGTCCGGCGCTGGTCGTCGCGAACGACCCGACCGTGAAGGCCGGCTCGTGGGGCGCCCGCACGGTGGAGAAGATCATTCGGGTCACCGAGCGTGCCCTGGCCGAGGAGCTGCCCATCTTTTGGCTCATCGACTCAGCCGGGGCCCGGATCACCGATCAGGTCGCGTTGTTTCCAGGACGTCGTGGTGCGGGCAGGATCTTTCACAACCAGGTGGCGCTGTCGGGCAAGGTGCCGCAGATTTGCTGCTTGTTCGGGCCTTCCGCGGCAGGCGGCGCCTACATTCCGGCTTTCACCGACATCGTGATCATGGTCGAGGCCAATGCGTCCATGTACCTCGGATCGCCTCGGATGGCCGAGATGGTGGTAGGCGAGAAGGTCAGCCTGGAAGAGATGGGCGGCGCCCGGATGCACGCGACGGTGTCTGGATGCGGTGACAACCTCGCCACCGACGACGCGGACGCGATCGAACAGGCCAAGCTGTTCTTCTCCTATTTTCCGCTGAATTGGCGCCTTAGCGCACCCTCGTACGCGCCCGAGGCGCCCGAGGTCAGCCTTGCCGACGACGTCGTTCCGGTGTCTGAATCAGTGCCCTTCGAGATGCACGCGATTATCGACGGGCTGATCGACGGCGATTCGTTCTTCGAGGTCAAGCCGGAGTTCGCGGCGGAGTTGATCACCGGCCTGGCCCGAATCGATGGCCGTCCGGTCGGCATCGTGGCCAACAACTCCGCGGTCAAGGGTGGTGTGCTGTTCGGTGACTCGGCAGACAAGGCCGCCCGGTTCATCTGGCTGTGCGACGCGTTCAACATCGGGCTGCTGTATCTGGCCGATGTGCCCGGATTCATGATCGGATCCGATGTCGAACGGCAGGGGATCATCCGGCACGGGGCGAAGATGATCACCGCGGTTTCCGAGGCCAACGTGCCACAGCTGTCGGTGCTGGTTCGAAAAGCCTATGGCGCCGGTCTCTACGCCATGGACGGTCCGGGATTCATGCCGGACGCCTGCATCGCGCTGCCGACCGCCCGAGTCGCGGTGATGGGCCCCGAGGCGGCCGTCAATGCCGTCTACGCCAACAAGATCGCCGAGATCGCCGACCCGGAGGAACGCGCCGCGTTCGTCAAGGCCAAGCGCGCGGAATACGAGGAGGACGTCGATCTGCTGCGATTGGCGTCGGACCTCGTCATCGACGCGATCATCAATCCGTCCGAGCTGAGGGATGAGATCGCGCGGCGGTTCGCCGCCCTGGTGGGCAAAGTCCGGCCGCTGGCGGACAAACGCCATGGGATTCCGCCGGTCTGAGCGCGGCCGCGCGGGTATTTTGTCGCTCAGTGACCGCGTTTGTCAATCAGTGATCGCCTCGGCTGGATAAGGCCTAGTTCGTTACCGTCGAACGGCTGTCGCCGCCCCCGTCGCGGCGCCCGGGGGCATCCTGTACAGGTGAGCAATCTGGAGCCGGCGGCGGTCATCGAAGTGTGCGGCAACCGAGCGGGAGTGACCGGCGCACCGGAGTTCGAGGTAATCGCCGGACGTCCGGTTGTTCTCACCCCGCGGCAACGGGTAGGTGAGGACGGGCGGCTGATCGCCGACCCCATGACGGTGTCGCGATACCTGCCCAGCCATGGTCGCCGGATGGTAGGTGCCTGGTGCTTCATCGATTACTACGGCCCCGACGACGTCAGTGCCACCCGTGGCATGCAGGTACCCCCGCATCCACATTGCGGGCTGCAAACGGTCAGCTGGCTGCTGGCCGGGGAAGTGCTGCACCGCGACAGTCTCGGTAAGCGTCAGCTGATCGTGCCGGGTGAATTGGCCTTGATGACCGCGGGTCGCGGCATCGCCCACGCCGAGACCTCGCCGACCTCACCGAGCCGTGTGCTGCACGGCGCCCAGCTGTGGGTGGCCCTGCCTGCTGGCGAGCTCGACCGGACAGCGGATTTCGAACACCATGCCGACCTGCCGCGGTGGCGATCCGGACAGGTGAGCGCCACGGTCATGCTGGGCAGGCTCGGCGAGATATCTTCACCGGCGACGATCTTCAGCCCGCTGGTCGGCGCCGAGTTGACGGTGACGGCCGGAGCCGAAGCCACCGTGCCGTTGGTCGACGACTGGGAGCACGCGATTCTGGTGCTCGACGGTGCGGCCGAGTTAGCGGGTCATCGCGTCGAGGCAGGCCAATTTGCCTATCTGGGCAGCGGGCGAGACGGACTGGCCATCGGTTCGGAGCTGGGTGCCAGGATGCTACTTGTCGGGGGCGAGCCGTTCGAGGAACAGATCGTGATGTGGTGGAACTTCATCGGCCGCAGCCACGACGACATCAGCGAGGCCCGCCGGGCCTGGATGTCCGGGGAACGCTTCGGCACGGTCGACAATTATCCGGGCGACAGGCTGCCCGCACCACCGATGCCGCCCGTCCGGCTCAAGCCCCGCGGCCGCGAGTAGCTGGTAGGTCTGACACGCGGTAACCGAGTTCGCCGAGCATTTCACGCAATATCGGCAGTGACACGCCCACGACGTTGTGGTGATCGCCGACGATGCTCTGGATGAACCAGCCGCCTAGCCCATCGACGGTGAACGCCCCGGCGACCCCCATAGGCTCACCGGTCGCGACATATGCCTCGATCTCCGCATCGGACGGGTAGCCGAATCGCACTTCGGTGGTAGCGACCCGGTTCACCGATTCGAAGGTGTCGGCGCTGCGGACGTCGAACAGGCAATGACCGGTATGCAGCAGGCCCGTCCGGCCACGCATCCGCTTCCATTGGTCGACCGCCTCTGCCGCGGACCGCGGTTTACCCAGCAATTTGCCTCTGAACTCGAGGATCGAATCGCAGCCGAGCACCAGCGCCTCGCCGTCCTGCTCAGCTGCCACGGCCGCGGCCTTGGCCACCGCGAGTGCCTGGACCAGGTCGGCGGCGACCGGAGCGGTGATCGAATCTTCCTCGACCCCAGAAACCATGACTTCCGGTTCGACTCCGGCATTGCGCAAGGTCGACAGCCTGGCCGGGGAGGCCGAAGCCAGGATGAAACGCACCTGTCGACCTTATCGTCGTTTGGGGTGCCCGGCGGAAGTTGTGCGCGCTCGCCTGTTGACCTCGCTGCTCAGCTCTCGCTACTCAGCTTCAGCTGCCCGGCTGTCGCCGCGCGGCCCTCGCCACCCCGGCTCTTGTTACCGCCAGCTCTCGCTACCCCAGCTGAAGAGATCGGCCAATGATCTCTTTCATGATCTCAGTGGCGCCGCCGTAGATGCGGGTGACCCGCGCATCGGCATAGGCCCGGGCGATCGGATATTCGAGCATGTAGCCGTAGCCGCCGTGCAGTTGAAGGCACCGATCCAAAGCCCGGCCCTGAAGTTCGCTGCACCACCATTTCGCCTTGGCCGCATCTTCGCTCGACAGATCGCCCTCGTTCAAGGCGTCCACACACCGATCGACGTATGCCTGCGCCACGTCGACCTCGGTCGCCACCTCGGCCAGCACGAAGCGGGAATTCTGAAGCGAGCCGATGGACCCGCCAAAGGCCTTTCGCTCGCGAACGTAGGCGGTGGTCCAGTTGAGCGCGGCGCGGGCCCCGGCCACCGCGGCGACGGCGATCGACATCCTCTCCTGCGGCAGATTCGACACCAGATAGCCAAAGCCCTGGCCGACTTCGCCGAGAATGTTCGCCGAGGGCACCTGGACGTCGGTGAACGACAATTCGGAGGTGTCCTGGGAATGCAGGCCCAGCTTCTCCAGGTTGCGGCCGCGTTCGAAGCCGGGCATGCCCCGTTCCACGATGACCAGGCTCAGCCCGCGATGCCGGTCCGGCGAGGTCCGCACGGCGGTGATCACCAGGTCCGCGTTGATGCCGTTGGTAATGAATGTCTTCGACCCGTTGACGATCAGGCCGTCGTCGCCCGAGACTGCCGTCGTCCGGATTCCGGCCAGGTCCGAGCCCGCGCCCGGCTCCGTCATGGCGACGGCGGTGATCAGCTCGCCCGACGCGATGCCCGGCAGCCACCGCTGTTTCTGCTCCGCCGTGCAGTAGCGCAGGAAGTACGGCAGGCAGATGTCGGTGTGCAGAGTGAGACCGAGCCCGGCTCCGCCGACGCCGGCCAGCATGACCTCTTCGCCCATCACCTGATTGAACCGGTAGTCGGCGACGCCGCCGCCACCGTACTGCTCGGGGATCTGCATGCCCAGAAACCCGTTGTGGCCCGCGGCCGTGAACAGCTCCCTCGGGGCCAGACCCTGCTTCTCCCAGTTCAGGTAGTCCGGCAGCATCTCTTTGCCGATGAACGTGCGGAACGCCTCACCAAACGCGAGATGGTCTGCCTCGAAGTGTTTACGGCGCATGACTGACTTCCGTTCGGGGGATACCTGCTGGGACGGTGCCAAGGTCATTTTAGTATGACGTCCTAGTTTTGCGCCCGGTTCGAATCGGCAGCCAAGCGCCGGGTCCGGATAGGGTCAGTATGTGACGGCGCGAGCGGATATCGGGATCATCGGTGGCTCCGGCTTCTACAGTCTGCTCTCCGATGCCACTTCCATAACGGTTCGGACGCCATGGGGCGAACCCAGCGGGAACCTGACCCTGGGCGAACTCGCCGGTCGGCGGGTGGCATTCGTTCCCCGGCACGGTGTTGATCACCGCTTCCCCCCGCACCGTGTGCCGTACCGCGCCAACCTGTGGGCGCTGCGGTCTCTCGGGGTTCGGCAGGTGCTGGCCGCCTCGGCCGTGGGCTCCCTGCGGGTCGGGCTCGGTCCCGGAGAGCTTGTGCTGCCCGATCAGATTATCGACCGAACGTCCGGGCGTCCCTTCACCTACAACGACACCGACGCCGGCGTTGCGCACGTATCGTTCGCCGATCCCTACTGCCCGACCGGACGAGCCGCGGTCCAGCGGGCCGCCACCGGCAGCGGCACCCGGATCACCGCCGAGGCGAGCCTGGTCGTGATCAACGGTCCACGGTTTTCGACCCGGGCCGAATCCCTGGAGTACCAGCGTGGGGACGCCACCATCATCGGTATGACCGGAATGCCGGAGGCTGTCCTGGCGCGGGAACTCGCCCTGTGCTTCACCTGCCTGTGCCTGGTCACCGACCACGACGCCGGCGTCGATGTAGGCCGAGGGGTCACTCATGCCGAGGTCTTCGCGACCTTCGCGGCGAACCTCCCGCAACTGCGTGAGTTGGTGATCGCCACGGTGGTTCAGTTGCCGGCCGAGCAGGGCGAGTGCGAATGCGGCGCGGTATACCGCGACATGCGCCCGCCTTTCGAGCTTCCATAGCCGACCTGGACAGCCGGGCCCCGGGAATCAGGGTGTGCGCCCAGCCGCTCTTTCACAGGTGGTCCCAAGCGGTTCGCCAGCTCCCGGTGGCACAGTTTTAGTGGTTCCTGACCAGTCAGTGGTTCCTGACCGCTTAGGCCGACTCGTGAAAGGGGGGCAGCGGTGGCGTATTACGAGCCCGGTCGCGCGCGGGACAACGGAGCCCACGTGATGGATCGAGCGTTTTCGGTGGGCGCCGCGTTGGTCGCCGGCATTGTCGCGATAACCGGTGTCTTCGTGGTCAAGATCGCCCGATCGTCCGCGTCGCCCACAGCTCCCCGCACGTCGGTGAACATCCCCGGTCAGCCGGGAAACGTCGGTGGCGGCGCCGCGGGCGACGACGGATCGGGCGGGCTCGTGGGCGGGGGCCAATTCGTCGCGCCGCAACAGAACCAACCACCTGCGGGCAGAACCAGCGGCTC
>Ga0307504_10000123_pt1 | contig 15220 bp, 18 predicted proteins | sample 19_S_MG_FD_194516 | JGI IMG/M metagenome (GOLD analysis project Ga0307504, IMG submission 194516) | Soil microbial communities from Populus trichocarpa stands in riparian zone in the Pacific Northwest, United States - 19_S | ecosystem: Environmental > Terrestrial > Soil > Riparian zone > Trees... | reverse complement strand
CTGGTGCGTGAGCGGGACCTGGCGCCGGAGGCACTGCGCGAACGGGTGACTGCCGCGGTCGGTGACACCGCGACGCCGACCTGGACGGTGCCGCACCTGGTCGAGATCGGCCCCGCGGGCGTGGACAAGGCGCTGGCGCTGGCCGACCTCGCTGCCGACTTCGGCGTATCCCCGGAGGACGTGTGGTCGTTCGGGGACATGCCCAACGACCTCGCGATGCTCGAGTGGGCGGGGCTCGGGCACGCCGTGGCCAACGCGCATCCCAGTGTCCGAGCGGTCGCCGATCGTGTGGTCCCGTCCAACGACGAGGACGGGGTGGCCCGCACCCTGGCCGAGGCTCTCGACCTCTCCGACCTCTAGGCTGTGGGCATGCGCCGCCTGCTCGTGACCCTGCTGCTGGCCCTGTCCAGCGTGGTCCTCACGCAGATGCCCGCGCACGCCTGCTCGTGCGTGAAGAACGACACCGTGCAGAAGCAGATCAAGCGTGCGGACGTCGTCTTCGCCGGTCGGTTCAACAACGGCAGCTTCGCCGCCGACACCCTCTGGAAGGGGGACCTGGTGAGCAAGGACGTCCGGGTCCTCTCGCCCGGCAAGTCCTGCGGGCTCGACCTCAAGGCGGACCGGCGGTACGTCGTCTTCGCGCAGACGAAGCAGGGCTCCCTCGTCGCGGACTCCTGCTCCGGCACTGCCCGGGTGAACCAGTCCCTGGAGAAGCAGGTCACCCAGGTGCTGGGCAAGGGCGAGTCGCTCGGCCCGACCGGGAACGAGCCGACGAAACCGACCTACTCAGCGCCCCAGGTCGGAGCGCCCGCGTCCGTGACGCGGCTGGCCGCTCCTGGCCTGGCCGCGGTGCTGATCGGACTGCTCGGCCTGGTCTTCGTACGCCGCCGGCCCTGACCGAGCGCCAGTCCCCGTCTCGGAACCCCTGAAACTGAGGCAGGGCCTACAGGTACATCCCGCCCTGGTCGCCCGGGCGCGGGCCGTCGTCGGACGGCGAGGGGTGGCCCGGTGACATCCCGGGCGGCATCTGGCCGGAGGGCCCCGCCGGGAGCTGCCGGCGGATCTGCTCCAGCTGGGCCCGCGAGGCCATCTGCTGGGCGTAGATCGCGGTCTGGATGCCGTGGAACAGGCCCTCGAGCCAGCCCACCAGCTGGGCCTGCGCGATCCGCAGCTCGCCCTCGGAGGGCGTGCCCTCCTCGGTGAACGGCAGCGACAGTCGCTCGAGCTCCTCGACCAGCTCGGGGGCCAGACCGGACTCCAGCTCCTTGATCGAGGCGGCGTGGATCTCCTTGAGGCGGTTGCGGCTCGCCTCGTCCAGCGGGGCGGCCTTCACCTCCTCGAGCAGCTGACGGATCATCGAGCCGATCCGCATCACCTTCGCCGGCTGCTCGACCAGGTCGGTCAGGGGCGTGCCCTCGCCGTCGTCCTCGGACTCGGCTGCGTCGACGACGCCGGCCAGTGCGCTGGCCGGGACTGTCCCGATCGGCTGCCCGTCGGGCCCGATCACGGTGACGGTCTCGGTCTGCTCCTCGTCGCTCATGGCTCCAGCCTAGGCCGACGCCGGGAGGCTCAGATCGTCAGGAGGATCTTTCCCGTGTGGTCGCTGGACTCCATCAGCGCGTGCGCGGCGCCGGCCTCGGCCAGCGGCATGGTGGTGTGCACGATCGGCCGCACCGAGCCGTCGGCGTACAGGGGCCACACGTGCTCGACCACCGAGGCGCAGATCGCCGCCTTCTCCTCGACCGGCCGGGGGCGAAGCGAGGTCGCGATGACCGCGCCCCGCTTGCCGAGCAGGGTCGAGATGTCGAGCTCCCCCTTGACCCCGCCCTGCATGCCGATGATGACCAGTCGGCCCTCGGTGGCGAGGGCGGAGACGTTGCGGGTGAGGTACGAGGCCCCCATGTTGTCGAGGATGACGTCGGCGCCGCCCTCGGCCTGGACGGTGACCACGAAGTCGTCCTCGCGGTAGTTGATCGCGATGTCGGCGCCGAGCTCGCGGCAGGTCTGCAGCTTCTCCGCCGTCCCGGCGGTCGCGAAGACGCGGGCGCCCAGGGCGTGGGCCAGCTGGATGGCACACGTGCCGATGCCGCCGCTGCCGCCATGGACCAGGAACCGCTCCTCGGGCTGGAGCCCGGCGACCATGAAGACGTTCGACCACACCGTGCACGCGACCTCGGGGATCGCGGCCGCCGTGACCAGGTCGATGCCGTCGGGCACCGGCATCACCTGCCCGGCCGGGCAGACGACCTGCTCGGCGTACCCGCCACCGGCCAGCAGCGCGCACACCTCGTCGCCCACGGAGAAGCCTTCGACGCCGTCGCCGAGGGCCGCGATCGTGCCGCTGCACTCGAGGCCGATGACGTCGGACGTGCCGGGTGGCGGCGGGTAGAACCCCTGTCGTTGCAGGAGGTCTGCGCGGTTGACCGCCGTGGCCGCCACCTGGATCAGCACCTCGCCCGCCGCGGGGCTGAGGTCGGGCTGGTCGGCGAGGCTCAGCACCTCGGGGCCACCGGCGGCCGAGGCGAGGACTGCCCGCATCAGTCCTCGTACTCTTCGTCGGAGTGGTCGACGCTGCTGTCGTCGGGGACGTCGTCGTCGACGTCGTCAGGGTCCGGTGCATCCGCGGGCCGGTCCCAGTGGTCGGCGAGGCGCTGGGCCTTCGCGGCCAGCGTCTCGACCTCGTCCGGGTCCGCGCCCTGGAGGCCGGCGGCGTACCCCAACAGGTACGTCGTGATCGGCGCGGCCGGCCTGGTCACGTTGTGGGCGGCTGCGCGCGCGAGATCGAGGACGAGTCCTTCATCGACCTCGGCCTCGATGTCCAGCGCGTCGCACAGCTCGTCGATCCAGTCGTGGAGGTTCACGGGTCCAGGTTCGTGGGTCGGTCGTGCCTTCGCAAGCCTTCACCCCCGCAGGTCGCGCAGATCTGCCCAAGTGTCGACGCCTCGGGCCTCATCGCCCTCCGCCGGGACCTCGGCGAGGTCCAGGTCGCGCGTGAAGGCGTGGATGGAGAGGTTGTGTGCCTCGTCCGGGGTGCGCTCGAAGGCGACGCCTGCCAGCGCGAGCACCAGTCGTCGCCGACCGTCCTCCCCGACCAGCACGGCACCGTCGCGATCGACCGCTGCCGACCACAGCCGTGCGAGGGTCGCGGCGGTGACGTGCGGCATGTCGACGGCCAGGACCGCGGTGTCGCCGGGGTGCATGAGCCCCGCGCGTCCGGCCAGCAGCCCGGCGGCCGGCCCACCGAAGGGCGGGTCCTCGCGGCGGAAGGTCACCGGCCGGCTGGTCGGCACCTCCTCGCCCACGACGACCACCTCGGCGGCCTCCGAGACGGCGGCCAGCGCGTGCTCGAGCAGGGTGCGGCCCTCGTGCTCGAGGCTCGCCTTGTCGGCACCGTCCAGGCGGACGGCGGTGCCTCCGGCCAGGATCACGGCGGCCCACTCGCCTCGACTCCGCCTGCCCGTGGGCTCGCCTTGGGAGTGCACGGGGGCAGTCTGGCACCCTGAAGGGCATGCCTCTCTCGGTCGCCGTGATCCAGCACGCCTCCGACCTCGACCCGGCCCACAACCGGGTCGCGCTCTCCGAGCTGACTCCACCCGGTGCGGACCTGGTCGTGTTCCCGGAGGCCGCCGCCCGGGACTTCGGGAGCCCGGGCTCGGACGTGAGCGAGTACGCCGAGGACGTCAACGGTCCGTTCGGCACCACCCTGTCGGCGGTGGCCGCCGAGCGCGGCACCACGCTGCTGGCCGGGATGTTCGAGCGGTCCCCCGACCCCGAGCGACCCTTCAACACCCTGCTGATGCGCGGTGCTGCCCGGGCGACGTACCGGAAGATCCACCTCTACGACTCGTTCGGCTACCGCGAGTCCGACCGGCTGGTCGGCGGAGACTGGGAGCCGGTCGTGGTCGAGCTCGGCGGGCTCCGCCTCGGCCTCATGACCTGCTACGACCTGCGCTTCCCCGAGCTGGCGCGCGACCTGGTGGCCGCCGGCGCCGACGCGCTGGTGGTCCCGGCGGCGTGGGTCGCCGGAGAGCGCAAGGTCGACCACTGGCGCACGCTCGTGCGGGCCCGCGCCATCGAGAACGTCTGCTACGTCGTCGCCGCGGCCCAGCCCGCGCCCCGCTACACCGGCCACTCGATGATCGTCGACCCGCTCGGCGACGTGCTCGCCGAGGCCGGCGACGGCGAGGAGGGGATCACCGCCACGCTCGACCCGGAGGTGGTCGCGAGCGCCCGGGAGACCAACCCGTCCCTGGCGAACCGGCGCCGGTAACCTTCACCGTCGTGCCTCGTTCCGCCCCCAAGCGCCGCGCCGACACCGGCCGGCGTCGCGGGTCGAAGGAGCTCACGTCGGCCCCGGGGCCGAGGCCGTCCAGGCTCTCCCGGCGTGCCCGTCCCACGAAGCCGGTCAGCCCAGCGGCGCCCCGTCCACCGAAGGCCGGGCGATCGTGGCGCCGCGTGCGGCTCTCCCTCGGTGCGCTCCTCGGCATCGCCGGGGTCGCTGCGGTCGTCGCCCGGGCCCTGGGACAGGAGCCGGAGTGGCTGGGCCGCGCGGGATCGGTCGCGCTGGCGATGCTGCTCTCGGCCGCCCTCGCCGGCCGCACCGGCGGCCGCCCGTTCGTGTTCGGGCTGCTTGCCGGCGTCTGCTCGACCGCCGCGGTCGTGACCCGGTCCGACCTGCTGCTCGGCGGGGCCACGGTCGGTGTGGTGGCGATCGGCTCGGTGCTGGCGGTGCTGGCCACGGTGCCTGCGACCCGGATCGTGGACGCCGTGCGCGAGGTCGTCGTCGCCGGGTTCGTGGCCGGGTCGTCCGCGCTCGCGGCGTACGGATTCGCCCCTCACCTGGACCTCGCGCGCTTCGAGTACCTGACCCTCGGCCTCGCCATCGTCGGCTGCTTCGTGATGATCTACCGCCTCGGCGCCGGCCTCCACGGGCTGGGCACCCGCGGCCTGCTCACGGTGGTGGTCGGGACGGTGCTGCTCGCCTTCACCGTCGCGTACGCCGAGCTGTTGCGGCGCTACGGCACCCCCGACGTCGCGCACACGCTCGCGGTGTGGGCGCAGTGGACGCACGACCACCTCGGCGGGGTCCCGCGGCCGCTGGTCCTGCTGCTCGGCGTCCCGGCGCTCACCTGGGGCACCCACATGCGCGCCCGGCGCCGTCAGGGCTGGTGGGTCTGCCTCTTCGGGGTGGCCGCGACGGCGCCCATCGCCCAGGGCCTGCTCGACCCGACCCACACCTGGACCGAGGCCGTGCTCGCTGCGACGTACGGCATGGCCGGCGGCGTCGTCCTGGGCGTCGTGCTGATCTGGTTGGACGTCTGGTTCACCCTGCCCCGGTCCTCGGCCCGCCGAGCCGCGGCGCCGGTCGCCCTGCGTCCGGAACCGCGCCGGACCGAACCGCTCCTCTAGTCGGCCGGGAGCAGGCGCACGAGGACGTCGCCCTCCTGGACGACGTCGCCCGCGGCGATCTTGACCGCGGTGACCGTGCCCCCCACCTCGGTGATCACGGGGATCTCCATCTTCATGGACTCCAGCAGCACCACGGTGTCCCCGACGGCCACGACGTCGCCCTCCGCGACGCTCACCGTCATCACGTTGGCCACCATCTCGGCGGTGATGTCGAGGGTCTGTTCGCGCGCCACAGAGCGAACCTAGCCGTTACCCCGGGGTAGGCCGCGATCGACCATCCGCGCGAGGCGATCCGCCTCCGCGCTGATCACGACGTACTCGGTGTTGCGGGTGTGCGACACCGTGCCGACCCGCTCGCCCTTCGGGTTGTGGATGCCGATCAGCGCGCCGACGTACCTCTTGTGGTCGAAGGCCAGCACCTCCACCGGGTTGCCGCGCGCCCGGCACATCTCGACCAGGTCGTCGAGGGCGACGAAGCCCTCGTCGGAGAAGCTGACCATGACCACGTCGGCGTCGACCGCCTTGATCACGCCGGCCAGCGCGTCGGGCATCGTCCGGCGGGAGTTGAAGAGGCTGCGGGTCTCGTCGTCGCGGCTGTCGATCCGCTTGCAGGCGATTCCGTAGTGCTCCGGCTCGTCCCAGCGGACCAGCGTCTCCCAGACGTGGTAGTTCGTGAAGTACCGGTGGTGGTTGTACGGCGGGTCGAGGTAGGCCAGGTCCACCGCGGGAAGCTCGTGCACCACGTCGAGCGCGTCGCCGCGCACGACGCGCCCACGCCCGGGGGTGAGGACGGGCGGCTTCAGCCGCAGCTCGCCGAGCGCCCGCGGAGCCCACTGCTTGAGGTAGGCCATCTGCAGGCCGACGGTCGAGTCCACCGCGTCCGCGGCGAGCAGGAGGCTGGTCAGCAGGATCGAGCGCAGCGGCTCCTCCCGGTAGTGCTCGTCGATCCCCGCGCGGATGGCGTCGATCCGCTGCCCGTTGTCCGGGTGGAAGTAGCGGCTCTCCCTGCAGAACGTCTCGGTCACGTAGCCGTCGACCGGCGGCAGGGAGGCCAGGTGCGCGAGCGCGTCCGTCACCTCGGCCGGGTCGACGTCGGCCACATCGGTCTCGACGAAGCACCGGGCCAGCACCTCGGCGTACGACGCGGTGTCGACCGCCGTCGTGATCGCCCCGCGCCGGCAGAACTCCTGCGCCACCCGCGTCGTCCCGGTGAACAGGTCGAGGGCGGTACGTGCGCCGCTCGCGCCCATGACCGCGCCGAGGACGGGGACCAGGACCCGCTTGGAGCCCAGGTACTTGATCACAGGGACATCATGACCGGGCGGCGGCCGCGAGGACCGCGGGAAACTCGGCAGAGGGGGCGGGATTCGAACCCGCGGTAGGTCTCCCTACGACCGCTTTCAAGGCGGTTCCGATCGGCCACTCCGGCACCCCTCCGTGTCCGCAGCACGGTGGGACCGTCCCGGGCACCGGGCGAGCCTACTCGGCGAGGCCGGGCGACGGGGTCGGGCTACTCCGAGCCGCCGATCTCCAGCTCGACGTCGTCCCACGCCAGGTCGGTGAGCCGCTGGGCGTGGCGAGCCAGGTCGGACCCGAGGCGGTGCAAGTCGGTGCCGAGCTCCGTCAGGTCCTGGGCGTGCAGGGTCGCTGACCCGGCTGCGGAGACGCGCATCAGGAGGCGATCCCGCTCGTCGGCGACCCGGCGGCCGCGGGCGGCCAGCCACTGCTCTCGGACCCTGGGCTGCTCACCGGTCAGGTCGTCGCGCACACCCGTGAGGGCCCGGTGCATCTCCCACCGCCAGGCACGATCCTGGGCGTTCCCTCCCGGGCCGCGCGCCAACAGGGACTGGAACCGCTGCAATGCGAGAGCCGACATCGGGACCTCCGCTGGCCGGGATTCGAGTGTGCGCTCCGACCAGCCCTCGCACAAGACCCCAGAGGCGAGACCGCAGACATTGTTGGGACAATCGCCTCGTGGCTCAGGATTTCCGTCTCGCACCGGCCATCGGCGTGCGCTTCGTGGGCGCTGCGTTCGTCAGCATCGCCGCCGTCGTCATCGTCCTGACCTTGGTGGCGGCCGCGGTGAAAGTGCCCTTCATCTGGATCCTGGGCCTGGCCGCCCTCGCGGCGCTGGGGGCGGTCGCTCTCGGGGTCGCCCTCCGGAGCGTGCCCGCCGTGCGCATGGACGAGGACGGGTACGTCGTGCACTGGCTGCGCGGCACCGGCGTCCGTCGTGCCTCGTGGACCGACGTCGAGGAGGCCAACACCGCCTCCCAGGACGGCGTCGACTGCGTCGTCATCCAGCTCACCGGCGCCCGCACCACGACGATCCCGATGCTGGCGCTGGCGGTGCCGCGGGACGAGTTCGTCTCCGTGCTCCGCGACCAGCTCAAGCGCGCCCGTCCGACTCGACCGCTGGCACCTGGCGAGTCCTGATCCGACCCGGATTCGGCCCCGATCCTGGCCGACCGGTAACCTGTCTCCGCCGTCGAGAGACGGCCGGCAACAACATGGAGGCGTCGCCTAGTCCGGTCTATGGCGCCCGCCTGCTAAGCGGGTTTGGGGCTACAACCCCATCGAGGGTTCAAATCCCTCCGCCTCCGCCAGCCGGTGCTGACCGATGATCGGGAGGCACGGGAGAGGGCCCCGTCGGACCCGGGAGAACCGGGACCGACGGGGCCCTCTCGCATCCGGGCCGCCGGCGGGCGTCAGGGGACGTCGGCGGTGAAGGTGTACAGCTCGGTGCCGCCGGCCTCCTCGCCGTTGTCCGGCGCGGCCCAGAGGGTGAGCCGCTTCCCGTCGGCACCCATCTTGACCGGGTTGCGGGTCATGACATGCCCGGCCTCGGACCACTTCTGGAACGGGAATTCGTGCAGCACCTCGTGGCTGTGCAGGTCGATCAGGGCGAGTCCGCCGAGCTCGTACGTCGATCCGCTGCCGCCCGCGCTCGGCGTCTGGCCGAGGTTGGCGACGCCGCTGCAGATCGCCTTGGCACTCTCGACGTACTGGCAGTCCTGGTAGTCGATGAAGTGGCTGGGGTTGTCCCAGCGGGCGGTCTCCTGCCCGGACGGGGTCCAGTCGTAGAACCGTCGCGAGCCCCACGTGTTTCCGACGAGGTCGCCGCTGGTGGCGTCCTCGACGATGCCGCCGATGTGGTCGGGAACGCGGAACTGCTCGGACACCTTGAGGTTGGTGGCGTCGACCTTGTAGATGATCGAGGCGCTGTTGGGGCGGTACTCCGCGACCGGCACCCAGACGTTCTTGCCGTCGTAGTCGATGCCGCCCGGGTGGTACATGTCGCCCTCGCCCAGGGTGATGTCCTTCTGCAGGTGGCCCTGGCGATCCATGACGAACAGGTGGCCGACGCCCTTGCCGGGCGTGCGGTCGTACCCGTTGACCGGGCTGGGGTACTTCTGCGTCGGCTCGATGATCTGCACGGCCGACAAGAAGATGTGCTTGTCGGTGATCGCCAGGCCCTCGGTGTGGTAGGTCTGGAAGTCGAGGTGTAGCTGGTCGACCTGGTTCCACACGGTGCTGCGGGTGACCTCGGTGAAGTCCTGCGCGAGCTGTCCGTCGGTCGCGGTGCCGGCACCGTTGGCACCGTCGGCACCGTTGACGAGGAACACCGAGCTGACGGCGAGCGCCAGCGCCGCCGTTCCGGCCACGGTGCGCACGGAGATGCGGGTCATGTCTTCTCCTTCTCGGGGGTGAAGCTGCCACCCTGTCGAGAGGGGATGAACCCGCGGCGACCTGCGGACGACCCTGGCGCGAAGAAGCTCGACGCTGACCGCCCAGGCGCTCGCCAGCGTGTGCCCGTGCTCGATTGCAGTTCTGTGCAATGCAATGATCTGACCCAGGCTTCACCTGACGATGCACGAACATGTCGCGGAGACTTGGAATTCAAGCCTCGCGGACCCGGGGCCGGACAGATTGTGAAGGGCGTGACCATGAAGAAGCTTGCCACCAAGGCCGGCATCGTTGCCGGATCTGCACTGTTGGGGATGACTCTGCTCTCGGCTCCGTCTCAGGCGAACGTCGACAGCAGCTGGGGGTGCCCGGGCTGCCGGATCGCCCACCGCTGAACGCGAAGCACCGCGCGGAGAAGCGTTCCCCGAGAACTCTCCTCCCACCTCGGAAGGCAGCCTGCGGGCTGCCTTCCGCGCATTTCAGCCCTCGGTCGGCTCCTCGGTGCCGCTGAGGCCCTCCTTGCCCATCGCGTAGCCGAGCTGGAACCGCGTCTCCACGTCGTGCTCGGTCTTGAGGTCGGCGATGTAGCCGGCGTACGTGCGCGGGCTGACGCCCAGGCGCTTGGCGCTCATCGGGTCGGAGTGGCCCTGGATCAGCATCCTGATGGTCATCGCGCGTTGCTCGGCGGCGATGTCCTTGAGCATGCGCGTGTCCTTGCTGGTGAACGGCCGCGCGCGCTCCCAGGCCCGCTCGAAGACGTCGACGAGGTAGTCGACGACGGAGGGTTCCCGGATCGCGAGCGCCGTCCGGAGGTTCTCGTGCGCACCGGGGATGACCGCCACACGGCGGTCGAAGACGATGAGTCGGTTGAAGAACTCGTCCAGGGTGCGCACCTCGCCGCCCCGCTCGGTCACGGACGCGACGTAGTCCCGGGTGATCGAGCTGCGGCGGGCTGAGTGCTGGTAGAGCGTACGCATCTTGGTTCCGCGCTCGAGCATGGCGATGTCGCGCTCTGCGGCCGCCGCCAGGGCCACCGGGTCACGACCGGTCTGCGGCTGTGCGGTGAGCATCTCCTCCTCGCACTCGGCGACCAGGCCGGCGAGGAAGGGGTCGACCACCGAGAAGTGGACGTAGGTGAAGGGCCCGGTGTCCGTGCCGGGGGCCCGCCGCCAGGCCTGCGCCAAGGGACCGAAGGCCTTGGCCCAGCCGGCCGACTCGCTGATCATGCGTGCCCCGGCCTGGCTCATCGGGCTGACGACGCGGGACTGCACCGTGCTGGGATCGACGGCGTCGTAGGCCTTGTTCTTTCTGTTGTGGATGAGCAGCCCGAGCTCCAGCAGCAGCTTGAGCGCGGCCGCGGGCTCGTCACCGGTCAGCCTGGGGTCGTCCTGGGCGATGCCGCCGGCGGTGACGATGTCGTCGTACAACGGCGTGGCGACGCGTTCGAAGAGCTCGCGGTCCTCGGACCCCAACTCGCGCACGCGCACTCACCCACCCTGTTCCCCCGCCGGACCCCCATGGACGGGCCCATCGTTCCACAGCAATTAAATGCAAAGGACCCCATCCGTGGAGATGGGGTCCTTGCAGGGTGTTGCAGGGTGTTGCAGGGCTCAGAGGCCGAGGCGCGCCTTCAGGCCGTCGAGCTCGGTCCAGAGGACGCCCGGCAGGTCGTCGCCGAACTTCTCGAACCACTCCGTGATCTGCGGGATCTCGGCCTTCCACTCCTCGACGTCGACGGCCAGCGCCTGGGCCAGCGCCTCGTCGCTCAGGTCGAGGCCGTCGGTGTCGAGCGAGCCCGGGGCGGGGATGTGACCGATCGGGGTCTCGACCGCGGCGGCCTGGCCCTCGATCCGGTCGATGACCCACTTGAGCACGCGGCTGTTCTCACCGAAGCCGGGCCACAGGAAGCCGCCCTCGTCGTCCCGGCGGAACCAGTTGACGTAGAAGATCTTCGGCAGCAGGCTCGCGTCGTTGTCCTTGCCGACGTTGATCCAGTGCGTGAAGTAGTCGCCGGCGTTGTAGCCGATGAACGGCAGCATCGCCATCGGGTCCCGGCGCACGACGCCGACCTGGCCGACCGCGGCGGCGGTGGTCTCGCTGGAGAGCGTGGCGCCCATGAACGTGCCGTGGGTCCAGTCGCGCGCCTCGGTCACCAGCGGGATGGTCGTCTTGCGGCGACCGCCGAAGAGGATGGCGTCGATCGGCACACCGCGCGGGTCGTCGTACTCGGCTGCGAGCATGTCGCACTGCTTGATCGGGGTGCAGTAGCGGCTGTTCGGGTGGCTGGACAGCTCGTCGGACTCCGGCGTCCACGGCTGGCCCTTCCACGACGTGGCCTTGGCCGGCATGTTCTCCAGGCCCTCCCACCAGACGTCGCCGTCCGCGGTGAGCGCGACGTTGGTGAAGACCGAGTTGCCCTTGTTGATGGTCTTCATCGCGTTGGGGTTGGTGTGCTCGTTGGTGCCGGGCGCGACGCCGAAGAAGCCGTACTCCGGGTTGACCGCCCAGAGGCGACCGTCCTCGCCGATGCGCATCCAGGCGATGTCGTCGCCGATGGCCTCGACCTTCCAGCCGGGGATGGTCGGCTCGAGCATCGCGAGGTTGGTCTTGCCGCAGGCGCTCGGGAAGGCCGCGGCGACGTACTTCGTGACGCCCTGCGGGTTGGTGAGCTTGAGGATCAGCATGTGCTCGGCCAGCCAGCCCTCGTCGCGCGCCATGACGGAGGCGATGCGCAGGGCGTAGCACTTCTTGCCGAGCAGGGCGTTGCCGCCGTAGCCGGAGCCGAAGGACCAGATCGCCCGCTCCTCCGGGAACTGCACGATGTACTTGGTGTCGTTGCACGGCCACGCGACGTCGGCCTGCCCGTTCTCGAGCGGGTGCCCCACGGAGTGCAGTGCCGGCACGAAGTCGGCGTCCAGCTCGGTCATGCGGTCCAGCACGTGCGAGCCCATGCGCGCCATGACGCGCATGCTGGCGGTGACGTACGCCGAGTCGGTGATCTCCACGCCGAACATCGGCTTCTCGGCGTCGAGGTGCCCCATGACGAACGGGATGACGTACATGGTCCGGCCCTTCATCGAGCCGGCGTAGAGGCCACGCATGATGGCCTTCATCTCGTTCGGGTCCATCCAGTTGTTGGTGGGCCCGCAGTCCTTCTCGTCCACCGAGCAGATGTAGGTGCGGTCCTCCACCCGCGCCACGTCGGTGGGGTCGGAAGCGCAGTGGAAGCTGTTCGGCTTCTTCTCCGGGTCGAGCCGGGTGAAGGTGCCGGTGGCCACGAGCGCGTCGGTCAGCTCGGTCCACTCCTCCTCGGTGCCGGTGCACCAATGGATGCGGTCCGGGGTGGTGAGCTCAGCGGCCTCGCGGACGAAGTCGAGGATCCCCTGGTGGGTCGTCGGCGCCTCGGCGAGGGCGGCGCCCAGGTCGAGGGTGGGCTCGATGTCGGTGGTGGCGGTCATCGCAGGTTCCTTCACGCGTTCGTCACGTCGGGCCGACATCCTTGGCGGCAACTTTCGCGGGACGCTAACGGCTGGCCCCAGCGGCGACCAATGGATCGATCCAGAGATTGCGACCCAGGTCACATCCCGGCGTCGTCGCCGCTGGGGAGCTCGCCGGTCTCGACCAGGTAGCGGGCGACGCGGAACAGCTTGATGTTCTGCTCGGAGGAGACCCGCTTGAGCACCCCGAACGCCTGATCGGTGCTGAGGCCGAAGCGCTCCCGGAGCATGCCGGTGGCCTCGCCGATGACACGCCGGGTGTCGAGGGCATGCCTCAGCTGGTCCTGCTCGAGGGTGTGGGCCAGGGCCACCGCCGCGTGGGCCGCGAGCACGAGTCCGTCCAGCAGGTCCTCCTGGTCGAAGGCGTCCTGCTCGTACGCGTACAGGTTGAGGGCGCCGAGGTCGTCGCCCTCGAGGAACAGTCGGAGGCTGAGGGAGGAGTGGACACCCACCTCACTGGCCATCTGCGGACCCCACCGCGGCCAGCGCGAGTCGCTGGCCAGGTCGGACACGAGCACGACCTCGTGGTGCCGGAGGGCGTCGCGACAGGGCCCCTCCTCGAGCTCGAACTGCATCTCGTCCAGCTGCCTGAGGTCCTCGTGCGAGGCGGCGGGCGTCTCGATCCGACCCTCACGCACCAACGAGATGCCGGCCAGGTCGCAGCCGTCGATCAGCTCGGTGGCCACCTGCACGGCGCGGTCGAGCGTCGACTGGGTGCCCGACTCCTCAGCCATTGCGCGAGCCGCGGACGCGAGGTGCCGGTCGAACTCGAAACGGTCCATCTGGGGCTTCCTCCTGGGGCCTGTCTGCCTGCTCGGACCAGGACTGTAGGCGCAGCAGGCGTGTACTCAAGCGCATCGGGTACCGACCTGACAGGCCGGGGGATCGGTGCGCGCCCGGTTGCTCGGTCAGGCGTGCCGGCTCGAGCCAAGGGCCGGTACGCCGTCTACGCCAACCACTCGTCGAGGTGCTCGAGCAGGTCACACGGATCGGCGTACACCTCACGGGCGCCGGCGCGGACCAGTTCTTGGCGGGCGTTGCCGCCGCTGAGCACGCCGTACGCCGGGACCCCGGCACGCTGCGCGGCCTCGATGTCCCAGAGGGAGTCGCCGATCACGCAGGCCTCGAACCCGCGCACCCGCTCGATCGCCTCGAGGATCAGCTCGGGATCAGGCTTCGACTCCTCCGCGTCCTCCGAGGTCGTCGCCGATCCGGCGCGGCGGTCCGCGTCGAGCAGCCGGAAGGCCCGGTCCGCGTGCTTCGGGATGCTCGAGCTGGCCAGCACGGGCGTGATGCCGCGGTGACGGATCGCGTCGAGCAGCGCTCGAGCTCCGGGCAGCAGGTGGACCTCGTCGATGAGGGAGTCGTACTCCTTCTCCCAGGCGTCGCGGATCTCCGAGCCGTGGTCCCGCTCCACGTCGTCGCCGGCGACCGCCGAGACCAGCCGGTCACCGCCCATGCCGATCGCTCGATGGATCCGCCAGGAGGCGACGCGGACGCCGAGGGCTTCGAAGGCTCGGGACCAGGCGATCACGTGGTGGTAGTTGGAGTCGAGCAGGGTTCCGTCGACGTCCAGCACGACAGTGTCCATGTCGCTCCGGTGCCCGGATCGGGTGCCCGCACTCACCTGCGGGGGTGAGGGTGCCGCCAGTCACGCCGGGGTACACATGAAGCAAGGCACGACTGGGAGGGAGTGCAGGGATGAGTCATGTGGATTTCGAGGGCCTGAGGATCGAGACCGACCCCGAGGTGCTGACGCCGCGGGACTGGACGGCGGCCCAGGCACACTGGGCGGCCGAGCTGGCCGCCGAGACCCCGGACGGGCCGGTCCTGGAGGTGTGTGCCGGCGCCGGGCACCTCGGGCTCCTGACCGCCCGGCTCGCCGGTCGCGATCTGGTGGCCGTGGACCTCAACCCGGTGGCGGGTTCGCTGATCCAGCAGAACGCCGATCACGCCGGCGTCACCGTCGACGTGCGGATCGGGGACATGGCGGCGGTCCTGGGTCCGCAGGAGTACTTCCCTCTCATGGTGGTCGACCCGCCTTGGGTGCGGAGCCGCGAGGTGGAGAGCTTCCCCGAGGACCCGGTCATGGCGATCGACGGCGGGGACGACGGGCTCCGGCTGGTCCGAGCCTGCATCGGCGTGATCGCCGTGCACCTGGCCCCGGAGGGGGCAGCGATCCTGCAGGTCGCGCCGGACCAGGGGGACGAGGCCGGGGTGATCGCCAAGGCGCAGGGGCTCGTCGTGCGGGGGGTCCGGGGGTTCGAGCGTGGCTGCCTGCTCCACGTGGCCCACTCCGACTAGGGGCGCAGCCTCGGCGGGAGCTCCTTGTGGGTGCCGTCGCACCACGGTCGCAGCGACGACTTGCCGCAGCGGCAGATCGCCGAGACCGGGCGGTGCGTGCGGTGCTCCACGCCGTCCTCGTCCCGGACCACCATCTCGCCGCGCACGAGCATGGGACCACCCGGGCACAGCTCGACCTCGGGAGTCGGGCGCACCTCGCTCATCCGGCCTCCTCCTCTTCCCACTCGCCCAGGAGCCGGCGGGCGACCTCGTCCTCCTGGTGCAGGCAGGCCCACGCGCCGAACCACACATCGGCCTCGAGCTCCGGCTCGGCCTGGAGGAGA
>Ga0307504_10000122_pt1 | contig 15234 bp, 15 predicted proteins | sample 19_S_MG_FD_194516 | JGI IMG/M metagenome (GOLD analysis project Ga0307504, IMG submission 194516) | Soil microbial communities from Populus trichocarpa stands in riparian zone in the Pacific Northwest, United States - 19_S | ecosystem: Environmental > Terrestrial > Soil > Riparian zone > Trees... | reverse complement strand
GGTGTCGGCGATCGAGATGCCGGACTCCGTCGCCCTGGTGAGTGCCCGGGCGAGCGGCGTGAGCTCCGGGTGCCTCGCCAGGCTCTGCCACACCTCCGAGGGGTGGCGGCCGAGCTCGAGCTCCCGTCCGGCTCCGTGCAGCAGGTCGGCGCCCGGACCGGGGAGGGCGAGGGCGACCGAGCGGACGGCCGAGCCTGGGTCGGCGCCTGCCCGGAGCGCCGCGGACAGCAGCAACACGAGGCCGGGCAGGTCCCGACGGATCGACTCCCGGTCGCGACGGACCTGCGCGGGCTCCGCCCGTGAGGCCCACACGAGGACCCAGACCGCCAGCGCGAGCCCCAGCAGCCAGCCGACCCATCCTGGGGACACCACCGGCCCCGCGACCGCCGCGAGGCCGGCCCAGACCGGTCGGCCGCGGCGCGGCCAAGCCTCCTCCGAAAGCCTGCCGGACGAGGACGCGCGCCAGGGACGACGCGGCCGCCACCACAGCGCGAGCGCGGCGACGGTCAGCAGTGCCGCGAGCACGGTCATCAGGCGACCGAGTCCGCGATCGACTCGATCCACCACACGCCGGCCAGGCCCAACCCGAGCCCGCCGCCGAGGCAGAGGAGCCCCGCAGGCGACCCGACCAGGAACCCGATCGGGTCTCCGCCGCCGCCCGCCGCCATCAGCAGGGCAACGACCGGAAGGAGGCCGACCAAGCGAGCGGTCGCCCGAGCCGAGGCGAGCTCTCCGGCAACCACGCGCGCGGTTCGTTGGTCGGCCCGGATCACGCCCGCCACCTGCGCCAGCGCCTCGGCGAGTCCGCGACCGCTGTGCTGGGTGACCGACCAGGCAGCGCCGACCAGGCGCAACCCGGCGGCACCCCGGGTTGCGCTCAACGCGGTCAGGGCAGCCGGAACGTCACCGCCGAAGGTGGCCGTCTCGGCGACCGACCGCAGCAACGGCCAGTCATCGGCCGCGCGGGTGAGTGCGGTCGGCGGCGCACGCCCGGCGGCCAGCTCGGCGGCCAGCAGCTCGCACACGGACAGCACGGCCTCGGCTGTGACGGCCGTCGTCCGCCGTCGGCGGACGCGGTTCCACAGCCGGTGGACGGACCACGCGGCCGCGCCGAGCACCGCCCCCACGACCAGCCAACGCGGACCCAGCCGCAGCAGGGCGAGACCGAGGACCGACAGGCAGCTGAGCGCCACGGCTCCCCCGCCCGGCCGCCATCGGCTCGCACGCGGGGACGCCGTCCACAGCCACAGCGACAGGACCACGAGCAGACAGGTCGCGGCAGTCATGGGGCCAGCCGCTCCGCCAGTCGCGACTCAGCCGGTCCGGGCACCGGCGAACCGGAGAGGTCGAAGGTGATCGCGGACTCCAGCCGCACCAGGCCGTCGGGATCTCGACGCGGCACGGCGATCTCGCGCAGCCGCCGCCGGCCGTCCGGCCCCCGCTCGAGATGGAGCACGGCCTCGATCGCCGAGGCGAGCTGCGAGTGGGTCGCCACCCGGGAGAGACCGGCCGCCAGCGCGAGCGCCTCGACCCGGGCCACCACGTCGGCGGCGGAGTTGGCGTGCAGGGTTCCGCAGCCACCCGCGTGGCCGGTGTTGAGAGCCGCGAGCAGCTCGACGACCGACGCGTCCCGCACCTCCCCGACCACCAGACGGTCCGGCCTCATCCGCAGCGCCTGCCGCACCAGCGTGCGCAGCTCGATCGCACCTGCTCCCTCCACGTTCGGCGGCCGGGCCTCGAGACCAACGACGTGCGGATGGGTCGGCCGGAGCTCGGTGGCGTCCTCCACGAGCACCACGCGCTCGGCTGGGTCGACCAGGGACAGCAGGGAGGCAAGCAGTGTGGTCTTGCCGCTACCCGTGCCGCCGGAGACGAGGAACGCGAGCCGTGCCTCGACGATGGTGCTCAGCAGCCGGGCGGCTCCGTCGCCGAGCATCCCGGCGTCGACCAGCTCGTCGAGGGTGAAGCCACGGGCCCGCGGGACGCGGAGCGAGATCACGGTGCCGGGGCGGGCGACGGGCGACAGGCAGGCATGCACGCGAGTCCCGTCGGGCAGCCGGGTGTCGACGAACGGCACCGCGTCGTCGAGCCTGCGCCCGCCGGCGGAGGCGAGTCGTTGGGCGAGCCGACGTACGGCGACGTCGTCCGGGAACCGCACAGCTGCGGGCTCCAGGCCGTCGCCGCGATCCAGGAACACCTGGTCAGGGCCGTTCACCAGGACGTCGGTGACTCCTGGCAGCCGCAGCAGCGGCTCGAGCGGCCCGGCTCCGACCACCTCGCGGCGCAGCTGCTCGTGCACCTCGAGGACCGTCGCGTCACCGACCGGTCGCCCCGCCGCGCGGAGCGCTCCGGCCACTCGATGGGGCGTGAGGTCGCCGGGGTCGCGGGCCAGCGCGGTGCGGACGAGCTCGACCAGCTCGGCGTTCAAGCCGCCACCCGGGCTTCGCCCGAGAGGGTCGCGAGGCAGTCACGAGCCGCCCGCGCCAGCGCGCTGCGGCGTCCTTGGACCGGCCCCAGCCCCAGCTCGACCATCTCCGCGACCCGGCGGTTGTCACCGGCGTCCGCCACGACGGGCACGCCCAACGCGGCGGTGACGTCGGACGCGGCCAGCCCTGATCCGCGTACGACGACCCGGGCGCGGGACCGGTCCGGCAGCCGGGCGAGGACTCGGGCCGCGGAGGCGACTCCGGCCAGCGTCGGGCGGACCACCACCAGGACCCGGTCGCACCGACTGACCGTCTCGCACCACAGCTCTCCGCCGCTCCGCGGCAGGTCCAGGACGACGACGTCATGGCCACGCCTCGCGGCCGAGAGCGCCTCGCGCACGGTGAAGGTGGCGGGCCAGCCCTCCGGCGTCGAGCCCCATGTCAGCACCCCGACCGGCCCTGCACGGGGCAGCCCGTCCCGCAGCGACTGGGCGCTGATCCGGCCGGTGGTCTGCCCCAGCCCCTCCCACCGCACACCGTCCGCGCGTTCCAAACCGAAGACCCGGTCGAGCCCCGGCCCGAGCGGATCCAGGTCGATCAACAGGCCGGACGAGCCCGCGACCTGGGCCAGCGCGGCCGCAAGGATCGAGGCGCCGGCTCCCCCCGAGCCGCCGAGGACTCCCACCACCTGACCGCGTTGCGGCCGTTCGTTCCCCAGGTCGGTGAGCTGTTCGACCAGCCAGGGGGACGACTTCGGGAAGGACGTGACCGCTTCCGCATGCACCGCCAGCGCGTGCCGCAAGGAGGCGTCAGGCACCTCACCCCGGGCCGCGAGGTGCACCCCGTCACGCCGGGGCGGCTGGCACCGGGCCAGGCCCTCGAGGACGTCGAGACCGACCAGCACGAGAGGCGCTGAGGACCAGGACGTCAGCGCCGTACGACCGTCGCCGGCCACCTCAGGCGTGACGCCGGCGGCCGCGGCCAGCCGCAGCAGCTCGTCGAGAAGGTCGTCGTCGCGAGTGATGAAGAGTGGTGCGTTCATGGCGCTCACACTCGACGCGGAGGGTGACAGAACGCCCGAGAAATATGGCGTTCTGGGGATGGAGCGCCCGGGTGTGGACGCAACGTGGGCCTACGATCGAGGTGTGCGGACCGCCGCGTTCTTCGACCTCGACAAGACGATCATCGCCAAGTCGAGCACCCTGGCGTTCTCCAAGCCGTTCCAGGCCGGAGGGCTGATCTCGCGCGGTGCGGTCCTGCGGTCGGCGTACGCGCAGTTCGTCTATCTCGTCGGCGGCGCCGACCACGACCAGATGGAGAAGCTGCGCGCGTTCATGTCCCAGCTCTGCGCGGGTTGGGACGTCGCGACGGTCCGCGAGATCGTCGCCGACACCCTCCACAACATCGTCGACCCGCTCGTCTACGACGAGGCCGTGAGCCTGATCGAGGAACACCGGCTGTCAGGGCGGGACATCGTCATCGTCTCGACCTCCGGAGCCGAGGTGGTCGGCCCGATCGGCGAGATGCTCGGCGCGGACCGTGTCATCGCGACCCGGATGGAGATCGTGGACGGCAAGTACACCGGCGACATCGAGTACTACGCGTACGGCGAGGAGAAGGCGAACGCCATCCGTGCGCTCGCCGAGGAGGTCGGCTACGACCTCGACCACTCCTTCGCCTACAGCGACTCGGTCACCGACGTCCCGCTGCTCGAGGCGGTCGGCCACCCTCACGCGGTCAACCCCGACAAGGACCTGCGCAAGCAGGCCATCGCCCAGGGCTGGCCGGTCCTCGTCTTCGACCGTCCCGTGGCGTTGGGCAACCGGCTGCCGCCGGCGAAACCGACCCTGGCGGTCCTGGCGGTCGGCGGGGCCGTCGCCTTCGGCAGCATCGTCTGGGCCAACCGCAAACGACGTCTTGGCGCCTGAAAGCCTGATTTCTAGGCGGATTCTCGCCCATCACGCTCGCCCGGCGAAAGTCAACCCTTGAACTGTGGGGCCTACCAGCGTAGACAGAAGGCACCAACTCCAGAGCCTCACATGAGCCAGGTACCCACGCGGCGACCTACCCATCTACTGGGCGCTAGCCATCGGGATACTCCCGGGGCGGCAACTGACTGGTGCACGCTTGGTAGCCCGAGTCTCATGTGTCAGCAACGGCACTCAGACTCGTCTGGGTGCCGTTCGCTGGTCAGCGGACAGGACTCGCCTCGGCGCCCGCGGCGTACGCCTCCGCGGCGTACAGGCACCAGGCGTGGACGCCGGCCCTCCCGCCGTCGCGGTACCCCCGCAGGTTCGACTCGTACGCCGCCCGGAGCGCGAGGTGCCCGGCTTCCGGCACGATCAGGGACTTCGGGTCGACCCCCCGAGCGGCGAGGACCAGCCGCTCCGCGGCGCGGGCGATGAGGCCACTCCGCTCGCCGAAGGGCGCGGCCGTGACCAGGTCCGCATGCACGATCGCGGCCACCAGCAGTGCCGGGGTCTCGGCGGAGGTCGTGAGCAGCGTGCCGACCGACTGCAGCCGGGACGCGCCCTCGGGCGTCGTCGGGCGGCCCTCGCCACCCGCCAGCACGTCGAGCCGCGCCAGCGCCTGGAGCGGGGAGGTCGAGATGACGGGCACCAAGGACAGGAGGGCGGCCGAGAGGGCGACCGACGCGCGGGCGACGTCGTCACCGTTCCCGCCCGAGACCTCCTCCCACGACGACTCCGACCCGGCCAGGACCGCCGAGGCGTGCGCCCCCAGCAGCAACGAGGCCGCGGTCTCGGTCGGGGTCGTGCGTCGCATCCCCCGGTCGCGCAGCACGACGTCGATGCCGTCGCGTGCCGCGGCGTACGCGGAGGGGACGCCTTCGAGCGCGCTCAGCCACGCCAGGGGGGTCGAAGAGTCGGACACGGCGTCCGAGGCTATCCGCCAGCGCCGGACTCGGCCCCACGGCGGGTAACCTGACAAGTCATGGACGACAACTTCGCCCGCTCCTTCGGCGGGGTCGCGGACGCATACGAGCGTGGGCGGCCTGGCTACCCGACCGAGGCTGTGACTTGGTTGGTCGGCCACGAGCCGACGACCGTCCTCGAGCTGGGCGCCGGTACCGGCAAGCTCACCGAGACCCTCGTCGAGCTCGGCCACGACGTCCACGCGTGCGAGCCGGACGAGGAGATGCTCGCCGTCCTGCGCAAGAAGCTGCCCGACATCCGCAGCAGCGCCAGCGCCGCCGAGCAGATCCCGGCGCCCGACGCGTCCTTCGACGTGGTGGTGGCCGCACAGTCCCTCCACTGGTTCGACCTGGACCGCGCCCTCCCGGAGATCAACCGGGTCCTCAAGCCCGGCGGCCGGATCGCCGCGGTCTGGAACGTGCGCGACGAGTCGATGCCGTGGGTGCGCAAGCTCGGCCTGATCATCGGCACCCAGGAGCAGCTGCGGGAGCCCGAGGAGCCCCTCGTCAAGAGCGGTCTGTTCGGCTTCGTCGAGAAGGCGTCGTACAAGTTCTGGCAGAAGGTCGACCGCAAGTCGATCGTCGACCTGGTCGTCAGCCGCTCCAACATCGCGGTGCTCGACCAGCAGGCACGCGAAGCCAAGCTGCGGGAGCTGCTGGCGTTCTACGACGACTACGGCCGCGGGATGGACGGCATGCAGCTGCCTTACGACTGCGACTGCTACCGCGCGACGGTGATCAAGAAGACCGCGCCGGCTCCCCCGCCCCCCGAGTTCGAGGATCCGGAGCCTCGGCCGCTGTTCGCCGACGAGGTACGCCGCCCCGAGACGCCGGCGTCCGACTCAGCGCCGTCCGCTGCGAAACCCGAGGACGACGGGGACGACGACGACCTGCTCCTGATCCACTTCCGCTGACGTCAGCGAGCCTTCGCGTCGATCTCGGCGCGGCGTAGCTCGACGATGCGGCGCAGGAGGTCGTCCGGCACCGGGTGCTCGACGGAGAAGTGCAGGCTGCCGCTCGTCGTCTCGAAGTCGGAGAGGTCTGCAGCCAGGCGCGCGAGGACGGTGCCGCTGTAGGGGTAGAGCGAGAGGAACTTCTTCGCCTGGACCGACGCGATCAAGCCCTTGCCGCGATAGACGAGTGCAGCCATCGCGTAGCTCGTGCCCTCGACCGCTTCCGGCACGACCTCGGCCGCGACGGCGTACACGCGGGCCAGCGCGGATCGGTACGGCTCCTCCACCGTGGCGAGGTAGTCCGCGACGTCACTCACCGCGATTGCTCCATGGCGGAAGCGTCCCACCAAGGACCGACCAGCGGGGTCGAGTGCGCGGGCACGCGGCGAGTGCGACCACGACCGCACTCGACCCCTCTGCGATCACCGTCGGACGGTCAGCGTGATGCCGGCGGCCGCTGCCCAGACCAGCATGAGCATGCTGGCGAAGAAGCCGAAGGGCTGGGGTGCGAACGACCCACACCCCAGGACCAGCGCGGTGACGGCGATCCAGGCGGGCAGGGTCCGGTCGACGAGACCGGCCACCGCGATCCCCAGGACGAGGACGAGCGAGGCGCTCCCGATCCCGGTCCACTCGGAGCCGGCAATGTGCCAGGCCTGGAGTGCGGCCGGTGCGATCGAGTGCTCCCCGCCGGTGCTGCCCAGCTGTGCGTAGACCGCCGCGGACCACTCCTGAGCGGCCACGAGGGCCGCGCCACCAACACCGATGACGGCTGCGGTGGCGATCGAGGAACGGGCACGGACAACCAGGCCCGCCACGAAGAGACCGAGGAAGATGACGCCGAGGCCCATCAGCTGGCCCCCGAGCCCGACCTGGGTGTGGTGGGCTGCGTAGTAGCGCACGAGGGCCGGGGCCGAGGTGTTGCCGTCTGGGAAGGCATCGACGACGAAGTCGCCGGCGACGGTGAGTACGGCGTAGGCGAGACCGGCCAACGGGAGCCAGCGGGTCAGCCCCCTGGTCGGTTGGGTGGTCGGCGCAGCAGCCGTGTCGAGAGTGGTCATGAGAACCTCCTGGTTCGGATCGGATGGCGGAACCGTAGGAACGACGGACGGGACAGCGCGTCGGTCGAGGTGATGAAGTTCGGAGTCATCCGGATGGCCGATGACAGTCGGCGACGAAAGGTCCACACTTCACTGACATGCGACGACGCCGACCCCTCATGGAGTGGGTCGACCTTGCACTGACCCCGGTCCTGTTGGTCTGGTTCTGGCTCGAGGTCACGCTCATCCCGACGGTGACGAACAAGCCCGCCGCCTTCGTCATCGGCAGCGCGGTGGTCGCTGGCCTGGCGTTCCGCCGGAGCCATCCCCTGATCCTCGGTTGGGGGACCCAGCTCCTGCTCAGCCTGACCGAGCCGCACGTGACCCTGGCCGCCGGGCCTGTGACGATCGCGTGGTTCTGCGCTCTCTACGCGCTGGCCGTGTGGACCTCGACGTGGTGGTTCATCGCCTCCGTCGCCATGGTGGTGGTGGCCAACGGATGGACCGGGCTGCTCGATTTTCCCCATCCGTCGGTGGGCGCCCAATTCGGACTGGTTGCCGCACTGGTGATGCTGCTGGTCCGGCTGGCGGTGGGAGGGCGGGACCGCCAGCTGCGGCTTGCGGAGCGGGAGCGGGAGGTGGCCGCGCGAGAAGCCGTGGTGGACGAGCGCGCGCGGATCGCCCGGGAGCTGCACGACGTCATCGCCCACCACGTCTCGACGATGGTGGTCCAGGCCGGCGCGGAACGCCGGACGCTACCGTCTGACCAGCAGGAGACCCGTGAGGTGCTGGCAAGCATCGAGCAGGTGGGGCGCGGCGCCCTGACCGAGATGCGTCGCATGGTCTCGATGCTCAGACAGGACCACACCCAGGACCTTGCGCCGCAGCCTCGGCTGGCCGACGTCCCCGAGCTCGTGCACCAGATGCAGGCAGCCGGACTCACCGTGGGCCTGACCGTGCGGGGCGAACCGCGGGAGCTCAGCGACGGCCTGGAGCTGTCGGCGTACCGCATCGTGCAGGAGGCGCTGACCAACGTGCTCAAGCATGCCGGCAGCACCGACACCCGGGTCGAGGTCGCCTACGGCGCCGACTCACTCGAGCTCATCGTGCGAGACGCCGGGCCACAGGCGCCGCTGATCGCCACCAGCAGTGGCGGCCACGGACTGGCCGGCATGCGCGAGCGCGTCTCCTTGTACGGCGGCACGCTGGAGGCGGGCGGCGACGCCTCGGGTGGGTTCCGGGTCCGCGTGCTGCTCCCGGTGGGTTGAGCGATGACCACGGTGCTCGTCTGCGACGACCAGGCGCTCATGCGCGTCGGGTTGCGCAAGATCCTGGAGGTGGAGGACGACCTCAGCGTCATCGGTGAGGCCGTCCACGGGCAGGGCGCCGTGGACGCGGCTGAACGATTAGGACCCGACGTCGTCCTGATGGACATCCGGATGCCGGTGCTGGACGGGATCGAGGCGACCCGCCGGATCGTGGGAGCCCGCCCCGCGACGCGGGTGCTGATGCTGACGACGTTCGGCCTCGACTCGTACGTGTTCGAGTCTCTCCGGGCCGGCGCGAGCGGCTTCATGTTGAAGGACGCCCCGCCCGAGGAGATCGTCGGCGCCGTACGGATCGTGGCCCGCGGCGAGGCGCTGCTCGCACCTGCAGTCACCCGCGGCGTCATCGCTGAGTTCGCCCGGCTTCCCTCCCGCCGTCCGGTCGACGACGCCCTCCCGCGTGACCTGACCGCCCGGGAGCGCGAGGTCCTCCACCTGCTCGTCCGCGGTCTGTCGAACACCGAGATCTGCCACGAGCTGGTGATCAGCGACGCCACCGCGAAGACGCACGTCGCACGGATCCTGCACAAGCTCGGGCTGCGGGATCGCGTCCAGGTCGTCATCCATGCCTACGAGACCGGCATGGTCGAGCCCGGCGGATCCATGCACTAGGAACGCCGAGCGTCTCGCCGCAACGCGCACCGGATGCACCAACGGGTGGCCGGCCGGGCCCCGAGTCGGCCCTCGCCGATCGGCTCGCCGCAGTCCTCGCAGACGCCGTACGTGCCGTCCGCGATCCGCCCCAGGGCGGCGTCGATCTCTCCGAGGTCGTGCGCGGCTTGTCGCACCAGCGTTGCCACCTGGGACCGCTCGAACGCGATCGTGGCTCCTTCCGGGTCGTGCTCGTCGTCGGCGTTGGTGTCCCGCGACGCCGCGACCACCTCGTCGAAGTCGTGCGTGAGCCCGGTCAAGCGCGTCAGGGTCTGCTCACGCTCGGCCTCGAGCCGACTCCGGGCTGCGTCCACGCGTTCCATGATGCGCGAACGCCGGAACGACCAGCCCGCAGCCAACTTCGCCCGAGGTAAGTTCCCTCACATGTCTGACGAGACCCTGTCGAACCTGTTGAAGGAAGACCGCCGCTTCGAGCCGCCCGCCGAGATCGCGGAGCAGGCCAACCTCAAGGAGGAGGCGTACGAGCGCGCGAGCCAGGACCGCGAGGCGTTCTGGGCCGAGGCCGCGGAACGGTTGAGCTGGGACCAGAAGTGGGACCGAGTGCTGGACTGGGACGACCCGCCGTTCGCGAAGTGGTTCGTCGGCGGCAGGCTCAACGCGGCGTACAACTGCGTCGACCGGCACGTCGAGGCCGGGAACGGCGACAAGGTCGCCTTCCACTGGGTCGGCGAGCCGACCGAGGACGCACGCACGATCACGTACGCCGAGATGAAGGACCTGGTCTGCCAGGCGGCCAACGCCCTGACCGACCTCGGCGTGAAGTCCGGCGACCGGGTGGCGATCTACATGCCGATGATCCCCGAGGTCGTCGTGGCGATGCTCGCCTGCGCGCGCCTCGGCGCCCCGCACACCGTCGTGTTCGGCGGCTTCTCGGCCGACGCGCTCGCGAGCCGGCTCGTGGACTGCCAGGCAACGGTCGTCATCACCGCCGACGGCGGCTACCGTCGCGGCGCCGCGTCGGCGCTGAAGCCGGCGGTGGACGAGGCTCGGGCGAAGACGAGGTCGGAGGGTCACGAGGTCGAGCACGTCCTCGTCGTCCGCCGGACAGGGCAGGACCTGGGAGAGGGAGGGTGGGACGACGACGTCGACGTCTGGTGGCACGACGCGGTCGAGGGGGCGAGCACCGAGCACGAGTGCGAGTTCTTCGACGCCGAGCACCCGCTGTACGTCATGTACACCTCCGGCACGACCGGCAAGCCGAAGGGCATCCTGCACACGACGGGCGGCTACCTCACCGGGGCGTCGTTCACGCACTGGGCGGTCTTCGACCTCAAGGACGACGACATCTACTGGTGCTCGGCCGACGTCGGCTGGGTCACCGGGCACAGCTACATGGTCTACGGGCCGATGGCCAACGGCGCGACGCAGGTGATGTACGAAGGCACGCCCGACAGCCCCGAGCGCGGCCGCTGGTGGCAGATCATCGCCGACCACAAGGTGACGATCTTCTACACGGCACCGACGGCGATCCGGTCGTTCATGAAGCAGGGCCGGGAGATCCCGGACCGGTACGACATGAGCTCGCTGCGGATCCTCGGGTCGGTGGGCGAGCCGATCAACCCGGAGGCGTACGTCTGGTACCGCCACGTCATTGGCGGCGACCGCACCCCGGTCGTCGACACCTGGTGGCAGACCGAGACCGGCGCGATCATGATCAGCCCGCTGCCCGGCGTCACGCACGGCAAGCCCGGCTCGGCGATGATCCCGATCCCCGGCGTCGCCGCCGACGTGGTGACCGAGGACGGCGAGTCGGTGCCGAACGGCTCCGGCGGTTACCTCGTCCTGACCGAGCCGTGGCCCTCGATGCTGCGGACGATCTGGGGCGACGACGAGCGGTTCAGGGACACCTACTGGTCGCGGTACGCCAAGCAGGGCTGGTACTTCGCCGGCGACGGCGCGAAGAAGGACGACGACGGCGACCTGTGGGTCCTCGGCCGGGTCGACGACGTCATGAACGTCTCGGGCCACCGGCTCTCCACCACCGAGATCGAGTCCGCCCTCGTGTCGCACCCGAAGGTCGCCGAGGCGGCGGTCGTGGGCGCCAAGGACGAGGACACCGGGCAGGCCGTGTGCGCGTTCGTCATCCTGCGCGAGGAGGCCGGTGACGGCGGCGAGGACATCGTCGAGGAGCTGCGCAACCACGTCCGCAAAGAGATCGGCGCGATCGCCAAGCCACGGCAGATCATGATCGTCCCGGAGCTGCCGAAGACCCGCTCGGGCAAGATCATGCGCCGCCTCCTGCGCGACGTCGCCGAGCACCGCGAGGTCGGCGACGTCACGACCCTGGCCGACTCCACCGTCATGGACCTGATCAAGGAGAAGGAGGATTCCGGCAAGTCCGACGACGAGTGAGCCGTAGGCTGGCCCCGGTGCGCCGGGAAGTCTGGTCGGCAATGGCCTGACCGACCCCGAGGAGCCGCATGCACGATCTCGTCCCGTACGCCGTGCTCCTGCTGGTCGTCTCCGTCGCGGGGCTGGCAGCCATCGCCTCCAGCCGCCTCTCCGAGTGGACCCGGGTGCCGGCCCCGGCGCTGTTCCTCGTGGTCGCGGCCGTGGCCAGCGACCTCGTCCCGCGACTCGGAGGCCTCGAGGTCGTCACGAACCAGCGCTTGGTGACGGTCGCGCTGGTGATCATCCTGTTCGACGGCGGGATGCACATCGGGTGGGGCCGCATGCGCCCCAACGTCGCCGCGGTCGCCTGGATCGGCGTCGCGGGCACCCTCGTGACGATGCTGGCGACGGCGTGGGCGGCGTACGCGCTCTTCGGACTGCCCGTCGAGGCCGCCCTGCTCCTGGGCGCGGCCCTCGCACCCACCGACCCCGCCGTCGTGTTCTCGGTGCTGGGTCGGCGGGAGATCTCCGGGCGATCCGGCACGCTCCTCGAAGGTGAGTCCGGCGCCAACGACCCCGTCGGCATCGCCTTGATGGTCGCCCTGCTCGGCGCCGGGGCGACCTGGTCCAGCGTCGGCAGCGTGGCCGGGCACTTCTCGATGCAGATGGCGGTCGGAGCGCTCGTCGGTCTCGGCGGGGGCTGGCTCCTGCTGCAGGTGATGCGCCGGGTCACCCTTCCCAGCGCCTCGCTGTACCCGGTGCAGACCATCGCCTTCGCCCTGGGCCTCTACGGGCTCGCCACGGTCGCGGAGGGCTCGGGCTACCTCGCGGTGTTCCTCGCCGGGATCCTCGTCGGGGACGAGCGGGCGCCGTACAAGCGCGAGATCGAGAACTTCGCGGGAGCCCTGGCGGGGGTGGCCGAGATCGTCGCCTTCGTGATCCTCGGGCTGTCGGTCGACCTGACCGACATCGCCCACAGCGACTCCCTGTGGATCGGCCTCGGGCTCTCGGCGCTGCTCATCGTCGTCATCCGACCGGTGTCGGTCGGGGTGCTCTCCTTGCCGATCCGGCTGACTCGCGGGGAACGTGCCTTCGTCCTCTTCAGCGGCCTCAAGGGCGCGGTCCCGATCCTGCTCGGCACCTACGTGCTCGCCGAGGGGGTCCGGAACGCCGAGGAGATCTACCAGATCATCTTCGTGGCCGTCCTGGTGTCGGTGATCGTGCAGGGCGGCCTGGTGCCCTCGGCCGCTCGCGTGCTCGGCGTGCCGACCCGAGTCGTGGACCCCGAGCCGTGGGCCCTGGGGATGCGGTTCCGGACCGAGCCGGAAGGGCTCCACCGGTACGTCGTCGCGGCCGGCTCGCGCGCCGAGGGCTGCAGCCTCGCCGACCTCGACGTCGGCGAGAGCTTCTGGGTGAGCATGGTCAGCCGGAGCGGACGGCTGGTGCAGGTGCGAGGGGACACCGTCCTCGAGGCCGGCGACGAGGTCCTGGCACTGGCCGACCCCGGGCAGCCACCCGACGAAGTGTTCGGCATCGGCTAAGGTCCGGACCATGACGCAGCCGACGCATCGGAGCGACCGCGCCCCTGTTCCGAACGAGAGCGACCCCACCATCGGGAAGCTGGTCACCGACGCAAGCCGGGACATCTCCACGTTGATCAGCAAGGAGATCCAGCTCGCGAAGACCGAGCTCAAGATCAGCGTGACCAACGCCGGCGTCGGGGCGGGGTTCTTCGCGGCCGCCGCGTTCCTCGGCGTGCTCGCGATCATCATGCTTTCGGTGGCGATCGCCTACTTCATCAACTGGAACGGCCACGGGCTCGCCCTGCACTGGGCGTTCCTGATCGTCTTCGGCTTCTACCTGCTGATCGCCGGGCTGCTGGTGTTCCTGGGCCTCAAGAAGGTGAAGAAGGTGAAGGCGCCGGAGGCGGCGATCCGCCAGGGCAAGGAGATCCCGTCGGCCCTCAAGGGCAAGGCCTGATCAGCCCGCACAATCTCCGGTGGACACTGCGCTCGACCGCGCCGACCCCAGCGTCGCGCTGCGCGCCACCTGCTGCGCGGTCAGGGCGTAGCCGGTCTGGTGGTCGGTGACCGAGGCGGCGAACACGACGCCCAGCACGTCACCGGCCGACGACACGATCGGGCCGCCGGAGTTGCCCGGCCGGACCAGCCCGCGCAGCGAAAACACCTCGCGCAGGGTGGCGCCGTCGCCGTAGATGTTGGGTGAGCGCAGTCGCTGCTGGGCCCGGATGCGCGCGGTCTCGACGTCGAACGGGCCGTCCTCGGGGTAGCCGAGGATCGCGGCGTCCTCCTTGGCCCGGCCGTGGGTGTCGAAGCCGACGACGGGCGTCGACCCGGTGTCCACGGCCAGCACGGCGATGTCGAGGTCGGGGTTGTACAGGACGACCTCCGCGGAGACGGGCTGCCCGTCGAGCAGCACCTCCGGCTGACGTACGCCGGCGACCACGTGGGCGTTCGTCATGACCCGGCCAGGCTGGTAGACGAAGCCCGAGCCCTCGATGCCGCGGCCGCACGAGTTGGTGCCCCGGATCTTCACGACGCTCTTGCCCGCGGCGAGGACGTCAGGATCGGTGAGCATGCGCTTGTCGCCCGGCTGGACGTTGATGATCCGCTCCGGCGCGAACGGCTCGAGGTAGCGCGGGAAGAAGCTGGTCCCGACGACGTTGTTGAACGCACCGAGGGCGCTGTGCGCCCCCTCGGGCAGGCTTCGGTCGACCTCGCCGAGCACCGTCGAGTTGCGCACGAGGTTGGAGACTCCGCCCAGGCCCGAGCCGGCCACTGCGACGCCGAGCGCCCAGGCGACCAGCAGGACGGCGGCCGCACTGAGGACGCTTCCTCCGACGGCGTCCAGGGCCCGCACCGGCTGCCACTTGATCTTGGCGCGGATGCGGGCGCCGAGGTACTGCAGCACCGCCTGCCCCAGGGTGGCGCAGAGGATCACGATGAAGAGCGCACCCAGCGAGACCAGCAGCGACGGGTTGGCGTCACCGAGGGCGAGCGGGGCGAGCCAGATGCCGACGAGGCCGCCGAGCAGCAGGCCGGCCGTCGCGAACGCACCGGTGATGAACCCCTGCCAGTAGCCCGAGAGGGCGTAGGCCAGGACCAGCAGCACGAGCAGCCAGTCGAGCGCGTTCATTGAACTCCTGGGCGGGTGTTCGGCGGCGGCGGATTGCGTCCGGGATCACCTTGCAGCATGTAGGCCGGAAGGTCACGCATCGGTGCGTCGTCGGCGGGCTCCAGCCACCCGACGTACGCGAAGAGGCGGCTGATGATGCCGGCGGTGAAGCCCCAGAGGATGACGTCCTTGTCGTCGCCGATCAGGAAGCCCGGACCCAGCCAGCCGCTGGGGTGGCGCACCTGGATGGCGTACGCCTCGTCGCGCAGCTCGACCAGCGGGATGCGGTAGACCGCGTGCACCTCGGCGGGGTCGACCACGCTGACCGGGGTCGGGGTCTCCCACCAGGCCAGCACGGGCGTGACCGCGAAGTTGCTCGGGGGCAGCCACAGCTCCGGCAGCTCGGCGAAGACCTCGACG
>Ga0307504_10000121_pt1 | contig 15293 bp, 29 predicted proteins | sample 19_S_MG_FD_194516 | JGI IMG/M metagenome (GOLD analysis project Ga0307504, IMG submission 194516) | Soil microbial communities from Populus trichocarpa stands in riparian zone in the Pacific Northwest, United States - 19_S | ecosystem: Environmental > Terrestrial > Soil > Riparian zone > Trees... | reverse complement strand
ATGATCGGCTCCGTGTACGGCGGCAAATGCCGCTGATACCGGACCGCCCTGACAACCGGCCCCACGTAGCCGTACCCGGCCGCCTTACGCAAGGAGCAGTCCAAGCAGAGGGTGCCGAAACTGCCGTCACCGTGGGATAAGCCTTCCGTGCCGGGAGAGGGCGCCGGGTCGGCCTGGAACACGCCGTCATCGACGTGGAGGACGCGGAACTCGGCGAGCGACCCGTCACTGAACGTCGCGTAGTCGGCCTCCGTCACGGGAGGGTGCGCGTCCATCAGTACACCCTCGGCGCTACAGGCAACGCGATACGCCGGTCGGGGCGGTCCGTCGCCGTCGTATACGGGTACGCGACGAGCCACACCCGGCACGACAAGCACCGCGCCGCGTAGAAATCCGCCGCCCTCGCCAAATCCAACGTGTCGAACGGCTCCGCATGCAGATGCTGACACTGCCCCTGCGTCGCCAGGACACGCAGGTACGCGGCTGTGCGGTGCGCCACCACCATCAACACCCCCACCACGGCGACCATCGCCGCCACCCACACGATCGCGATAATCATGACGGAACCTTCCGCCACGACCCGGCCATCTCCCGCAACGCCCGATGCACCTCACCCACCGACGACTCCCGCAACGCGCACACCAACAACACCAGCAGGTCAGACGCCAGCAGCACCCCCTCAGCCAACCTCGCCAACTCGCCAGGGTCCGACGCCTGCACCCCAGGCGGGTCACCCAGCCCGTACAAGGTCATGGCGTCCACACCGAGGAGGCACAGCTTCTCCGCTTCAGCGGGGTCGAGACGCGCGGACGCGGTGGGCATCAGAAATGCCACCCCGACCGGGTACGTGACCGCTGATTCATCGTCGCCGCGTAGGTTTTGCCCGTCCCGAAATGCTGAGCCAACCTGTCCAAGCCCGGTTCCTTATCCTCACCGATCAGCCACGGGCGGGTCCGCGCGGCGTGCATCGCCACCGCCTGCTCCGTCCGCGACAACCGCACCCGCTCACCATCCAACGCCCGCCGGATAGCGACCTCATCCACGACCCCGTCATCGTCGCGGGACTCGCAACACCGCGACATCCGACCGCCTTTGATACGCGTCAACCGATCCCCCTCACAGGTTTCGCGAGGTCGATACCCGCCTCAGCGGCGAGCGTCCGCACCCAATAGGAATGCCGCTCACCCTCAACCGTTTCGCGTTCTTTCATGCCGATGCGGGACACGACCCGCCCGGCCCACACCCCGTCCGCGTCGCCCCTGAGCCGGCGCCGTTTCGCGTCACACGCCACCCTCGCCGGGCAGTCGCGGCACAGTAGCCGGGCCTTCGCGTGTTCACCGGGCGCCGCGTCGTAATCCCACGAATGCGGGTCCGACGTGCACGGCAGACTCTCGGCGGGGTACGTCTTCCCCGCCGCGTCCCGCAACGGGTCCACATCCACCAACGCGACGACCCGCGACGTCACGTGAGCCTGCCAAGCGCGGCCGGGTCCGCCTTCACCGACCACCTACACGCGGTGCACTCCACGCCGTACACGGCGCGCTTATCCAGCGGCGTCGTGACCGTTTCCCGGCCGTCCCGCTCCATATCGGGCATGGTCACGCCGACGTCCCAACACTCCACCCCGGTCGCCACGACAGCCCACTCGTGCAGCACCAGCGCTGTCGTCTCGTGGCAGTTCGGGCAACCCAACGCGCGCGGCTCCGCAGGCTGCGGCCGGAACACCTCCCGCGTCAAACGCGGACCGATAGGCGCGGCAGCCGTCACCGCGACCCCTCATGCACCCGCGCAGTCAACAACACGTCAATCCGCCGCGACAAGACGTCAATCGCCGACAACGTATCCGCCAACCGCTCCTGCAACCCCGCGCGCAGGGACACCAGTTCGGTGAGTGTCGCGTCGATACCACGAACATCCATCCCGGCCCCCTGAGGCCACGGGGCGGCCGTTGCTTGGCCGTTAACCCGGAAAGTACACCCGAGTACGGCGAGGGTCAACACCGCCCGTCACCCGCGCGGGCCATGGAACCGCCCGCCTCGGCGGCGAGCGCGTCCCGATGCTTCTCATACAACTCCCGGTACCGCTCCCGATACTCACCCGCCAACTCGGTCAACGCCCGCCCCTGCGCACGGGAAACTATCCACGAATCGCGGCGTCCGGCCGCCGTGGCCCGCAACCGCCGCTGGTAATCCCGCGCCGCCCGGCGACAGTCGGGGCAGATCACGCCCCGCCGTTTCTCCCACTGATACCCGGAGTAAGTGCCATGCGCCGGGGCCGCCGGGCCAGCCTCAACCGCGTAAGACCCGCACTCGGGCGCGGCCCGCTCAGTCACGCCGCCACCTTCACCTTCAACGCCGACTCGATCCACGGCCAATCCGCAGGCCGCAACAGCCGCCCCCGGTCACCGAACCCCGCCAACCACACCAACTGCTCCGCAGTGGCACGCCCCTTCGGGCCCTTCAACTCCCACGCCCACACCACACCCTCTTTCACCAGCAGAAGATCCGGGAACCCAACCCGCCCCTGAACATGCGTCGCCCACCGCCCCCGCCGGTCCAACGCCGGCCGGTCGTGATGCACCAGCCACCCCGTCAACGACGCGAGTTCGATGACCTGCGTGAGCAGTTCAGCCTCAGTGCGGGGACTCACGACTGCTCACCCATCGCGTCGGCGATCGCGTTGAACACCAGCCACGGCAACGAAGGCCAATCAGGGTCGCCACCGACATGCTTCGCCGCCCAACGGCGCCACGCGTAGTCCTCCCGCGACGCGTCCGGCCCCCACGGGTGTTTCGGCAGCGTCAACGACCCGTCCGTGTTCAACCCTGCCGCCCGTTCGGTACCCGCCTCACTCAATGTCTCTGTCCCATCCCTTACGTATCCCGGCCAACAACCCAAACCCTGCCGACCGCCTCCACGACGTCGACGGGTATCCCGAACTCCTCGGACGCAGTCGCCGGGGTGTCACCCGCAGCCAAACACCCGGCGACCGCGTCAAGGACCCGGTGCCGCTGATCGGCCCCCGGCTGACCGCAGATAAGGCACGGCCCGACCTTCGGCTCCCGCTCATTGATCAGAACCCAATCCTCGACCTCAGTCACGGCTAGCCTGTTTCGTCCGGGCACGAAACCCCTCCGGGCACGGCGCGGTCACCCGCGTAACGCCCTGCGGACAGCCGGCACCGGCACCCAGTCATGATCAGCGTCGAACGGCCGAACCACCGAACCCCGCTCCGGGTCGATCACCTCCCGGACACGACTCAACGCCGCCCCCTGCGCGTCCACGACACCCAACAGATACGCCACATCGAAGCTGCCCAACGGTGCCTGCGCAGTCAACGCGCCCCTGATCCGGTCCAACACTTCCGTCGTCTCACTCACCGCGACGCCGCCTTCTCTTGTTGATGATCACCGACGGGACCGCGACACCGAGCACCGCGACCACCACCGCCCCCGCAATGAGCAAACCCAAATGCATCACGCGACCGGCTCACTCAAACGGTCCAGCCAACTCCCGTGCCAATCATCAATCTCCAACAACCGGTCAGCACCCGGGTCAGACGTCGACAACAGACCCACAAACCGAGACCCGCACAGGATCAGCAGCGTCGCCGACGCCGCCGTCGGCTGAACCGCCAACAGTTCGTTGTAGGCGCGGGCGGCGTGCCCGAACATGCCCAAATACTCACCCGACGCCACCAGCAAAGGGGCCTGCCCCTCACCCCGGCCGGTGATAGCCGCCACCAGCAGCTTCGACAGGTCCGGGAAATTCGGGTCCGTCGGGGTTCGCGGCAGCGACAGGGCTTTACCGTCAAACAACCCACCCGTATCCGTCACCGTCACGTGCCCGTCCGTCACGTCAATGCGCAGCGTCGACGAGCCCTCCAAATCCTTACCCGGTTTGAATAGGGCAAGGATTTCTTTCGCGTCCTGCGGCGTCACATCGACCGTCTCAATCTGCCCGTCATGATTATCCGCTATCTCCACAACGGCGCGGCCTATCGTGTAACCCTGCGACGCGGACACCGTTACCTCGTCAGCGCCTATCCCGAGACGGACCCGGTTGAACGTCGGCACATCCAGGTCGCTCGAAGAATGCGGGGTAACGGCTTTCAACGCTTTACGGAAATCTTCGGTGTTGACCGTAATACTCGTCACGCAATCGTCCTTCCGTCGTATGCCCGGCGGGCTATCCACCGCGCCGAATCCACGAAGGCGGCGGCAACGTCATCCGCCCACCCCTTCACGTCACCCCGCACGTCCGGGTGCCGGTACCGCACTTCGTCCGGCTCCGCCGCTAGGTACCACGCCGCTTCCCGGAGCTCGTCGGAGATGGCCGCGTGAACCGCCCACCGGTCCGTGCAGCCCTGCAGCAACACCGGAACCTCCGTCGCGGGGTCGCACGCCTCAGCACAGTCCAATCCCGGATGCCGCTCCCCCGAGGCGTCCAAATCGTGCAACGCCAGATGCAGCAGCCGTTCCGTTGCCCATTCCCGGTGCCGGGGGCCGTCACCAGCGGGCGAACGGGCCACGGTTGGGGTCACGCCGGTGCCCGCCACGCGATTCACGGGGCTTGCCGGTTCGGGTGGTCGGTCACGGATGCCTGCCCTTCCTGTACCCGCCCAGCATACCACGCCAACCGGGTACAACGCGCCCGTAGCGCGCTGCCCGCCGCCGGCCCCCAAACCGCCGTAGACGCACGAACCGGTCATGCCTTGGGCTTTCCGCGCCACTTGACCTCGTTACACGCCTCAGCCCACATCTCAACTATCGGCGGCATTGGGCCAATAAAACTATCCCCGTCGTAATGGCCGCACGGTCTACCCCCGAAGTGCATCATGTCTGCCCGTACCGCGACATGCTTACAACGCAGACATGTAAACCATTGCGCTATGTCGGGCTCCCACCCAATCCACCGCTCATCTTCATAACGCCCCATGTGCTCAAGTATTAGGCCCGCAGAATCGTCAACGACACACCAGCCATTATCCAACATCGGCAACGGCGCCATCCCGCACACGTAAATGTCAGACTGCCAGACACTGCGCAAACCACTCGTGACCCTAGGGATCGCGGCATCGAACTGCGCCCGCGTAACCGCTGGTTTAACCTCAACGATCAGCGGCACCTCTCCAGCGATCACGAAGTCCGGGATGTAGCCCTCACCGTCGAACGGCTCATAAGTCGCCTGCCAACCAATCCCATCAAAAAACGCCGCCCACCGCGCCTCCAACCGAGACCGGTACTCCACCCCACGGAACACAGTCGGAATCCCCGCTATCACCGTCACGCCCTCGCCGCCTTAACCTGAGCCCTCAACTGACGGATCTCCTCACCATCAAAAATCGCTGTTACAGGCAACTCCCCGCCACGACGCAACCCCGCCGGGAACTCCCGCACCCCCCGATCAGGCCGGAACCGGTCCAACCCGTAAACCGCCCCATCCACATGCGACATCACCAAACCGTGAGTCGCCCACCGCATCCACACACTCGACCCATAAGGCGTCGCCGGACGGTGAACCCCATCCCCCTTCGGCATGTGCGCCTCAATCCACAACGCGCACCGATTCCGAGCCCGAACCCCGTTGAACACCTTCGACACATCATCGGCCGCGTGCTCATGCGAATCGGACCCCAACGCAAACGTGTTATACAACGAGCCGATCAGGACCACATCCGGGCGGGCATGCTCCACCCGCCGCTCAAACTCCCGAGCATCCGCCGGCTTCCGCAAATTCAGGCCACCCAAGTGATGCCATACGTGAGCCGACCCCGAACCCCAATCACCCAGCCGCGCCACCTGGTGCGACATCGGGGTCATCTCGTCCAGCAACGTCTCCTCCGAAACCTCCAAATCCACCAGCAGCACACTCATCGGCGGGATACGCACATGCGGTTTGAACGGGTGAACCCCCGCATGCAGACACTGCGCGATCTGCCGCGACACCCACCCCTTGCCGGACCCCTCCGCGCCCAGGAACATCACCACGTCGTCCCGCGCCAGCAACCCAGGGATGACCCAGTTCTCCGGCCGCCTCGGCCTGGCCAGGAACTCGTCCAACGTCGGCACGTCCGTCACCGGCTGCGCCCCGTCCCGCTCCTCCACCAGCAACTCAAACTCCACCGACAGCGGCGCCATCAAATCCCGCAACGCCTCCCGAGCCTCCGCCGCCCCGAACGCTGACGGCCCGGTAGCCCGCTGCTCGATCCGCGCCGCCAACTCCAGGAACCGCCGCCTCGTCGCCTGCTCCGCCACGATCCCCGCGTGCCACCCCACGTTCACCGTCGTATCCACGGCGGACGTCAAGTCATGCAGGTACGGGTGCCCCCCGACCCGCCCGATCATCCCGGTCGCCATCAACTCCGCACCGACCGACACAACGTCCACCGGCTCCCCCCGGCCCGTGAGCGCCCCGATCGCAGCCCAAATCTGCTGATGCCTCGGCTGGTAGAACTCGGCCCCGGTCAGGTCCACCTCGGTGAGCGCGGCGGGGCGGAGCAGCAAAGCCCCCAGGACGGCCCTCTCGGCCTCCACGTCGCACGGCGGGGGTGCCGCGTCCACGGCGGTCACGCCGAGGCCTCCACGGCCCGTACGGGTACCGGGACGGCGGCTTTCTCGGCGGCGGCGGCGAGCCGGACGATGGTGGCGCGGTCCGTACCGAGAGCTTCCTCCCGGTCCCACACGTCCCGCAACGCCTCCGCTCGGAGCCGTTCATGACGGGCAGCGACGAGGCCGAGGACGTCACCGGGGTAAATCCAGTTCCGGCTGGTCCTAGTCGCAGCCCGGTAATAGTCCGGGAGGACGGCCAGAGCATCAGCGAGAGACACGTCGGGCAACGTCGCGGCCCACGCCCCAGCGGTCGGCCGGTTCACCTCCCGGTTGTCGTACACGGAAATGCAAGTCAAAAGTTCCGCAGCCTCGGCTGGCGTCATATGCGTGCCTCAATCTCAATCATCGGTTCGGTGGTGAATTGCTGCTCGTCGCCGCGCATTTCGGTGACGACGGCGACGTTGGCGTTGAGCCGTTCCATGCCCGCGCGGGGTTTCCCGTTGACGCGCGCCGGGGCTTGAGCGGCCATGCGCAGGCGGTCGTACTGCTGGCGAAGGGTCGGCATCGAAAGGATGTTCATGTGCCAGAACGCGTCGTCTTGGCACCAGTCGATGCACTTCTCGACCTGCTCGACCGTCCGCCCGTCCTTGTCGATGAGTAGGCGGGCCGCGTCGAGCCAGCGTTTGGTGATGGTCGGTCGTAGCGAGCCGTTGCCGACGATGCGGTCGGCGAGGCGTTCGCAGAGCGCGGCGATTTCGGGTCGGGGTTGTTTTCTCTCCGGGGGGGTTGATTTTTTAGGGGGGGTGTGTGCGGCGCCAGCCGCAGACGAAAAGGTAGTTAGGTTCTTTAATGGTTCTCTAATGGTTCGGGTGGCATCCTGCCGGGGGTTGACGGACGGATTGCCGGGGGTTGTGGACAGATTGCCGGGGGGGCAATTTGCCGGGGTGACATCCTGCCGGGTGTCAGATTGTCGGGGGGTGTCAGATTGCCGGGGGTTGCTTAAATCGGTTTGGGTTGATTTAGGGGTGACATCCTGCCGCCCATTGTTTTCGGAGGGGGTGACATCCTGTCGTGGGTCAATCTCGGGTATATCCAGCGGAATCAGGATGCGATACACATTCACCCCACCAGGCCCCGCGCACCGCTCCATCGTCAACTCACCACGAGCCACGAGCCCCTTGACGGCTCGCTGCGCGGTCCGCTCATTGAGGTTCGCCTTCGCCGCGATCGTCCTCATCGACGGCCACGCGCGGCCATCCTCGTCGCGGGCATTGTCGGCTATCGCGAGCAGCACGAGGCGCTCTCCTAGCGCCGCTTTGGAGTGATCCCAGACCCAGGACATCATGCGTATCGACACAGCGGTTACCCCGCCGCCGATGGCTCACTGGCGTCGACCTCGTACGACCAACCGTCAAACGGCCAGCCTTCGTATTCGGCAATCGCGCGTAGATCAACGACGTGCGACAGTTGGGTGCCAACAACTACCGCCCAAGAGTCCTCCGGGCACAACTCCGGCTGTTCGTATCCCCTGAAAGAACCCTTCGCGTATCCCTCTAGCCATCCGTGGTGGTATTCGCAGCGTTCCCCGCATGTCTTGCACACCGGCCACTCGCTATCGTCCGGCCAGTCCATCCAGGACCCGCTGGGGTTGTCGCACGCCCCTTCGGATCGGCAGTGGTGTGACCGCGCCGCCTGTGCATCGACGGGGGGAGTAGAAGCCTGCTGGACCGTAGCTTGGACGTCCTCCACTACCCGCCACACCACGCCGGCCATGTACCGGAACTCGGAGTGCGGGCCTCGGGTTTTCTTCGCCCCCGCCTTCCGTATCGCGTCTCGGAGCAGCTCGATAGGGACACCCATCCCGTACCAGTAAGTGAGGGACTTCCACCATCCGTCCGGCAGGGGAATATGGCTGCCGTTCGGGTACTTGCACTCCTGCCATGCGGAAAGAAACGCCTGGCAGTAGGTTTCCTGTTCGCGGATATTCTGCGCGCGTTGCGCCATCGCGGTCTTCATCGCTTCGGCCCAGCGGAGCGCGGCTTCGGACACGTCGGCGACGTGGACGCTGTCGGGGTTGGATGATGTTTTGCCGGCGTTGCAGTCAACGCATGCGGTGACGAGGTTGCCCGGTTCGTCGGTGCCGCCGAGCGCTTGTGGTGTCACGTGGTCGACGGTTATGCGCACGTCGGGCGCGGTTTGTCCGCAGTAGCGGCAGGCGTGGTTGTCGCGGCGGAATATCTCGTACCGGAGGCGTTTGGTTACAGCCATGACTGGCCGCCTGCCTGACGCGGCGTCCGGTGTCCGGTCGTGCTATCTGGCATAATAGGCTGCACGGCAGCCCCCTTCCGTTCGATGACGCGATCGGTTTGCGGGGTTAGGACCCGGTAGGCGCCTCTCACAACGCTTGCCGGGTCCGTCGTTTCTCCCGCCCCTGTACCGTACCGCATTGGGCGGCATTGTGCCCCCCGGCGCGCCGTCGCGTAGCGGCGGGTCACGCCGTCCGCCTCCACATGCCGGGGTCCACGATGACGGGCACGGTCGCGGGGTCGGTGCCCCTGCGGACGAGGTGCCCGAGGCGGTAGGACCGGGCGGGGTTCTGGTGGACGCTGTGCTCGGACAGGTTGTGGCAGTTCACGTCGTACCCGCCGTGTAGGAGCATCAGATTCGCGGTTTCGTCTTTGCCGCCGCCGGAGCGGGGTAGGCGGTGGTGGAGCGCTGCGGCGCCGTGCAGGGGCCAGCCGCACGCTTCGCAGTGCCCGTTGGCGCGGTCGTGGACGGCTTCGACGACACGTTTGGGTATGCGGCTCATGTGGTGGCCTCCTGGCGTTTACGTGCCCGGTAGGCGCGTGTGCGGAGCCGGACGCATTCGCGGCAGTACCGGCCCACCGTGTCGGTGTAGTGGGTGTTGCTGGGGGTGTATTCGTGGCCGTTGGGGCAGACCGTGCTGGGTCCTTTCGCGCAGGCGGGGCAGTGGTGTCGGCGGGTGGCGAGTAGGTCGAGGGGGTGGCCGTTGCGGCATGTTGTGGGCGCGCCGGTAACGTCGGCTACGAGGCTGCGGAGGGTGCCAAGCGGGGTCGGGACGGTCACGGGGAGGTCGCATTCGAGCCACGACTCGTCGTCGAGCGTGGTGGTGACCCGCCAGCCGTGCGGTTCCAAACCCCGACCGGGCGTGCCCCAACCGTTGGCCCGGAGTATTCCGGGGATAGTCGGGACGGCCTGTTGGATGAGCTGCGTGACCGTGTACGAGTCGTCCGTGATCGGCCACTTCAGTTGCGCGATCACCGGACAGCCCCGAACGGCCTGCTAGGTGCGTGCCCCGACTGCGGCTGCCCGAAGTACGCGGCGACGACACTTTTGTTCATCGACTGCACCAAACTGCATTGCTGTTGGAGCATTTCGGAGTAGTCGCGGCAGTTCCGTACCCTCTTCTTCGCCTGCTCGTACGCCTCGTATTCGTCGAATTCCTGGAACCTTATCCAGTCGTCCCGTTCGGCTACGGTGGTTCCGCCCCTGGTGACTTTGGGGCAGTCGGGATGGAGGGTGGCCGTCAAATGGGCTTTCTCGTACCCGATTTTGGCGTCCATCTCGGCGGTGCGTAGCCGCATGAGCATGATTTGGTTGACGGATACGGCGTTGTAGAGGTTGGTTAGGGCGGCTTCGATTTGGATGGGGGTGAGGGGTTCGCGTGCGGGTTCGACGGGTGCGTAATCCTCGGTCATGACGCTGCCTCCGCTTGTGCGGTGCCGAGCAGTAGTTTGAGTGCGGCTTCGGCTTGCTGCGCGACGACGGCGTTCCCGAGGATCTTCAACTGGTCGTTGCGGCTGATTCCGGGGACGGCGGTGACCCACCCTTCGGGTGCGCCCATGAGCCATTCGACGAAGGCGGGGGATAGGCGCTGCCCGCCTTTCGGTGCGAGCACTGTCGGTGGCGGTGCGGGCCGGTCTAGGACCCGTTCCCACCGTTCGATGGCTGGCCGGTAGACACCCCAGTCAAGTACGGCACTTCTAACCGAAGGTCCCGCTTGCCTTTGCTGTCCTGCGGTGGCCCTCCCGTTGCTATCGCGCATGTCGGTGTGGGGAGGAGTTTCATTTCGTGAGATACCGCTGTCGCTAGGGTCACTGCGCGTTTCGACCCTGACGGGCGCGTCCCGCCTTTCTCCTTCGACACTCTCCCGCCGGTCGAGTCCGACGCTTCCGGTGTGGGGAGTAGTTGCATGACCGCTGAGGGGAGCATGAGGTCCCCCGCTGTGCCGTGTTGGTTCGGGCCGCCGTTCGTCCCGTCCGAAGCGCGGGGTGTCGGCATCAGTTCGTGGGCCACGGTTTCGTTCAAATTCCGCACCCCGGCACCTCGTGCCCTCATCGCCTGAATCTGCTCCACCGTCTTCGGTCCCGCCGAATCGTGTGCTTGCGGTGTCGGGAGCAGTTCCGAGACGACTGTCCGCAGGTCCGGGCCGTCCTGCCCGTGTACCCCGGCCCCGTTCGTGTCCGACGTGCGCGGTGTCGGCAGCAGGCCGAGGACTTGCGTCCGCAGGCGTTGCTGGGTCTCCGGAATAGTCTCCCCCCGGGCCCACCTCTCGGCCCACTCCTGAGAACCAGCCCTGCCCGCGTCCTCTACCGTCGGCGTGTTCAACAGCGGCAGCAGTTCGTGTTCGACTTGATCCGCCAAAGTCGGGCCATGCCCGCCCTCCCTGCGCTTGTCCGGGTGCTGACTGCCGCCGTTGACAGCGAGTTGAGCGGTCGGTGTTTTCAGCAACGAGGAACACCCGCCACCGCTCATGCGGGGCTCCAACGTCGGACGCGCGAATAGAATGCCATTCCGCGTCATACCCGAGGCTGGCCAGCGTCCCAACCACGGCTCCGATGGCTCGAACAATCCGGGCGTCTGCCCGTCGCGCGGCCACCACTGCCCGCTTACGGCGTCCCATGATGCGAGCCCGGTCTGTGGCGTGCTGCCGGATCCAGAACGTTTTCTGCTCACGTACGGCCTTCCCGTGTTTGGAGTTGATGAGTTGGACGATCCGGTCGCACTTGGCGAGTTCGGCCCATGCCGCTAGGAGTTCGGGGGTTGGGGGTGCGCCGCGTGACGTGAACAGGCCGCGCACGTTTTCGATGATGACGAGTTTCGGTTGTAGGTGCCGGATGGCGGTCGCGTATTCGGACCACAGGCCGGATCGGGTGCCGTCGAACATGCCTTCCTGCCGCCCGGCGGCCGAGACGTCGGTGCATGGGAATCCGCCTGTGAGGACGTCGACGGGTTCGACCCGTGTCCAGTCCACGGTGGTGATGTCGCCGAGGTTGGGGATGTGCGGGTGGTGGTGGGTGAGCAGTTTCGAGGCGGCTTCGTTGTTCTCGCAGTGCCACGCGACGGTGCCGCCGAGCACCGCCTGGACGGCCACGTCGAGGCCGCCCATTCCGGTGAACAGGCTGCCGATCCTCACTGGCCGGCTCCGCAGTGCGGGCAGGCTGGGGCGGGGGTGCGTATGGCGCCTTTGACGGCGCGGCACCAATGCCCTACCGCGATTACCTTCACCATTGGTTTACCCTTCGGGATTGCGGGGGGTTCGGTCGCCGTGGCCGGGGGAACCAGCGGCGACCGAACCCGTCTCGTCGGTCAGAAAGGCGGGGACCCGTCCACGCCCGTGTAGGCGGGCTGGGACGCCCACTGGTCCCCGTGCGTCGTGTCGGGCCGGGTGGTCGCACCCCGGTCCGCCCTACGCACGGTCGCGGTCGCGTACTTCAACGACGGCCCGACCTCGTCGACGTCGAGCTCAATCACGGTCCGCTTAGTGCCGTCCTTAGCGTCATACGAGCGTTGCTTGAGGCGGCCTTGGATGATGAGCCGGGTGCCTTTGGTGATGGTCTCGGCTGCGTTCTCCGCCATCTGCCGCCATGCGGTGCACCGGAGGAAAAGGGCTTCCCCGTCTTTCCATTCGTTGCTTGTCTTGTCGAGGGTGCGGGGGGTGGATGCGACGGTGAACGTGCACACGGCGGCGCCGGAGGGTAGGAATTTCAGTTCCGCGTCGCCGACGGCGTTGCCGCACACTGTTATCACTGTTTCGTTGGCCACGGTTAGGCGCTCTCTTTCAATGCTCGGATTTGGGTTACGGTGCTGGACGGCGCCCGGTACTTGTCGAGGTCTGTGACGCCGAGCTCGGCGGCTAGCCGTTTCGTGTCGACGTTGCCTTTCCGGTCGCCGACAATCACATGGACACCGGCGCCTTTCGTTGTTTTGCCGTCCGCGAGCTTCTTGAGCAGGTCGGCGGCTTCGGCCTGTTCGGCTTGGAGGGCCTTGATCTGCTGGTCGAGTTCGAGGTACCGGGTGGCGGCGTCGGACCATTCGGGGTCGGCCCGGTAGTCCACCAGCGGCGCGAGATACGGCGCGGACAGTGCGGGGTCGGCGATTATCCGCAGGTACTCCTCATGGAACGCTTGCAACGTTGGCAGGACGAAGTCGAGCCACGCGTCGGAGTGTTCGATGGTTGATATCTCGGTGTGGTGGGGTCGCCACACCGCCAAATCGGCGTAGCGGCGGCCGGTGCATTCCATGGTGAGCCGAAGCTGCGGCGCGTAGTAGGGGACGTCGTGGATGGTGTAGTACTTGCCGTACAGGGGGCATTTGGCGTCCATCACCCGGTCGTGGCCGACGAGCCCATCCACGGAGATACCGAGGAAGTCGTACTTCGGGTGGATGAAGAATTGCTGCTGACTGTGCACGGTGTACCCGGTTTGGGCCTCGTAGGCGGCGATGCAGTCCGGCTCGTGCTCGTGGCCGTAGTCGGTGGCGTAGTTGCCTTGGAAGTCGGTGGGTAGGCCGTGGTGTTGTCGGACCATGTCCCGCATGACCGTTTCGGGGGTGCCCATCCATGCGGGGGCGAGGCGCAGGACGCACGCGATACGGGATCCGGTTATGCGCCCGGCGCGTAGCGGGGAGAGGTCGGTCATGACGCGGCCTGCTCGGATGTCGTGAGGGTGTCGCGGCGGGCAAGCCATTCCGCGCCGAGGGTGTCGAGCTGGGGCCGGGACAGTCGGGTTTCGGCGGCGATCTCCCCCCCGACCGATTGAAGGTCGGCGAGGGTTTCGGCGGCGCCGATCCGGGTCGAGTAGCTGTCGGAGATTTCCCCTGTCGGGTCGCCCGGTTCGGGTTCGGCGGGTGGTGCCGGTTCGGTGGCTTGTACGGCGCGGAGGGGCCTGGAGTTGTCGGCCTGTTCCATTTCTTCGGCGGTGTAAATGCCGGACAGGTCTTGGGGGAACGCTTTCCGTAGCGCGAGGGCTTCGGCGCATTTGCCGAGCATCGTCGCGGGCTTGCCGAGCCACATGGCGGTGACTGACCCGTCCCGTTTTGTGCCTACGTACTCGCTGTAGAGGGCGACTGCGGAGAACGGGTGCCCGTCTCGGATGATGGTGGCTTTCGCGGCGGCGGGCGGGCCGTTCCCGAGCCACACGTCGACCCATTTTCCGTCCGGTCCGCACCAGAGTATGTCGGGGCTGGCTAGGGTGTGGTGGGCGCGGTCGGCGGCGCGGCGCGCTACGAGCCGGTAGCCGTCGATGCCTGTTTGGATGGTTTGTTTGCCTTGCCGTTCGATCATGTAGATCTGTCGGGCGAACGGGTCGAGGCCGGTGCGGACGCATTGGTGGAAGAAGACGTTGAGGTCGGCGTCGTTGGCGCGGTCGACTCCGAGCTGCCGGAGGGTGGCGATTTGTTTCGGGGTCCATCCTCGGGCGTCTGGTTCGATGGATAGGTCTGTGCGGGTGGCTATGTCGGTGCTCATGCTGCTTCCTGTCGGCCTAGTTGGGTTCGGCGCGTGTTGTAGTAGCGGGTTTGCGTGCGTCGGCGCGCTACGGGTTTGCAGGCGTCGCAGTACCGGGCGGTGTTACCCCGGCCGGGGGTGAGGGGCTGCCCGCACATGCCGCAGGGCCTAGGGCGGCCGCGTCGGAGCTTCGCGCGTTCCTTGGGGCTGGTGCCGCCCCACACGCCGTCGTCTATGTTGTTGTCGAGCGCGAATTCGAGGCACGCGGCTTTGACGGGGCAGCCGGCGCAGATCGCTTTCGCGGCGGGGGTGAAGGTGTCGTCACCCGTGCTTGGGAAGAAGATGCGGCCACCGGTTTCGAGGCATGCGGCGTTGTCGCGCCAGTCGGTCATGCGGCCACCTCCGACCTGCGGCGGCGGCGGGCGCGTCTGCGGATGCCGTCCCGCTCTTTGGGGGTGGTGCTACCCCAAATCCCGAATTCGGTGGCGGCGGGGTGTTTGAGGGCGTAGAGGAGGCACGCTTCGAGGTGGGGACAGTCAGTGCAGAGGGCTTTCGCGTACGCCTTATGGAATCCGTCCGTCTCGGCGAACCACATCTCTTTCTCGTCGTCGGGGGCGGTGGCGCATATAGCGTCCAGGAATTCGGGGAGGCCGGTCATGATGCGAGCCACCAGACCGCCGCGAAGAACAGGACGCAGAGCAGGGCGATGTAGGCGCAGCCGAGGGCGACGGTTCGGCGTTCCGCGCGGCGTTCGAGGCGTGCTTCGCGGGCGGCGATGGAGTTGTTCAGGTGCCGGGCGATCGCTTCTTTGGCGTGCCTTTCGGCTGCTGTCGAGTCGTGGCGGCGGGTGGTCTGGTAGTAGCGGGTGATGGTGTCGTCGTACTCGTCGGGGTGGGCGAGCATGTACCGCTGGTAGTCCCTCTCGATGTCCATTAGGCGACCTGGCGGGCGTGGTAGGTGAATGTCGCGTCGATGACGGGTCCGCACCAGACGCAG
>Ga0307504_10000120_pt1 | contig 15337 bp, 16 predicted proteins | sample 19_S_MG_FD_194516 | JGI IMG/M metagenome (GOLD analysis project Ga0307504, IMG submission 194516) | Soil microbial communities from Populus trichocarpa stands in riparian zone in the Pacific Northwest, United States - 19_S | ecosystem: Environmental > Terrestrial > Soil > Riparian zone > Trees... | reverse complement strand
CGCCGCCACCCAGAGCGAATCGGTCATCGACGGGTTCTGGGGCGGGCTGTCGAAACGAAGTTGGCAGCTCACCTGATCACTTGGATGGCCCGCCTCGACCTACGCGCCCGCCTCGACCTACGCGCCAGCCTCGACACGCCCGCCTCGACCTACGCGCCCGCATCCGCGTTAGACGCCGGCTTCGACGAAGTACACCGACACCGAGGGCGCCAGGTCGTGGACGGCGGCCGCGCCGGCCGAGTCGCCCGCGTGGCCGCCCAGCACCACGGCAGCCTCGAGTCCGGGCGCACCGGAGGAAACCGCCATCGCCACTGCCAGCTGCAACGCCGACAGGCTGAGCGATGGCAGCGCGACCGAAGCGGCCGTATAGGTGCGTCCGTCGAGATCCCGGACCGCGGCGGCCTGCACCGCACCGGTACGCGCTCGGGTGGCACGGGCCAGCGTAACGAGTTTTGCGTCCTCGGGATGCGACTCAGTCATCGTCGTCCTTCTCGGTCTCGGGTTCTTCGAGCTTTCGCGCGAGAACTGTGTCGATCCTGTTCCGCCGACCACCCACGCTCTCGGCAATGAGTTCCAGACCGTAGGCGGTTACCGAAGACCCGGGGATGGGCACCCGGCCCAGTAGCTGTGCCATCAGGCCGCCGACGGTTTCGACGTCATCCCCGCGCGGCAGTTCGACGTCGAATATTTCGCCTAGATCCTCCACCGGAAGCCGAGCCGTGAGCCGGAACGATCCGTCGTAGAGTTCTTCCACCGGCGCGCGCTCCACGTCGTACTCGTCCCTGATCTCGCCGACGATCTCTTCGAGGATGTCCTCGATGGTGATCAGTCCGGCGGTTCCGCCGTACTCGTCGATGACGACGGCAAGGTGGGAGTTGTGAGCTTGCATCTCCCGCAGCAGCTCGTCGACCGGCTTGGACTCCGGCACGAAGGTGGCCGGACGCATGACCTCGTCAAGTTTGGTTTGCCTCGCCCGCTCCGGGTCCTGGGCGCGTCGGACGAGGTCCTTCAGATACACCACGCCCACCACGTCATCAACATTGTCGGCGACCACGGGGATCCTGCTGAAGCCGGATCGGAGGGCGAGCGCGAGGGCCTGGGGAACCGTCTTCGTGCTCTCGATCCACACGACGTCGGTTCGGGGCACCATGACCTCGCGGGCGATGGTGTCGCCCAATTCGAAGACGGACTGGATCATTTCACGCTCTCCCCGCTCGACGACCCCACGGGCCTCGGCCAGGTCGACGAGTTCGCGGATCTCGACCTCTGATGAAAAGGGGCCTTCCCGGTACCCGCGTCCGGGCGTGATCGTGTTACCCAGCAGGATGAGCAAGGACGCCAGTGGACCGAAGACTCGTCCCAGCAGCAGCACCGCGGTGGCTCCGAGCAGTGCCACCGGGTACGCGTGCTGGCGCCCAGTGGTGCGCGGACCGACGCCGACCAGCACATATGAGACAAGCACCATCACCGCGATCGTGGGGACCACGATCAGCCAGCGCGAGCCGAATTCGGACACCGCCGCGACGGTCACGAAGACGGTAGCGGTCAGTTCGGCGGCCACCCGCAGCAGCAGGAGCAGGTTGGTGTGTCGAGCTCGGTCGGCGACCACCTTGGACAGGGCGACGGCGCCGCGCCGCTTCTCGCGGACGAGTTCCTCCACCCTGGCTACCGATACCCGCGCCAATGCGGCATCCACCGCGGCGAGCGCGCCAGCGGCCGGGATCAGACAGATCGCGGCCACCAGCAGGATGACATCTGGACCGCTCACTCGCTCACGCTCGCTACGATGCTCACTCGATCACCCGGCTCTTCGCGCGAGCGCTCATCGCACAACTCGCTCCGCTCCTCACTCGCTCACGCTCGCTACGATGCTCACTCGATCACCCGGCTCTTCGCGCGAGCGCTCATCGCACAACTCGCTCCGCTCCTCACTCGCTCACGCTCGCTACGATGCTCACTCGATCACCCGGCTCTTCGCGCGAGCGCTCATCGCACAACTCGCTCCGCTCCTCACTCGCTCACGCTCGCTACGATGCTCACTCGATCACCCCCGGGCTATGCCCGCTTCTCTCCAGCCGTTCCGGGCAGCGGACTGCTGATCGATCCGCGTCCCTCGCGGGCGGCCCACTCGGTCACAAGTCGGGACTGCAACTCGAACATCTCGCGCTCGGCATCGGGCTCGCTGTGGTCATAGCCCAACAGATGCAAAACGCCGTGCGTGGTGAGCAGGCACAATTCATCGTCCGTGCTGTGCCCGGCGGCTGCCGCCTGGGTGGCCGCGACCTCAGGGCAGAGGATCACATCGCCCAACAACGCCGGTCCGGGCTCGGCTTCCAAACCGGGCTTGTCGTCCAAAGTGTCCATCGGAAAGGCCATCACGTCGGTCGGCCCATCAAGATCCATCCACTGCTTGTGCAGGGTGGCCATCGCTGGGCCGTCGACGACCAAGATCGACAGCTCGGCCAGCGGATTGATTCCCAGCGCGCTGAGGGTGTGCCGGGCGATCGCGTTGATCGCGTGTTCGTCGACCGTCACACCTGATTCGTTGTTGACCTCGATGCTCATCTGCCTACCCCGCTCCTGGCCTGAAGCGATCCGCCGCCCGACGCTCGCTACTCGACGATCGGCCTCAGATCGCGTCGTCGAATTTCGAGTAAGCCGCGACGATGTCGCCGACCAATTGGTGGCGGACTACGTCCTTGGCGTCGAGATAGCCGAATTTGATGTCGTCGACGTCGCCGAGGATGTCTCGCACCACCCGTAGCCCCGACTTCGTACCGTTCGGAAGGTCGACCTGGGTGATGTCGCCGGTTACCACCATCTTGGACCCGAAGCCCAGCCGGGTCAGAAACATCTTCATCTGTTCCGGAGTGGTGTTCTGGGCCTCGTCCAGAATCACAAAGGCGTCGTTCAGTGTTCTGCCACGCATGTAGGCCAGCGGCGCGACCTCGATGGTTCCGGCCTGGGTGAGCCGTGGGATGGACTCCGGGTCGAGCATGTCGTGCAGCGCATCCATCAGCGGACGCAGGTAAGGGTCGATCTTGTCGTTCAACGTGCCCGGCAAGAACCCCAGCCGCTCTCCGGCCTCCACCGCCGGTCGGGTGAGGATGATCCGGTTTACCCGCTTAGCCTGTAGGGCCTGCACCGCCTTGGCCACCGCCAGGTACGTCTTTCCGGTGCCCGCGGGACCGATGGCGAACACGATCGTGTGCTGGTCGATCGCGTCGACATAGCGCTTCTGGTTCACGGTCTTAGGTCGGATGTTCTTGCCACGCCTGGACAGGATATTCAGGCTTAGCACCTCGGCCGGCCGCTCCTGCGTGTCGGCCTGAAGGATGCCTAGCGACCGCGCCACCGCGTCCGGGGTCAGGTCCTGCCCGGATTCCATCAATTGCAGCAACTCCTCGAAAAGCCGGATCGCGATCGCGTTATGAACCGGTTCGCCGGTGACCGTGATTTCGTTGCCCCGGACGTGGATCTCGGAGTTGAGCCGCGCCTCCATCAGACGGAGCAGTTCGTCACCGGGCCCGAGCAGCGAGACCATCGCGGCTCCACCCGGAACGACGAAACGCGTGGTGACTCGCTGCTTGCCATGACCGCTGCGTACGACTGGTTCCGACAAAGTGGGGTGCACTACCTTCTGTTCTGGCGAGTCCTCGGATGGCTTTGGGGTGCTCTGCGACCAGTTTACCCGTCCACCGCGTATTGGCCGTCCGGTTTGGGATCCGAGGCCCGATCACCCCGGGCCTGCCTCAGCCAGGAGGCCAGGTCAGGGTGCGTCCCGCGAGCAGGTGGGCGTGCACGTGAAAGACCGTCTGGCCCGCCCCGGGGCCGGTGTTGAAGACCGTCCGATACGACGCCAACCCGAGTTCGCGGGCCACCGTCGCGACTCCGGCGACGACCGCGGCCGCAGTCGCGGGATCAGCCCCGAGTTCACCCATGTCGGCTACATGTCGTTTGGGCACGATGAGCACATGGGTGGGCGCCTTCGGATTGACGTCGGCGAATGCGAGCACCGACTCGTCGTCGTGCACGACCGTCGCCGCGACGTCGCCGGCGATGATCCGGCAGAACAGGCAGTCATCTTCCATGCTCATCACGCTATCCCCAGCGTCCTGACGCGACGGCCAGCACCGCGAGCGCCGCGGCTCCGGCCGTCGACGTGCGCAGCACCTCGCGACCGAGCCGAACGACGGTGGCTCCGGCCTCGGCGAAGAGCGCGACTTCATCCGGTGTTATCCCGCCCTCGGGGCCGACAATGAGCAGTAGCTCACCGACTTTGGGAACCTCGACGCTCACCAGCGGCCGCTCGCCATCCTCGTGTAGCGCCAAAGCGACCTCAGCGGTCGCAATTCGCTGACACACCTGCGCGGTCGAACAGAGTGCGGACACCACCGGGACTCGGGCTCGTCGGCTTTGCTTGCTGGCCTCGATCGCACCCCGCGACCACCTGCTCAGGCCCTTGCTCGCCCGCTCTGCCTTCCACTGGGCGATGCATCGACTCGCGGCCCAAGGCACGATTTCGTCGGCGCCGAGCTCGGTGAGCACCTCAACGGCCAGATCGGCCCGCTCGCCCTTGGGCAACGCCTGGACGACCACGAACCTCGGATTCGGTTCGGGGACGAACCGGCGGCTGAGCACGTCGAACAGCACCTGCGCGCGGTCGAGCTGCACCGCGGTGCCTTCGGCCAGGCCGCCACGTCCGTCTGAGAGCAGCACGCGCTCACCTACGGCGATCCGCTTGACCGTGGCCGCATGGTGCGCCTCGGGCCCGGTGAGGAGCAGCTGGTCCCCGCGACCGAGGTCCGGAACCAGAAACAACGCAGGCGTCACCTCAACTGCTCGCCGCGGACGGTCGTCTCAACGTGGGCCGAACGCGTCGCGGACCTTGGCGAACAGGCCTCCCCGGTTGCCAGCCACGCTTATCTCTTCTTCACGGACTTCGGCCAGCTCACGTAGCAGTTTGACTTGGGCATCATCGAGTCGGGTTGGGGTACGAACCTCGACATGCACGTGCAGGTCGCCGCGGGCAGTGCTGCGCAGCCGTGGCACGCCGCGGCCGCGCAGGGTGATGACGGTCCCTGATTGGGTGCCCGGGCGAATCTCGACCCGCTCGTCCGAATCCAGCGTGGTCAGTTGCAGTTCGGTGCCGAGCGCGGCCGCCGTCATCGGCACCGCGACCGTGCAGTGGAGATCCGAACCCTCACGGGTGAACGTCTCGTGCGGGTGCTCGGTCACCTCGATGTACAGGTCACCGGCCGGGCCACCTCCCTGGCCGATCTCACCCTGTCCGGACATCCGGATCCGCATGCCGTCTTCGATGCCGCCGGGAACGTCGACGGATATGGTGCGCCGAGCCCGGACACGACCCTCGCCCGAGCAGTTGGGGCACGGGGCCGGAATTTGCTCCCCGGTGCCACCGCAGCTCGGGCACGTCCGGCTCGACATCACCGGTCCGAGCAACGAACGCTGCACCGACTGAAGTTCGCCCCGTCCCGCGCAGGTCTCGCACACGCGGGGCCGGGTCCCGGGAGCGCAGCCGTTACCGTGACACGTTTGGCAGATGACCGCCGTCTCCACCGCGATGTCCTTGCTCACGCCAAAGGCCATCTCCGTCAGGCTGAGGTCGAGCCGGAGCAGCGCGTCCGCTCCCTGGCGAACCCGGCTGCGCGGGCCGCGTCCTGCGCCGCCACCGAAGAAGGTCTCGAAGATGTCACCGAAACCGCCAAAACCGGTAAACGGATTGCCCTGGCCACCCTGACCGCCACCCGGAGCCAGCGGGTCACCCCCGAGGTCGACGATCCGGCGCTTCTCGGGGTCCGACAGGACCTCGTAGGCCGCCGTCACCTCTTTGAACGTGTCCTGCGCCCGTCGATCCGGGTTCACGTCCGGATGCAGCTCGCGAGCGAGTTTGCGGTAAGCGCGTTTGATCTCCTCCGCAGTCGCATCCCGACCGACGCCGAGAAGTGCGTAGTAGTCGCGAACCGTGCCAGCCACCGGCGAACCTCACTCGATATCAGTCGTATGACGCGTTGGCACTCCCGATCCCGGAGTGCCAGCAAATTCAGTGTACGGAGCCGCGGTGCGATCACCGTTCGGCGAGCAGATCCCCCACGTAACTAGCCACCGCGGCGACCCGGGCCATGGTGTGGGCGTAGTCCATCCGTCGGGGTCCTAGCACCCCGACGCCGCCGAGGGAGATCCCGCTGGAGCCGTAGCCGGCCGAAACCACCGATGTGGTCTGCAATCCCTCGTAGCTGTTCTCGTTGCCGATCCTCACCAGAATCTGACCGGACGCGACGGACTGCTGGTCGAGTAACCGCAGCAGGACGACTTGTTCCTCCAACGCCTCGAGAACTGGCCGGATCGCGGGGAAGTCCAGCGAATGCTCAGTCAAGTTGGCCGAACCGGCCAGGACCACTCGGTCGGAGGGATGCTCGATCAGCGCCTCGAGAAGAACCGAGGTGAGGGTGGCGACAAGGCCACCGAGATGGCCCGGGACCGACTCGGGCAGATCGGCCACGATGTTCGGGGCGTCGGCCAGCCGCTCCCCCATCAGTTTCGAGTTGAGCGACGTGCGCAAATCCGATACGTCGTTCGGATCCACCGGTCCGGGCAATTCGACCACACGCTGCTCGACCCGCCCGGTGTCGGTGATGAGCACCAGCATCAGCCTGGTCGGGCTCAGCAGCACGGTTTCCATGTGTCGTACTCGCGACCTGGATAACGAGGGATACTGGGCAACTGCGACGTTGCGGGTAAGCTGGGCAAGCGCGCGAACAGCATTGTGCAGTACGCCGTCGAGGTCGACGGCGTTGTCCAAGAACTTTTCGATAGCTCGACGCTCGGCCTGCGACAGCGGTTTCAGGGAGGTGAGGCGATCCACGAACATTCGGTAGCCAGCGTCGGTGGGCACCCGGCCGGCCGATGTATGCGGCTGATGAATTAGTCCCTCGTCCTCCAGCGCGGCCATATCATTTCGGATGGTAGCTGGCGAGACGCCCAGATTGTGACGATCGACGATGGCCTTGCTGCCGACCGGCTCGTTGGTCGCGATGAAATCCTCGACGATTGCACGCAGGACTTCGAGCTTGCGTTCCTCGACGTTCACGCCCTCACCTCCCTCCGTCCGACGTACTGCAAGAGTAGTTGGCTCCGGTCATAAAAACGTCGCCAACGCTGGCCAAGTCCCGAACCGAGTAGGGTGCCCGTGCAATCGCAGGCACGAGGTCGAAACGGACCTGGTCGAGGAAGTGATTCGGTGATCTTCAAGGCGGTACGCGAAGGCAAGCCTTACCCTGACCACGGTTTCTCTTCCCGGGACTGGGCCAACGTGCCCCCGCGTTCCGTCCGACTGGATCAGCTGATCACAATCAAGCGCGAACTTGCCCTGGACAAGCTGCTGGACGAGGACTCCACCTTCTACGGTGATCTGTTTCCGCACGTGGTCCAGTGGGATGGTGAGCTCTTTCTCGAGGACGGCTTGCACCGTGCGGTTCGCGCCGCCCTGCAGCAGCGCCAGCAGCTGCATGTTCGGGTGCTCGACCTGGACGAACTGCGCCCTCCGAAAAGGCCGTCCAGACCCAGGCCGGAAACACCGTGATGGGCCGGACGGTCAGAGCACGTCGAGCAGGTCGCGGACCACGGCATCGGCGAGCAGCCGACCCCGTTGGGTAAGCACCAACCGGCCCGCGAAGACCGGCAGGCGTTCGGCCAGCCCCCAGATCACACACTGACGAGCGTGCAGGGTGGCAGCGGCCGGAAGCGTGCCCAGGTCCAGTCCCTCTCGCATGCGAACCTCGAGCATCAGCCGTTCGGTCAGCTGCGCGCGTTCGCCAAGCATCTCGCGACCCGCCGCGGGGCTTCGTCCGGCGTCCAGCGCCGAAGCGTAGCGACTTGGGTGCTTGACATTCCACCACCGAACGTCGCCCACATGGCTGTGCGCGCCGGGTCCGGCGCCCCACCAATTGCCGCCGGACCAATACAGCCTGTTATGACGGCATTCCGCCTCCGGACGCCGAGCCCAGTTCGACACCTCATACCATCTGAACCCGTTGGCCCGAAGCGCGTCGTCGGCCTGCAAATAGCGATCTGCCAGGACATCGTCGTCGGGTGCGTCCAGCACGCCGCCGGCGATCTTGCGAGCCAGCGGCGTGCCGTCTTCGACGATCAGCGCGTACGCGCTGATGTGATCGGCGCCCGACCCGACCGCGGCATCGATGGAGGCCTGCCAATCCGAGTCGGTCTCTCCCGGTGTTCCGTAGATGAGATCCAGGTTGACCTGATCGAAGCCGGCCGAATGAGCCTCGGCGACAGCCTCCACCGCCCGCCGCGGCCGGTGTTGCCGATCCAGAACCTTCAGGACGTGGCCGACGGCCGATTGCATGCCCAGCGATATGCGGGTGAAGCCGGCCGCCAGCAGCCGATCCAAATAGGCGGGGGTCACCGTTTCCGGGTTCGCCTCGGTGGTGACCTCGGCGTCGGGCGCCACACCGAATTCGTCGGCGATCTCCGCCAGGATCAATCCCAGGTGGTCCGCGGGAAGCAGGGTCGGTGTCCCCCCGCCGAAGAAGACCGTCGAGACCGGTGGGAAATTGGCGCTCAGAACCGAGCGGGCCAGCCGTAGTTCGGCCAGCACGCTATCGGCGTACGTGCCCCGACTCACCCCGGGACCCAACTCCTCGGCGGTGTAGGTGTTGAAGTCGCAGTATCCGCAACGGCTGGCACAGAACGGCACGTGTATGTAAAACCCAAGCGGTCTGCGGTTCTGGGCAAGGGCGGACTCGGGCAACCGGCCGTCCGGTGGCGCCGGGTCGCCCGGAGGCAGTGCGGATGGCATGCGACCAGTGTTGAATGCAAACGTCTGGGTTGGGTAGCCGACCCGCCGATACGTGCCCGAAAACCGACAAGTGTCCGGTTGCGTTCCTGCCGTCATTTGACCAAACCGCCCAACGCGTCCCGTCGGGTACCTCAACCGGGCACGCTTGGCGACTCGACCAGCCGCGTCCGAGGAGCAGCCGTGACGACCACCAGATATGAAGTCTCGCACTCCGTGGCCACCATCACCCTGGATGCCCCGGCGCGCCGAAATGCACTCTCGGCCGAGATGCTGGTGGAGATTCAGGCCCACTTCAATGTCGCCGCGAACGACCCGCGGGTGCGTTCGGTGGTACTGACTCACACCGGTCCGGTCTTCTGCTCCGGAATGGACCTGACCCAAGCGGACGGATCGACCTCCCGCGAGCAGACCCGCGGAGTCGCCTCGGGCGCGCAGCCAGTCGTAGCTTTCCCGGCATTGCTGATGCAGATCTGGGAGTTCGAGAAGCCCGTACTCGCGCGGGTGGCCGGAAAGGCGCGTGCCGGGGGGATCGGCCTCATCGCGGCATGTGACATAGCTATTTCGACGCCCGAGGCGGATTTCGGATTCACTGAAGTTCGGCTGGGCCTCGTGCCGGCCGTTATATCGGTGCCTGTGCTGCGGCGGATGGCGCCCCGAGCGGTCCTCGAACTGTTTCTCACCGGCGAGACGTTCGGAGCTGACCGCGCTCGCGAGATAGGCCTGATCAATCTGGTGACCGAGGACATCGATACGGAGCTGAACCGCTTCACCGAGATGCTCCGCTTGGGGGAGCCGAATGCGCTGGCCGCGACCAAAGCACTGCTGCGGCGCAACCGCGGTTCGCTCACGATGGCCGAGGACTTTGTCGCCATGGCGCAACTATCGGCTGGCTACTTTGAAGGACCGCAGGCCCGCGAGGGCATCGCCGCATTCGCGGAGAGGCGGCGGCCCTCGTGGGCCGGATGAGGGCGAGATACCCGGCCGCCCGATCCCCGCCGCCGGGCCCAAAGCCGGCCCAAAGCCGGACCCAAAGCCAGCCAAAGCGGGCCTAAAGCGGGCCTAAAGCGCGCCTAAAACGGCGAGGGGCTGGGGTTGCGAGCTGGCCGAGCGGCGTCCGATTCTGTGGCGACATTGCCGGCTGGGAGGTGTGCGGCGACGGAGACCCATGCCGGCCCTCGACTGCCCGCGCACCGTAACCGACGATCAGGAGCAGGATGAGCACGATCAACGCGAGGAGCGGACGCCGGGGAAGTGACGTCCGGGAAGGAGCCATAACGCCGAGCCTAGATGCAGTTCTCCGAAGTGCGGGCCACCGAGATACCCGGTCACCGAAATGCGGACCACCACCCAAGTACGGGCCCCACCGAGTGCACGCCACCCACCAAGACAGGAGCAGGAGTGCCCGAGGCGATCAGCACAGAATCCATCCGAATCGTCGGAGCTGGCGGCGACGAGATCGAGGCCTACTTCGCCCACCCGACCGAGCACAGCACCAGGGGCTCACTGGTGCAGATCCATCACCTGCCCGGATACGACCGGTGGAGCAAGGAAGTCGCACGGCGCTTCGCCGTGGACGGTTACAACGTGCTGCTGCCGAACTTGTACTGGCGCGAGGCGCCGGGGGCGGATCCCGGTGACGCGGCAGCGGCAGTGCGCGCCAAGGGCGGCCTGCCTGACCTACAGCTCGTCGCAGACGTGGCGGGCGCTGTGGCACACCTGAGGGCCTTGCCCTCATCAAACGGCAAGGCCGGTGTGATCGGCCACTGCTCAGGCGGAAGGCAGGCCGTGCTTGCGGCGTGCAACGTCGACCTCGACGCGGCGGTGGATTGCTACGGCGCGTTCGTTGTCGGCACCGCTCCCGCGGAATTCCCGCTACCGATACACGGGCTGGAAGACCACCTTGGCGATCTCGGCTGCCCGCTTCTCGGCCTGTTCGGCAACGAGGACAGTCACCCTGATCAGGAGGAGGTGTCCGAACTCGATCGGCTGCTCACCGAATTCGGCAAGGAACACGAGTTCTACCGCTACGACGATGCCGGCCATGCTTTCTTTGCCGCTGATAGGCCGTCCTACCGGGTCGCGGCCGCCTTGGACGGCTACCGAAGGATCTCTACCTTCTTAAGCCGAACGCTCGACTAAGTGGTCAGGATCGGAAGTTGTTCGGGGGTTGTCGGGAATCAGACGGATGCATCGCAAGGCGTCGGAGGAGTCGAATACCTTTGTTGTATTCGCGACGACGGCAACGAAGCGAGGCGCCGTCTGAGCCCGGCAGACCCTGGACGTATTTCCGATCCTGACCACTCATGGGGTTCCGACCGGGCGAAACCCAGCCGGAGCAGACAGAATAGGGTCGAAGCATGCTCGCCGCCTACGCCTCGTCCCTGAACCCCGATTCCCCGCTCGACGGACTTGTGGTCGGTGACCGTCCCGAACCCGTAGCCGAAGCAGGGTGGACGACCGTCCGCGTGAAGGCAGTCAGCCTCAACCATCACGACTTGTGGACCCTGCGCGGCGTCGGCATCTCGGCGGACCGGCTGCCGATGACCCTCGGCTGCGATGCGGCCGGTATCGACACCTCCACTGGCCGCGAGGTCGTCGTGCATTCGGTGATAAGCGGCACCGACTGGAGCGGCGATGAGACATTCGACCCTGGACGATCACTGCTGAGCGAGAAGCACCAAGGAACGCTGGCCGAACTGGTGTCCGTGCCCACCCGCAACTTGATCGACAAGCCATCCGAGCTGTCCTTTCCCGAGGCCGCGTGTCTGCCGACCGCGTGGCTGACCGCCTATCGGATGTTGTTCGTCAACTCCGGCGTTCGCCCTGGCCAGACCGTTCTGGTACAGGGCGCTACCGGCGGGGTGGCTTCGGCGTGTATCAAGCTCGGACGGGAAGCCGGCCTGCGAATATGGGCAACCGCACGCACTGAGGCCAAGCGCGCGTCGGCCGTCGACCTGGGCGCTCATCAGGCCTTTGCTTCGGGCGCGCGGCTTCCAGAACGGGTGGATGCCGTCATCGAGACCGTCGGCGCGGCCACCTGGTCACACTCGCTCAAGTCGCTTCGTCCGGGCGGCCGGATTGTGATCTCCGGCGCGACGTCGGGTGCTCGACCACCGGCGGAGCTGAACCGGATCTTTTTCCTGCAATTGAGCGTAGTCGGCTCCACCATGGGCACCCGGGCCGAACTCGCGAACCTGATGTCGTTCCTGCAAATCTCCGGCGTGCGACCCCCCATCGACCGCATCCTGCCCCTTGCGCAGGTCGCCGACGGCTTGGCCGCGATGGAATCCGGCGATCTGCTGGGCAAGATCGTCATCGAACCTTAGGAGCCAGGATCGGGAGTTGTTCGGGGGTTGTCGGAATCAGGCGGATGCATCGGATGCCCAGATAATTCGGGCGGCTCGGGCGATCGGGCAGCTCGGGCGGCTATCTCCTGGCCGAGTCAGGCGACTCGCTCGTCGACAGGGCGGCGATGAACGCCTCCTGAGGGACCTCCACGCGTCCGACCATCTTCATCCGCTTCTTGCCTTCCTTCTGCTTTTCGAGGAGTTTGCGCTTGCGGGTGATGTCGCCTCCGTAGCATTTGGCCAGCACGTCCTTGCGGATCGCCCGAATGCTCTCCCGCGCGATGACCCGCGACCCGATGGCTGCTTGGATAGGCACCTCAAACTGCTGACGCGGGATTAGCTGGCGCAGCTTGGTCGTCATAGCCACGCCGTAGGCATAGCTCTTATCCTTGTGGACGATGGCGGAGAACGCGTCGACGGCTTCGCCTTGCAGCAGTATGTCGACCTTGACCAAGTCGGCCACCTGCTCGCCGGCATCCTCATAGTCAAGGGACGCGTAGCCACGGGTTCGTGACTTCAGCGCATCGAAGAAGTCGAAGATGATCTCGGCCAGCGGCAGGGTGTACAGCACTTCGACCCGCGTCTCGGACAAATAATCTATGCCGACAAGCGCGCCGCGCCGCGCCTGACAAAGCTCCATGATCGCGCCGATGTACTCGCTCGGCGCGATGATCATTGACTTGACGATCGGCTCGTGTACCTCCGAGATCTTCTGACCGCTTGGCCAGTCCGAGGGGTTGGTCACGACGAATTCCCGGCCGTCCTCCAGCGACACCCGGTTCACCACGTTCGGTGCCGTCGAGATCAGCTCAAGCCCGAACTCTCGTTCCAGGCGATCACGGGTAATTTCCAGGTGCAGCAGACCGAGGAAGCCGCATCGGAAGCCGAACCCCAGAGCGGTTGACGACTCCGGCTCGTACACCAGGGCGGCATCGTTGAGGCGCAGCCGGTCCAACGCGTCGCGTAGCACCGGAAAGTCCGAGCCGTCGATCGGGAACAAACCGGAATACACCATCGGGTGTGGATCCCGGTACCCGCCGAGAGGCGTCTTAGCCGGTTTGATGGCATCCGTTATCGTGTCGCCTACTTTAGACTGACGGACGTCCTTCACGCCGGTGATGAGGTAGCCAACCTCGCCAACACCCAGGCCCTCGGACGGCTTGGGCTCGGGCGAGATGACGCCGACCTCAAGCAGTTCGTGGGTGGCGCCGGTTGACATCATCTTGATTCGCTGTCGCGGAGAGATGTGGCCGTCGATGACGCGTATGTAGGTGATCACGCCGCGATAGATGTCATACACCGAATCAAAGATCATCGCGCGGACCGGAGCGGCCGCCTCACCAATCGGAGCGGGCACCTCACGGCAGATCACATCCAGCAGTTGCTCGACCCCCTGCCCAGTTTTCGCCGATACCCGAAGCACGTCATCCGGTTCGCAGCCGATGATGTGTGCGATCTCGGCGGCGTAGCGATCAGGCTGCGCGGCCGGCAGGTCGATCTTGTTCAGCACCGGAATGATTCGCAGATCGTTCTCCAGCGCCAGGTACAGGTTGGCGAGTGTCTGCGCCTCGATACCTTGGGCCGCATCGACGAGAAGCACAGCGCCCTCGCAGGCGGCCAGCGACCTTGAGACCTCGTAGGTGAAATCGACATGCCCGGGAGTGTCGATCATGTGCAGGGTGTGGACAACCTCAGCGCCGAGCGCGTCCTTGGCCACCCAGGGCATCCGGACGCTCTGAGCCTTGATCGTGATACCACGCTCTCGTTCGATATCCATCCGATCCAGGTACTGCGCCCGCGCCTGCCGAGCATCGACGACACCGGTCAACCGCAACATTTGATCCGCCAGTGTCGACTTGCCGTGGTCGATGTGCGCGATGATCGAGAAGTTACGGATGCGTTCCGGGGGCGTGTTACCGGGAGGGCTCGGGGTTTCAGGCACGGGCTGCTTTCTGCTGACGTGATGGTGCGCAGGATCCGGACGAGGGCAGTCCGGATCTCAGATTGTCCCATGTTGGGCGTGCGCAGGTTGCCGTGAGGACGACGCCAAGCAACGTCCGGACGGTGTAGACCGGTTTCGCCGAGTACACGGATGCGAGGATGGACCCATGAGCCAGCCTGCCGACGCCCGCGCCGTCACCGAATACCGCATTCCCGCCACCGCACTTCGCGCGGGCGATCTGGTCAACACCTCGCCTGGAGGCGACGACGACTGGCAACGAGTCCTTTCGGTCCATACCACCGAGGAGCCGGGCAACGACGATGCCGCCGCGAAGTTGATCACCGAAATCGGGGACCGCTATGTGGTGGTGCGCCTGACTGATGTCGCGCCCGTGGACTCACCGATCTATTTCGACCACGGCGCGGCTCTGGCGTTCGGCAGTGACGGAGCCGAAGACAGCCCAGTCGCCGAGATGGTCTCCGAGCCCGACTCGGAGCGCACATTCCTCTACACCCGCTACGAGCTCGTGACCGTACGCGGTTGATCCCGACGTCGGATCGCCCACGTCGGATCGCCCACGTCGGATCGTCGCCAAATCGGGTTATGGTCCGCCGATACCTGGCGTGCCACGGATTTGAGTGGCAACCGGCCGCGCTGGTAGCCTGGCGAGGTTGTTCGTACCCGTGCGGATAGCCGTGAGATCCGTTGATGCCAGAACGACTGCATCTCAGACGATTCACATCCCAGACCGACGACTTTGAGGGCAATTTCGTGGCGAATATCAAGTCCCAGATCAAGCGGATCAAGACCAACGAGGCGGCCAGGCTGCGCAACAAGAGCGTGAAGAGTTCGCTCAAGACGGCCGTCCGCGCGTTCCGCGATGCCGCCGATGCCGGCGATCAGGGCAAGGCGACCACTGCCTTTCTGCATGCCTCGCGCCAGCTGGACAAGGCCGTCAGCAAGGGTGTGATCCATTCCAATCAGGCCGCCAACAAGAAATCGGCGATGGCTCGCCGAACCAACACGCTCGCGCAGTAGCCCCACCATTGTCGCCACCCCGCACCGTCGCCACCCCGCATCGTCGCCGGTGGCACGGTGGGTGGGTGGCGCTACCAGGGGCTACCAGGGGCCACCGGGCGCGCTCACGGACGAAGCGCGCGAGCGGCCACCACACGCCGCACCGCAGACTCGAGTGCGTAGGCCGGGTCA
>Ga0307504_10000118_pt1 | contig 15373 bp, 13 predicted proteins | sample 19_S_MG_FD_194516 | JGI IMG/M metagenome (GOLD analysis project Ga0307504, IMG submission 194516) | Soil microbial communities from Populus trichocarpa stands in riparian zone in the Pacific Northwest, United States - 19_S | ecosystem: Environmental > Terrestrial > Soil > Riparian zone > Trees... | reverse complement strand
CGCCAGCACGTTGGCGACCTCTTCGCCGGAGACGTTGATCGGCGGGATGTAGACCGCGATGACCGCGTCCACCTCCGGGTCGTCGATGGCGGCGTCGAGCGCGTCCTCGAAGTCCTCCGCCGTCGCCTCGGCGCCCAGCGCGTCGGAGCGGTTGACCACCAGCCCGACGTCGGCGGCGGCGTCGGCCGCCAGCAGGCCGAGCGCGTCGGAGTTGCCGACGATCGCGACCCGACGGCCTCGCGGCAGGGGCTGGTGGGCCAGCAGCTGGGCGACGTCGAACATCTCCTCCAGCGTGTCCACCTGGATCACCCCGGCCTGACGGAACATCGCGTCGACGGCCTCCTTGGGCGCGGCGATGTGCCGCACTGCGTGTCCCATCGGCACGCCCTGCGTGGTGCGACCCGACCGCACGGCGATGATCGGCTTGCGCAGGGAGACGCGGCGCGCGATCCGGGAGAACTTCCGCGGGTTACCGATCGACTCGAGGTACATCATGATGACCTCGGTCGCGTCGTCCTCCTCCCAGTACTGCAGGAGGTCGTTGCCCGAGACGTCGGCGCGGTTGCCGGCGCTGACGAACGTCGAGAGGCCGAGCCCGCGGTTGTGCACGCGCTCGAGGATCGCCGAGCCGAGCGCACCGGACTGGCAGAAGAATCCGGCGCGGCCGCTGTCGGGCAGCAACGGCGACAGGGAGGCGTTGAGCGACCACTCGGGGTCGGTGTTGATGATGCCGAGGGCGTTGGGGCCGATGAGTCGAAGGCCGTACGAGCGGGCGAGCCCCACCAGGCGCCGCTGTCGCGACCGCCCCTCCTCGCCCGTCTCGGCGAAGCCGGACGAGATCACGACCATGCCGTGGACGTTCTTGTTCGCGCAGTCGAGCACGACGTCCGGGACCGACTCGGCGGGCACCGCCACGATCGCGATGTCCACGTCGTCGGGGATGTCTGAGACCGATGCGTACGTCGCCAGGCCGGACACCGACTTCGCGGTCGAGTTCACGGCGTACACGCTGCCGGTGTAGTTGCCCATGACCAGGTTGCGCACCAGCAGCTGGCCGATGGTGTCCTGCCGCCGGCTGGCCCCGACGACGGCGATCGACCGCGGGTTGAAGAACCGCTCGATGGAGGCCGCCTCGGCACGGTGCTCGCGGCTGGCCATGACGCCGACCGAGGTGTCGGTCGGGTCGATCGCGAACTCCAGCAGCAGCACGCCGTCCTCGTAGCCGCTGGCGATCTTGTAGCCGGCGTCGCGGAACGTGGAGATCATCTTCGTGTTGTCGGGGAGCACCTCGGCGTTGAATTTCTCCATGCCGCGCTCGCGCCCGGCCTGAGCGAGGTGCTCGAGCAGCAGCTGGGCGATCCCCCGACCCTGGTGCCGGTCCTCGACGAGGAAGGCCACCTCAGCCTCGGTCGAGCCCTCCGCGGCGTCGTACCGTCCGACCGCGATCATCTGGCCGCCGAGGAGGACCACGAACGCCACCCGGTGCACGTAGTCGACGTGGGTGAAGCGGTGCACGTCCTTGGCCGAGAGCGTCGGCATCGGGGAGAAGAAGCGGTAGTACTTCGACTCCTCGCTCACCCGGGCGTAGAAGTCGACGAGCCGGTCGTCGTCGTCGGGGAGGATCGGCCGCAGGTGCGCCGTACGCCCGTCGCGCAGCAGCACGTCGGCCTCCCAGTGCCGGGGCGGCACAGGGACCTCGGTGGTCGGCGGTTCAGGCGTCGGCTCGGACGTCATGCCCCCAGAATCGCACGTATTTCCGCGCGACTCGCGCGGTTCGCGGCGTGGGTGACGTCACGCCGTCGGACGCACCGGGGAGAATGACCCGCATGGCGAAGACTCCACCCCCGGCTGACTTCGAGGAGCACATCCTCGACACCGACATCAAGCAGGAGATGGAGTCGTCCTACCTGGAGTACGCCTACTCGGTCATCTACTCCCGCGCCCTGCCTGACGCCCGCGACGGACTCAAGCCGGTGCAGCGCCGGATCCTGTACACGATGAACGACATGGGCCTGCGACCCGATCGCGGCCACGTCAAGAGCGCCCGTGTCGTCGGTGAGGTCATGGGCCGTCTCCACCCGCACGGTGACAGCGCGATCTACGACGCCCTGGTCCGGATGGCGCAGCCCTGGTCGATGCGCCTGCCGATGATCGACGGCCACGGCAACTTCGGCTCGCCGGACGACTCCCCCGCCGCCATGCGGTACACCGAGTGCCGCATGGGCCCGGCCGCCGTGGCCATGACGGCCTCGATCGACGAGGACACCGTCGACTGGAAGCCGAACTACGACAGCCGCGAGACCGAGCCGATCGTCCTCCCCTCGGCCATCCCCAACCTGCTGGTCAACGGCACCACCGGCATCGCCGTGGGCATGGCGACCAACATCGCGCCGCACAACCTCGTCGAGGTCATCCAGGCGCTGAGGCACCTGATCAAGCACCCCGAGACCAAGCTCGACGGCCTCATGCGGTTCATCCCCGGGCCCGACCTCCCGACCGGAGGCAAGATCGTCGGGCTCGACGGCATCCGCGACGCCTACGAGACCGGTCGAGGTGTCTTCCGCATGCGTGCGACCGCCCGGGTGGAGACGATCGGGCGGCGCAAGGGCATCGTCGTGACCGAGCTGCCGTACGGCGTCGGCACCGAGAAGGTCATGGACCGGATCAAGACCCTCGTGCAGTCCAAGAAGCTCCAGGGCATCAGCGACATCAAGGACCTCACCGACCGCGAGAACGGCCTCCGGCTGGTGATCGAGGTCAAGAACGGCTTCCACCCCGAGGCGCTGCTCGAGCAGCTCTACAAGCTCACGCCGATGGAGGACTCCTTCGGCATCAACGCGGTGGCCCTGGTCGAGGGCCAGCCCCGGACGCTGTCGCTCAAGGAGCTGCTGGAGGTCTTCCTCGACCACCGGTACGAGGTCGTGCGCCGCCGCTCGCAGTACCGCCGGAACAAGAAGGCCGAGCGGCTGCACCTGGTCGACGGCCTGCTGATCGCGTTGCTGGACATCGACGAGGTGATCCAGGTGATCCGGACGTCCGAGGACGCCGGCGCCGCCCGCGAGCGCCTGATCTCGGTCTTCGACCTCAGTCAGGCGCAGGCCGACTACATCCTGGAGATGCAGCTGCGCCGGCTGACCAAGTTCAGCCGGATCGAGCTGGAGAAGGAGCAGGAGACACTGCGCCGGGAGATCGAGGAGCTGGACGCGATCCTCGCCGACGAGGGGCTGCTGCGGCAGGTCGTCTCGGACGAGCTCGCGGATGTCGCGAAGACCTTCGGCACGCCCCGCCGAACGGTCCTGCTGGAGTCGGCGGGCGTCGCCGTGACCGCCGCCGCCACCCCGCTCGAGGTCGCCGACGACCCGTGCTTCGCCTACCTCTCGAGCAGCGGCCTGCTGGCTCGCACCTCCACGGCCGAGCAGCCGGGCACGGGCGGGGGCCGGGCCAACCACGACGTGATCGTCTCCGCCGTCCGGACGACGGCTCGCGGCGACGTCGGTCTGCTCACCAGCCGCGGTCGCTGCCTTCGGCTCGGCGTGCTCGACCTGCCGGCGCTCCCGGGCGGCGCGAACGAGCCGAACCTCCAGGGCGGCCTGCCGGTCAGCGAGATGCTGTCGTTGGAGTCCGGCGAACGCGCGCTCGCCCTGACCTCGCTGTCCGGCCAAGGGCCCGGCCTCGCCCTCGGCACGAAGCTCGGCGTCGTCAAGCGGGTCAACCCCGAGGTGCTCGGCCGCGACGAGTGGGAGGTCGTCTCGCTCAAGGACGACGACGAGGTCGTCGGCATCACCGAGCTGGTCACCGGCGACGAGACGCTGTGCTTCATCTCCTCCGCCGGCCAGCTGTTGCACTTCTCCGCCTCCCTCGTGCGACCGCAGGGTCGCTCGGGCGGCGGCATGGCCGGCATCAAGCTGGGCGCCGGGGAGACCGTGGTGTTCTTCGGTGCCTTCGGACCGGGCGACGCGGAGGTCGTCACCGCCTCCGGCTCGTCCACGGCGCTGCCCGGCACCGAGCCCGGGTCGGTGAAGGTCACCGACTTCTCCGAGTACCCCAGCAAGGGCCGCGCCACCGGCGGCGTCCGCTGCCACCGGTTCCTCAAGGGCGAGGACACGCTCGTGTTCGGCTGGGCGGGCCCGGCGCCCGCGCGCGCGGCCGCCAGCAGTGGCTCCCCGATCGACCTGCCTGCACCCACAGGCAAGCGCGACGGGTCCGGCGTTCCGGGCTCGCAGCCGATCGCCGCGTGCGCGGGACCGGTCGCCCTGCGGCTCCAGGGCGCTGTGGAACAGTGACCTCCATGCGTCGTACGAAGGCCGTCCTCGGCCTGCTCCTCGCAGTCGGACTCCTGGTCCAGGGTTGCTCCGGCCACGACAGCAAGGCGACCTCGGGCAAGACCCCGGCACAGGTGGTCGCGGCTGCGCAGAAGCAGCTCGACGAGACCAAGGGCGTGAGGCTCGCCCTCACCACGAACAACCTGCCCAGCGGCGTCACGGGCGTGCAGGCGGCCGAGGGAACCGGCGTCCACCCGCCCGCCTTCGACGGCAAGCTGACCGTCTCACTCGGCGGCACCTCGCTCTCCGTGCCGGTGATCGCGGTCGACGGCAAGGTCTACGCCCGCCTGCCCCTGACGCTCGGCTGGTCGGACGTGGACCCGGGCGAGTACGGCGCCCCGGACCCGGCTGCGCTCTTCACCCCCGGCGAGGGCTTCTCGGCGGTGCTGGCCGGGACGAGCGGCCTGGTCAAGGGCGACTCCGAGCGTGGCGGCGAGGGCAACAAGGAGGTCCTCGCCACCTACACGGGCACCGTCGCGTCGGACACGATGCAGAAGGTCATCCCGAGCGCGTCCGGCGACTTCAAGGTCGCCTACGCCATCGACGACCAGGGCCGGCTACGTCGCGCCGACCTGACCGGCGTCTTCTACCCGAGCTCCGCCTCGATGACCTACACGGTCACCTTCGACGACTACGGCACGAGCAAGGACATCTCCGCACCATGACCTCGTCCCGGCTGCTGCTGAGCCTGGCGGCGGTCGCGGTGGCCTTCGCCGCTGCCGACACGTACGTCGTGGTGCTGGCGCTGCCGGACATGATGGGTGCGGTCGGCATCCCGATCGACCAGCTGCAGCGGGCCGCACCGATCGTGTCCGGCTTCCTGCTGGGCTACGTCGCCATGCTCCCGCTGATCGGGCGGATCGCGGACCTGCGCGGCCGGGTCCCGGTGCTGGTCGCGGCACTCGTCCTCTTCGCGGTGGGCTCGCTGGTGACCGCGCTGTCCTACGACCTGCCGACGATGGTGGGCGGTCGGTTCCTCCAGGGCGTCGGCGGCGGCGGGCTGGTGCCCGCCACGCTCGCGCTGGTCGCCGACCTCTACCCGGCCGAGCGTCGTGGCGTGCCGCTCGGGATCGTCTCGGCGGTCCAGGAGCTCGGCAGCGTCCTCGGCCCGCTCTTCGGCGCGGTCGTCCTCGCGGTCGCTGACTGGCGCGCGATCTTCGCGATCAACCTGCTGGTCGCGTGGGTGCTCGCGGTGACGATCCGTCGCCTCGGACCTCCGGACCCTCGGCAGGGCCGGCGCGACTGGGTCTCGGTGGCACTCATCCCGGTCGTGCTCGCCGCCGGCGCGCTGACGTTCCTCGAGCCCGGCTCGATCATGCGTGACGTCACCTGGGGCCAGATCTTCATCCCGGTGACCGGCGACTCGCGCTGGCTCACCCCGGCCGGCCTGGTGACCGTCGTGGCGCTGGTCGCGCTCCTGGTCCGTTGGCTGACAGCGGCGCGGCCCCTGGTCGACGTACGCGGGTGGGGAGCCAGCATGCGCGAGGCCGACCTCGTGGGGTCGGCGTTCCTGGCGATCGCCCTGGCCGGGGTGATCCTGGCCTTCGCGACAGCCGACCCGAAGGTCGAGGTGTTCTCGCCGCGGGGGCGCTGGTACCTCCTCGGCGCGCTCGTCGGTGCCGTCGCGTTCGCCCTGCACCTCCGCTCCGCCGAGCGACCTCTGGTGCCGCGCGGCGCCCTCCGTCGTACGCCGGCCTGGGGAGCGATGCTCGTCAGCTTCTTCGTTGGGTCGGCGCTGATCGCGGCCCTCATCGACATCCCGATCTTCGCGCGCACGACGGTGTACTCAGACTCGCAGCTGCTCGCGGCCCTGGTGCTCGTGCGGTTCCTGGTCACGCTGCCGGTCGGCGCCGTGGTCGGCGGCTACCTCACCCGAGGCGTCCCGACCGGCGTCGTCACCGCGGCCGGGATGCTGCTCGCCGCGGCCGGATTCCTCCTGATGAGCCGGTGGGGTCTCGAGAGCCTCTCCTCGGGCGGCGCCAACGTGCCGCTGCTGGTCGGTGGCTTCGGCTTCGGGCTGGCGCTCGCGCCGGTCAACGCCGCCGTGCTCGCCAGCACCGACGACGACGTCCACGGCCTGGCATCGGCGTTCGTGGTCGTGGCCCGCATGGTGGGGATGCTGGTCGGGATCTCGGCCCTGACGACGATCGGCCTGCGTCGCTACTACGCCGAGCAGGCCGACCTGCCCGCCCCGCGTGACGTCTGCGGCGGGGTCAGCCGGTGCCCGGCGTTCGACAACCTGCTGCGGGTGGCCGGGATGGCTCAGGAGCACACCGTCTTCACGGGTGCGGCCGTCTGCGCGGTGGTCGCGGCCGTCCTCGCCGTCGTGCTCTTCCGCGGAGCCGCGACCCGCTCGGTCTCGGCACCCTAGGCTCGCGCCATGGGCCTCCTGACCTTCAGCATCAACGTCACGTTGGACGGTTGCGTCGACCACCGAGAGGGCATCGCCGACGAGGAGACGCACGCCTACTTCACCGACCTCATGAACGAGGCCGGCGCGATGCTCTGGGGCCGCGTCACCTACGAGATGATGGAGGACTACTGGCCCGTGGTCGCCCGCGGCGAGGTCGAGGCCCCGCCGGCGATCCACGCGTGGGCCGTCGCGCTCGAGGACAAGCCCAAGTACGTCGTCTCCTCGACGCGTACGGACTTCCGGTGGACCAACAGCCACCTCCTCGAGGGCGACCTGCGCTCAGCCGTGCAGGACCTCAAGGACTCCACGCCCGCCGGCGTGCTGCTCGGGAGCGGCACGCTCGCCACGGAGCTGGACCGGCTCGATCTCATCGACGAGTACCGGTTCCTCGTCCACCCGAGGATCGTCGGCCACGGTCCGACCCTCTACGAGGGTGGGTTACCCAGCACGCGACGGCTCGAGCTGGTCTCCGCACAGCCGCTCGACGGTGGCCCCGTGGTGATGCACTACCGGCGATCGCGGTGACTCACCCGGGCCACCTGGTTCAGGCGCCGACCCGGTCCGCCAGCCACGCGAGCTCGCTGCCGGCGACCCGGGTCCAGTACCCCGTGTCGTGCGCGCCCGGCGAGTAGTGCCTCTCCACGTCCAGGCCGTCCAGGAGGTCGAGGTCGGTCCGGTAGAACGGGTCGCCCGTCCCGCAGTCGACCCGGGTGTACGGCCGCGGTGCCTTGATCCGATCCATGACGTCCTCGTACTGCCCCTGGTTGTCGAACGCGTCCGTGTTCGCGTCGTCGAAGCTCGAGTACAGCGCCGGGCTCACGGCCACGACCCCGCCGAGCTGCCGACCCGCCTCGGTGGTGCTGAGCGCCAGCGCGCCGGAGCCGCCCATCGACCAGCCCCAGAGTCCCTGCGGGTCGAGGCCCTTCGTCTGCAGGAACGGGAAGAAGTCCTCGAGCACCATCGCCCCGGCGTCCTGGCCGTCGTCCCGCTCGTGCCAGTAGGAGTGGTCGCCGCCGTCCACGGCCGCGAGAGCGAGCCGGCGCCCGGAAGCGGCGAGGAACCGGTCGAGTCCCATGCTGTCGATCTTCGCCGCGGCGCTGCTGTGGGCGCCGTGCAGCAGCACCACCGTCGGCAGGGGGTCGCCCGGATTCGTGCCCGGCGGGTACAGCAGGACGTAGCCGGGGTCGGTGTCGACGTGGTCACTGGGGAGGGTGCCGGTGAGCCGGGGACCGGGCTCGGTGTCCGGGATGTGGCCGGCCTCGCCGTCGAGACCCAGCAGACGGTGCGCCACGGTCCGGCCGGGCAGGACGTCGTACTCCACCAAGGTCCCTGCTCCGGCGACCCCGACGGCGCCCAGGCCCAGACCGGCGAGCACACCGCGTCGGGACACCTGCATGCCTCGTAGCCTAGAGGCGCTAACGTCGGATCCATGGCTGACCTCGACTCTGGCTTCGATGACCTGCTGGCTGCCAACGCGGAGTACGCCGAGAACTTCGACCAGGCCGGCTTCGACGGCATCGCCCGCGCCGGCGTGGCGCTCGTGACGTGCATGGACAGCCGGATCGACCCGCTGCGGATGCTCGGTCTCAAGCACGGCGACGCCAAGATCTTCCGCAACCCCGGTGGCCGCGTGACGCCGCAGGCGCTCGAGGCGCTGGTCCTCGGCGTCCACCTGCTCGGCGTGCAGCGGATCCTCATCGCGCCGCACACCCGCTGCGCCATGGCGAGCTCCACCCTCGAGGAGCTGCGCACCAAGGTCGGCGAGTCCGCCGGGCAGGACGCCTCGTGGCAGCACTTCGGCGTCGTCGGCGACCAGGTTCTCGCCCTCCAGGACGACGTACGCCGGGTCAAGGCGCACCCGCTCATCCCCTCCACCGTCGCGGTCGGCGGGTTCATGTACGACGTCGACACGGGGCTGCTCTCGCGCAAGGCGTAGGGGGCGCTGCCTGAGTCCCCGGCCAGCCGGGGACTCAGGCGTCCAGGGCCTCCATGTCGACCTCGTAGGCGCCCTGGACGATGAACTCCTTGCGCGGCGCGACGTCGGAGCCCATGAGGAGCTCGAAGACGTTCGCCGCGGAGTCGGCGTCGTCGATGGTGAGCTTCCGCAGGGTGCGGTGGCGCGGGTCCATCGTGGTCTCGGCCAGCTGGGAGGCGTCCATCTCGCCCAGCCCCTTGTAGCGCTGGACCGGGTCCTTCCAGCGCACACCCTTCTTCGTCAGCTCGGCCAGCTTCCGCTGCAGCTCGGCGTCGGAGTAGGTGTAGACGTACTTGTCCATGCCCTTCTTCGGGTTGGACAGCTCGATCCGGTGCAGCGGCGGCACGGCGGTGAAGACGCGACCGTCCGTGATCAGGTCGGGCATGTACTTGAAGAAGAGGGTCGCGAGGAGGCAGCGGATGTGCGAGCCGTCGGAGTCGGCGTCGGCCATGAAGATGATGCGGCCGTAGCGCCGGGCGTCGAGGTCGAAGGTCCGGCCGGATCCTGCGCCGACCACCTGGATGATCGAGGCGCACTCGGCGTTCTTGAGCATGTCGCCGACCGAAGCCTTCTGGACGTTGAGGATCTTGCCGCGGATCGGCAGCAGCGCCTGGAACTCCGAGTTGCGGGCGAGCTTCGCCGTCCCCAGGGCTGAGTCGCCCTCGACGATGAAGAGCTCGGTGCGCTCGTTGTCGGTGGCGCGGCAGTCGGCCAGCTTCGACGGCAGGGCCGAGGACTCCAGGGCGTTCTTCCGCCGCTGCGTCTCCTTGTGCTGCCGCGCCGCGATCCGGGTCTTGGCCGCGCCTGCCACCTTGTCCATCAGCAGCTTGGCCTGCGCCTTCTCGGCGCGCTTGGTGGAGGTGAGGAACTTCTTCAGCTCCGCCGACACCACCTTGCGTACGACGCCGCGCGCGGCCGGGGTGCCCAGGATCTCCTTGGTCTGGCCCTCGAACTGCGGCTCGGCGAGACGCACGGTGACGACCGCGGTCATGCCTTCGAGCACATCGTCCTTGACCACGTCGTCGTCGTTGACCTTGAGTGCCTTCGTGGCACGCATCGCGTCGTTGAACGTCTTGGTCAGCGCGGCCTCGAAGCCGCTGACATGGGTGCCGCCCTTCGGGGTGGCGATCACGTTGACGAAGGAGCGCAGCTCGGTGTCGTAGCCGGTGCCCCACCGGACGGCCACGTCGACGGTCAGCTCGCGCTCGACCTCCTGGGGCGTCATGTGCCCTTGCGCGTCCAGCATCGGCACGGTCTCGGTGAACCGGTCGGCACCCTGGAGCCGGAGCACCGAGGTGACCGGCTCGTCGGCCGAGAGGAACTCCGCGAATTCCGCGATGCCGCCGTCGTGGCGGAACTTCTCCTCCTGGGGCGTGTCCCCGCGCAGGTCACGGATGATCAGCTCGAGCCCCGGCACGATGAACGAGGTCTGGCGTGCGCGACCCAGCAGACCCTCGAACTCGAACCGGGCGTCCTGGGTGAAGATGCGGCGGTCGGGCCAGAACCGGATCCGGGTGCCGGACCTGCCCTTCGCGACGCGCTTGCCCTTGCGGGTCAGCCCCGACTTCTCGACGAACGGCGCGTCCGGGCCCTCGCCGGAGAAGACCCCGGGGACCCCGTGCCGGAAGCTGATGCCCCGGGCCGACGGCGACCGGTCGACGTCGATGTCCATCCGGGCGCTCAGCGCGTTGACGACCGAGAGGCCCACACCGTGCAGACCGCCGGTGGCGACGTACGAGCCGCCCCCGAACTTGCCGCCGGCGTGCAGCTTGGTCGCGACCACCTCGACACCCGGCAGCCCGGTCTTCGGCTCCTTGTCGGTCGGGATGCCCCGCCCGTCGTCGTACACCTCGACGCTGTCGTCGGGGTGCAACGTCACCTCGACGAGGTGGGCCTCGCCGGCCAGCGCCTCGTCCACGCCGTTGTCGATGATCTCCCACAGGCAGTGCATGAGGCCGCGGGTGTCGGTCGACCCGATGTACATGCCGGGCCGCTTGCGCACCGCCTCCAGGCCCTCCAGGACCAGCAGGTGCGCAGCGTTGTAGGTGTTGTCGCTGATGGTGGAGCCTCCTGTTTTCTGCAAGTCGACCTTACCCGCGACACGCGGGGGCTCCATGAAGGCTCGCGGCCCTCGGTCGGGTCTAGCGTTTTGGCATCGGCGGGATCGAACCAAGGACTGGAATCTCTCCCCGGAGTGACTCCTCGTCCGTGATTGGATCACCAGACCACGAGCCGGCAGCCAGCCGGTCGACGTGGTGGTCGACACAATCGGGGTGGGAATCTTGGCCAACCCCGATACGTTGGGTGATAAGTCGAGCAACAATCGACATCAGCACCCCAGACAAGACCTGAGACGGAAGAGAGGCCATCGTGACCACAGCAGTTGCCCCAGCTGCCTCCGAATTGTCCGCCGCCGATCGCTGCGACCGGTGCGGTGCCCAGGCCTACCTCCGCGTCGAGCTCGTCTCGGGCGGCGAGCTCCTGTTCTGCGCCCACCACGCTCGCGAGCACAGCGACGCGCTCCGCGAGGTGGCCGCGACCATGACCGACGAGACCCACCGCCTGGCCGCCACCCCGGCCATCGCCCCGGACGAGGACGTCTGATCACCCGCACGACCTGAATCGACGGCCCCGGCTTCGGCTGGGGCCGTCGGCATTTTCCGGCTACTGCCTGAGCAGTCCGTCCGCGAGGACCTCCAGCAGCGGCTCGATCTGGGCCACCGTCTGGCCGGAGCTGTCCGCCACGGTGGCGACACCGCCGACCAGCTGGCACATCTGCTTCGCGTCGACACCCGGCTTGAGGTCGTCGGACAGCCGCTCGCGCACCCGCTCGGTCGCGCCGAGCAGGACATTGCACTTGGGCGTGATGGGCGACTGCGGGTCGCTCATCGCCGTGGTGATCTTGGCCGGACCGCCGCGGTGCACGCTGATCAGCTCGGCGTACGTCACCAGCCAGGTGACCAGCAGGTCGCGGGGCGCGCCCTCGAAGGCGAGCACCTTCTCGGTCGTCTCCTCCACCCGCTCGACCCACTGCTGCATCACGGCGTCGATGAGGTCCTCGCGCGTCGGGAAGTGCCGATAGAGGGTTCCAGGCCCGACGCCTGCCTGCTTGGCGATCAGGTCCAGCGGGGCGTCGTACCCCTGGGCCCGGAAGACGCTCCGTGCCGTCTCGACGATGAGCTCGCGATTGCGCCGTGCATCGGCACGCATGCGAATCACCCCTTGCTAAACGGAGACACTCTCCGTATTGTGTTCCCCGAAGCGGAGAACTTCTCCGCTAAGAGTACACCGGCCCACCGGGCCAGAACAGGACTCCATCGTGATCTCCCCTCTCCGCACTCGGTTCTCGCGGGGCGCCTCGGTCACCGAGGGCCACGCGGCGCTCCCCACGGAGCTGCCGGCGGATGCCACCCGCGTCGCGACCGGCGTCGCCATCGTGCTGGTGGCGCAGCTCATGCTCGTGCTCGACGCGACGGTCGTGAACGTCGCGCTCCCCCGCATCGACGCCGACCTGGGCTTCGGACCCGCCGGCCTCTCGTGGGTGCTCAACGCCTACACCTTGGCCTTCGGCGGCCTGCTGCTCCTGGGCGGTCGCCTCGGCGACGTCCGCGGCCGCCGCCTCCTCTTCCTCACAGGGCTCGGGCTCTTCACCCTCTCCTCCCTCCTGGGCGGGCTGGCGCAGACCCCGACCCAGCTCGTGGTCGCCCGGGCCGCGCAGGGCATCGGGGCCGCGATGGCCGCCCCCAGCGTCCTCGCGCTGCTCACGACGAACGCCCCGGACGAGGCCGCCCGCAACCGCGCGCTCGCGCTGTTCGGCGCCGTCTCCTCCGGTGGCGCCTCGATCGGCCTCATCCTCGGCGGCCTGCTGACCGACGTCGCCTCCTGGCGCTGGACGCTGTTCATCAACGTCCCGATCGGCCTGGCCGTCCTGATCCTGACGCCGCGCTTCGTCTCCGAGACGCCTCGTCGCCATGGACGCTTCGACTTCGTCGGCGCGTTGTCGGCCACCGTCGCCGCGGCGTCGCTGGTCTGGGCGCTGGTCGGTGCCCCCGAGCACGGATGGCTGTCCGGTCGCACCTGGGCCGGCTTCCTCGTGGCGGCGCTCAGCCTGACCCTGCTGGTGCGCACCGAGCGTCGGCACCCGCACCCGATGGTCCGGCCCTCGCTCCTGCAGGATCGCCGCCGGGTCGGCGTCCTCGCCATCATGGCACTGGTCATCGGCGGGCAGCTGTCGATGTTCTTCCTCACGGTGCAGCTCGACGAGCGCGCACTGGGGCTCGGACCCCTGGCCACCGGATTCGCGTTCCTTCCGTTCAGCCTCGGCATCTTCACCATGTCGCGGCTCACGCCGGCCCTCCTGGCCAGGTTCGGCGCCCTGCGCCTCATCCCGGTCGGGACGATCCTGCTCACCACGTCGTTCCTGCTGCTGAGCCGGGTCAGTGAGACCTCGACGTACGCCGGTGGCGTGTTCGTCTCGATGCTGCTCTCGGGCATCGGTGGCGCGCTGGTGTTCATGCCGGTGACCGCGACGGTGCTCACGGGCGTCGAGCCGGAGCACGCGGGCGCTGCGTCCGGGCTGCTCCAGACCACGCAGCAGCTCGGGGCTGCTGTCGGTGTCGCGGTGGTGGCCTCGGTCTACGCCGTGGGCGCGGTCCCGGACAGCTTCGTGCCGGGCGCCCGGGCGGCGTACCTGACCTCGGCGGCGTTCGCAGCCACGGCCTTCGTCATCGCCACCGCGTTGCTGGTCCGAAGCCGGGCAGCCGTCCGCCCGCAGGCCCCGGGAGAGCTCGAGCGAGAGCACGATCCGGTCCCGGACCTGGCGGCCTGACCCTGCCGATCGGAAGGGGCCGAGCAGGCTCGTGGGAAAGTTCCTCCCATGAGCCTGCTCGAGCTCCTTCTGGGACTGGTGATCGCCGTCGGCGTCGTCGGCGTGCTGGTCCCGGTGCTCCCCGGTACCGCGCTGGTCGCGGCCGCCGTCCTGGTCTGGACGATCCAGGGTCGAACCACGGGGTACTGGGTCTTCGGGCTCGCGGCGCTCGGCCTGCTGGTCCTCGGCACGGTGGTGAAGTACGCCGTCCCCGGACGACACCTCAAGCAGTCCGGCATGCCGGCCCGCACCCAGCTGATCGGCGCCCTCGTCGGCGTCCTCGGCTTCTTCCTCGTCCCGGTCGTCGGAGTGGTGATCGGATTCGTGCTCGGCATCTACCTCGCCGAGCGTGCCCGGCTCGGTGCCGCAGCCGCGGGGCCCTCCACCAGGCAGGCGATGCGCGCAGTCGGGCTCGCGATCCTCATCGAGCTGGCCGCCGCGGTCCTGGCTGGCGTCACCTGGCTCGTGGGAGTGGTCGTCACGTGACCGTCCTGCTCGCGCTCGGGTCCGCGCTCGCCTACGGGCTCTCGGACTTCCTCGGTGGCCTCGTCTCTCGCCGTACCTCTGCCTGGCCGGTCGCGTTCATCGCCCAGGTGGGCGCCGCCCTCGGTGCAGCCATGGTGGCCGTGTTCGTCCCCGGCCACCCGATGACCGGTGACCTGTTGTGGGGTGCTCTCGCCGGCATCGGCAGCGGCACCGGGGGCGCCTTCCTCTACCGCGGCTTCGCCGCCGGGCGGATGGGCGTCGTGGCGCCCGTCAGCGCCGTGGGCGCGGCCGTCCTTCCGGTGCTGGTCGCCCTGGGCATCGGCGAGCGCCCCGCGTTGCTCGTGTGGCTCGGGGTGCTGCTCGCGCTCCCCGCGATCTGGCTGGTCAGCCGCGAGCCGACTGCGGGTGCGGTGGGCGCAGCGGCAGGTCTGGTCGACGGAGTCCTGGCCGGACTCGGCTTCGGCCTCCTCTTCGCGGCCATGGGTCAGGTCCCGGACTCGGCCGGTCTCTGGCCCGTGGCCCTGGCACAGGTCACGGCCGTCGTCTCGATCGCAGTGACCGCCGCGGTGCTGGGCCAGCGTTGGCTGCCCTCGACCCGCTTCGAGGCCTGGGGTCTGGTCGCCGGCGTGCTCGCGACCACCGCCGTCGTCCTCTTCCTCCTTGCCACCCAGAGCGGGTTGCTCACGGTGGCGGCGGTCCTGACCTCGCTCTACCCCGCATTCACGGTGCTGCTCGCGGCCACGGTCCTGCGCGAGCACATCCATCGTGGGCAGGCCGTGGGGTTGCTGCTCAGCGGCGTCGCCGTCGCGCTGGTGGCGGCCGGCTAGCCCCGTCACTCCTCAGGGTGGTTCGTCATGACCCCCTGCTGCCTAGGGTGGAGGCATGAGCGAAGCGGCAGATCGACCGACAGACCAGCCAACCCGCGAGACACCCACCGAGGAGACGTCCAAGCCGAGGCGTGATCCCTTGCGGGGTTCGAGGACGAGTGGGGCCTGGATGTCGGTCGCCGGTCTCGGGCTCGTCCTGCTTCTGCTGATCATCTTCATCCTGCAGAACACCCAGAGTGTCCAGGTCTCGTTCCTCGTCTGGGACGGACACGCTCCCCTGGCGGTCTCGTTGCTGGTCGCGGCCCTCGCCGGACTCTTCCTGGCCCTGATTGCCGGGTCCTTGCGGATCCTCCAGCTGCGACGACGCGTACGGCGAACCAAGAACTGACCCCGATCCGGATGTCCTCCGGGGGTCCGGACGACTCGCGCGCGGCGAGACTCAGAAGTGGCCCCGCTCGACGATCTGGGCGCACATGACACTCA
>Ga0307504_10000117_pt1 | contig 15509 bp, 10 predicted proteins | sample 19_S_MG_FD_194516 | JGI IMG/M metagenome (GOLD analysis project Ga0307504, IMG submission 194516) | Soil microbial communities from Populus trichocarpa stands in riparian zone in the Pacific Northwest, United States - 19_S | ecosystem: Environmental > Terrestrial > Soil > Riparian zone > Trees... | reverse complement strand
GGTGCTCGCCGGGGCCGCGGCCATGGCACGCCTGGCCGAGAACGAGGAGACCTTCCGGGCCGTCGTCGACGCCTTCCGCGCCCAGGACGGCGAGTCGATGGCCCTCCTGCTCGAGCGCCACGACCTCCGCGGGCAGTGCGAGATCATCTGCCGCTGGCTGCGCAGCAAGGAAGCGGTCCTGTTGTGCCTCGAGCTGGCGGGTCCCCCGCCGCGGGAGGACGTGGAGGGGCCCGATCCCCGTGCGTTCGCTGAGGTCGTCGCAAAGATCACGGCCGACGAGGAGATGGTCGAGCTCCTTGCCAACGCCGTCCGGGAACGCGATGCGTCCGCCTGGCGGGAGCTGATCGAGGGCAACCAGCTCCAGCGCTTCAGCCACCTGCTGTGCCACTGGGTCAGCACCGTGCACTACCGGCTGGTGTGCGACGTCGTCTGCCAGCCCATCCGCGTCGAGCGGCCGCACCTGGTCCCCGAGCTCCAGGCGGCCGGGCTGGCCCTGCGCGGCCTTGTGGCCGACAAGGAGGTGTTCGCCGAGGCCGAGAAGGCCGTCCGGGCGAACAGCTGCGAGACCCTCGCCGGCGTGCTTGACCGCGGCGGCTTCGCCCCGTTCTGCTTCCTCATCTGCGAGTGGTTCTGCAGCTGGCGCTGCATGCTCGCGTGCCTGCGGCTGTGCCGGGTCTTCCCGCTCGACAAGATCGAGTCCCAGGTCGGCGAGATGCTCGAGTTCGCCCGCGCCGGAGGAGCGGCGCTGGCCGAGGGTGGGCTCGAGCGGCTGGCGGCGGCGACGCTGCGCGACGACGTCGAGCTGGTCCAGAAGCTGGCCAAGGAGCTCAAGTTCGAGCGCTACTGCATCCAGTTCTGCCATTGGGTGTGCTTCCTGCGCTGCCACCACTTCTGCGTGTGCGTCTGCCCTCCCCGCTCGATCGGCGTGTTCACGAAGATCGGCGGCCTCTTCTACGACACGGCCGTCGACAGCCACGAGGGCACCCTCACCACGCCGACCACCGGGCTGACGCTGGGGGACGACAGGGCTTTCTTCTCCACCCTGCGCCTCAACGGCGGCTTGTCGATGGTCGATGGTGCGCCGCTCATCGAGTACCGCTTCCAGACCATCGCCACGGCGGCCACCGGTGTGCCCAGCGGCACGTGGCAGAAGGTGGGACCGAGCCAGATCCAGCCCACGAACATCGGCTCGTTCATCCGGCCGATCTTCGTGCCGCCGTTCCTCGAGGTCGTCCAGGTGTGGGTGAACAACCCGGCACCGGGCGTGTTCAACATCACGCCCGACGCCGACGGCTGGATCAAGGTCCCGCCGATGGTGCCGGTCCCGCCGATGGTCACCGGGTCCGGCTGGCGCTTCGTGCCCGGCTCCGATCTGATCATGTTCGACACGCTCACGCTCACGCCGTTCGTGACATCGATCGACGAGACGGGTGTCGTGGCCGGGGCCGCTGCCAACGCGCCGCTCCAGACCGACGTGCACTACGGGGTCCGCATGCGCATCCGTGACCAGGGCACCACGGGCGCCGGCACCGAAGCCGGCACCTGCAGCCACATCGCCATCAACAACACCCGCTACGACAACGTCTCCCACCACCCGTACTGGCCGGGAGGCCTGTTCGGCGCCACCAACGAGCTGGCGGTGTCGTCGCTCGGGATCGCGGAGCTGGCGTCGGCGCCCTGCTCGGTGCTGACGAACAGCTTCACGGTGGAGTTCACGGCCGCGCACTCCAACCTCGGCGGCGTCGGCGTCACCATGGAGGGCCCGGGCGGGCCGTACGCGTTCGACCTCAACCCGTCCGCCGCCCAGGTCGCCGGCGAGAGCTGGTTCGGAACGGCCACACCGAACGGCTGGACGTTCGCCGGCCTCGCGCCGTGCGCGTACCTGCTGAAGCTCTCGGTCACCGCGCTGCTGACGACGGGCGACAGCGTCCCCGACCCGCTGGTCGACTACATCGCCTTCTGCAAGGGCAGGGGTCACGGGGGATGATGCGGGGGGGGTTCCCCCGATCGATCGCCCCCGACAGGGATTCAGCCCCGATAGCCGGCGGCGGAGCCGGCTGCGCTCCCACCCGACGGCCCTGCCTGGCATCGCGGATGTAGCTACCGGGCGTTGGGATCCACTGCCCGAGCGGTCCGCGTGAGGTTCCGTCGCGCGAACAGCGCCTGAGCGGCGAGGGCGAGGACGACGCCCACGACGACGGGGTGGACCTGCGACGCGGTGAAGAGTGCGAATGCAAGGCCAGGGAGGAACCACAACCAGAAGAACCGGATCCACGGAAGGCGGCACTGGGCAGCGGCGTACCCGACAGCCAACGCCGCCTCCTCCGGTTCGACACGGTGGCCCATTCGCACGAGGCGGCGGATTCGACGGCGGTCCCGGGGTGGCAGGGTCGACCAGGCGGCGGTGAAGTCGGACGGACTCGGGGATTCATCAGCCATGGAGTCGATCCTGCACGCGCAGGGCGTCGCCTGCACGGTGGCGGCACGGCGTAATAGAGGATTCACGAACCGGAGACGGGTTCGAAATGATGCCTACCTAGGGTCGGGTCGACCACATGAACGTGTCTCGAGTCCTGCTCGATGTCCTGATCGTGTTGCTCGCGGCCAAGCTGGCAGCCGAGTTGGCCGAACGCGCCCGCCTGCCGGCGGTCGTCGGGGAGATCATCGCCGGGATCCTCATCGGTCCGTCAGCGCTGGCGCTGGTGCACGGCGACGATGTCGTGCGAACGCTCGGGGAGCTGGGCGTCATCCTTCTCCTCTTCGACGTCGGCTTGGAGATGGACCTGGGCGAGCTCGCAGCGGTGGGGCGTGCGGCCATCACGGTCGCCTGCATCGGCGTTGTGCTCCCGTTCGCCGCTGGCGCAGGGGTCGGCGCCGCGCTCGGGATGTCCGGCAAGGAGGCGTTGTTCGTCGGTGCCGCCCTCACGGCCACCAGCGTCGGGATCACTGCGCGCGTCTTCGGCGACCTCCGGTCGCTGGCGACGATCGAGGCGCGGACGGTGCTGGGCGCGGCGGTCGCGGACGACGTCATCGGCCTGGTGATCCTGACCGTCGTGTCACGCATCGCGTCAACGGGGGCGCCCTCGATCGCCAACGTCGTCTCGACCGTCGGTATCGCCGTCGCCTTCCTGGTCCTGACCACCCTCGTGGGCGTCAGGGTGGTCCCAGGTCTGTTCGCGCTGGTTACCCGCTTCAGCCGGTCCGCCGGGACACTGGTCGCCATCGGGCTCGCCTTCGCCCTTGCCGTCGCGGAGCTCGCGAACGCCGCGCACCTCGCCCCGATCGTCGGTGCGTTCGTCGCCGGCATCGCCCTGGGCAGGAGCAGCGCCGCCGATCGTGTCCGCAGAGAGCTCACGCCCGTGGGCCACCTCTTCATCCCGGTCTTCTTCCTGCAGATCGGCATCGACGCCGAGCTCGGGCAATTCGCCCACGGACGCGTGCTTCGCGTCGCGGGCGCGCTACTGGTCGTCGGCATCGCCGGCAAGGTTGCAGCGGCGCTCGGTGTGAGCCGAGGCGTCGATCGGCTGCTCGTTGGGCTCGGCATGATCCCTCGGGGCGAGGTCGGACTCATCTTCGCGACAATCGGGCTGCGAGAGCGTGTCTTCGGCGAGGACGTGTACGCCTCGATACTGCTCGTGGTCCTCGTGACCACTCTCGTGACGCCGCCGCTGCTGCGCTGGCGCCTCGTCCATCGACGCTCCCGCGCTCCCGTCGGCCCACCGGACCCTGAACCGTCAGGCGGTTGGCTCACCGTCCGACCAGCACAGCTCGGTGACGTCGTCGATCTCGCAGGCAACCCGCCGCCGGGCGCGGCCCTGGCGATCGGCCTGCGCGCCGCGGCCTTACTGGCTGAAGGCACCCAGCCCGGCTCGCACCTGCTCGACTGGCTCAGCCGGCTGCCCGACGGGCCGCTGCGGTGGGATCGGGCGAGCCGTACCCTTCTCTTCGACCTGCTCGACGTGGCCGGTCCACGGGCCTGGCGTTTCCTGTACGTCACCGGCCTCCTCCATCGGGCCCTCCCCGAGCTCGCGGCGGCGATCGAGCGGCGGCAGGCCGATCCGTTCGAACTCGATCCGACGGGCGTGCTGGTGTGGTCCCGCCTCGCGCGGCTCCGGGAGCTGCGCAGCCGTCTCGGTGTCGCCCACCCCGAGCGGGTCGCGTTGGCGGCGATCATCCTCGACGCCTCCGAATCGACCACCCGGGCAGAGGCCATCATCACGGCGCGGCGACTTGTCGGCCGCCTGGAGCTCGGGGCCGCCTCGGAGGAGGAGGTGGCCCGGCTGATCGCCGACGCCGACCTCCTCGCAGCGGCGGCGCGGCGCCACGACGCCCTCGCCGAATCGAAGGTTCTCTCGCTCGCCGCGCACCTGAGGAGCCTCGACTACTGCCGCGCACTGGTCCTGCTGACACTGGCGGGGGGCGGGGACGAGGATCCCACCGACATTCTGGCGCTCGACGCGCTCCGCGAGCTGCTCGAGAAGGTGCTCGGCCATCCGGAGCTGACCGGGCGGGAGGCGACGAATCTGGTCAGCCAGCGCACCGCGGAGGCTGCCCGCCTCGTGCCCGACCAGCCCGCTCGTGATCGAATCGATGCCGCACCTCGGGCCTACGTCCTGGCCACGAAGGCAACCGACCTGGCCCGGCACGCCACTCTCTGTGAACCGCTCCCGGGACGCGACGAGGTCCGGGTCACCACGACGGAGATCAACGGCGGGAGGTACGTCGAGTTCGTCGCCCGTGACCGCCTCGGCCTCCTGGCTGCCGAAACCGCGGTACTGGCCGACGCCGGCCTGGACGTGCGCGAGGCGACAATCGCCACCTGGGGTGACGGGTGCGCCCTCGCCTCGTTCCTGGTCACCGCCGGGGCCCCGCCGTCGGTGGAGCTTCTGCGCTCCGGTCTGGCAGAGGCGATCCGTCGCCCGCACCGGCCGTCCCCCCTGGCCGACGTCCGCCTCGCGTTCGACAATGCCGCCTCGCCCTGGCACACCCTGTGTCGGGTGACCGGCCCTGATCTGCCAGGTCTCCTGCACCTCGTGACCGTCGCGTTCGCGTCCTGTGCCGTCAACGTCCACGCCGCACGGGTGGCTGGAGAGGCGGGCCGGGCCAGCGACGAGTTCGAACTGACGGACCGGGCCGGTCGCAAGCTTGAAACCGAAGACGAGGAGCGCCTTGCGCTTGTCCTCCGTGACGGCGCCGTGCCGGCGGGACGATTCGCTCCATCCCGGAAACGACGACCGCCCCAGGCAGAAGGCTGAAAGGTAACCTTCAGAGTCCATTCACATGAAGAAACGAGTGGGTAACGGCAGTGTAATGAACGATTGATAGCCTTTTCGGCGACAGACGAAGTCCGTGGTACCACCGAGGCGAGGGAGGATGGCCGTGGGTCGTCGGATCGTCGTGCCCGCTGTAGTCGGAGCGGTCGGCACGAGTGCGCTTGTGTGGATCGCCACCGGCGTGGCGTGGGCAAGCCCGACGGACGGAGGAGGAACGACCGCCAAGGAGCTGACCCACGGCGAGATCGGCCTCAACCTGTTGTGGATCGTTCTGGGCGCCGTGCTGGTGATCTTCATGCAGGCCGGCTTCGCGCTCGTGGAGACCGGCTTCTGCCGCGCCAAGCACGCCGCCCATGTCGTGTCGACGAACTTCGCCATCTTCGGCCTCGGCTTCGTCGCCTACCTGGCGATCGGCTACCCGTTGATGTTCGGCGGGTACAGCTTCCCGGGTCTGTTCGGGTACGACAAGCCGGTCGGCAGCGCCCTCGTCGGCAGCGGCAACTGGGTGATGGCGTGGAAGGGCCCCATGTTCCTCAGCGGGCACAGCTACGACGTCGCCGTCATGGCTTTCTTCTTGTACATGGTGGCCTTCATGGACACCACCGCGACCATCCCGACCGGTGCGATGGCCGAGCGGTGGAAATGGAACAGCTTCGTGGTGTGGGGCCTGTTCTGCGGGGCGATCTACTACCCCCTGTTCGGGGCCTGGACCTGGGGCGGCGGTTGGTTGGCCAAGCTCGGGGCCAGCATGCACTGGGGCCACGGCTACACGGACTTCGCCGGCTCGGGAGTCGTGCACATGATGGGTGGTGTGGCCGGTCTCGCCGGTGCACTCGTGCTCGGGCCCCGCATCGGGAAGTACGGGCCGGACGGAAAGCCCAGGCCGATGCCCGGTCACCACATCCCCATGGCCATGCTGGGCACGTTCATCCTGCTCTTCGGGTGGTTCGGGTTCAACGCCGCTTCGACCCTGGCCGCCACCGACCATCGTTTCGCCGTCATCGCCACCAACACGGCGATCGCCGCGGCCGTCGGGGCCGTGATCGCCATGTGGTGGGTCCAGCTCAGGACCGCCGAGCACAAGGCGGACCCCGGCATGATGGCGAACGGCATGCTCGCCGGTCTGGTGGCGATAACAGCGCCGTGCGCCTTCGTGCAACCGTGGGCCGCCGTCGTGATCGGTGGTATTGCCGGCGTCATCGTCGTCGAGTCGGTGTGGTTCTTCGAGCGGCGCGGCGTCGATGATCCGGTCGGGGCCATCTCTGTCCACGGGGTCTGCGGTGCGTGGGGCGTCCTTTCCGTCGGTCTCCTCTCGGACGGCAGCTACGGCGGTGACTGGAACGGCACCGGCAGCTCGACCCAGAACATCTGGGGCCTGTTCTACGGCCATGGCGGTGGTGGCCAGCTCAAGGCCCAGATCGCCGGCGTGCTGACGATCGCCATCGTCATGGGCGGCATCGTTTTCGTGTTCTTCAAGATCCAGAACAAGCTCACCAAGGGCGGGATCAGGCCGACGGCGGAGGTCGAGTTGCAAGGAGTCGACCTGCCGGAGATGGGTGTGCTCGCCTACCCGACCTTCTACGGATCGTCCCCCCATGTGGGAGGTTCGGTCGGCGACGGTGCCGAAACGCCAGTTCACGAGCCCACCCCGGTGGCTCACGACGATTCGCCCTGACACCAAGGTACGGTTCTGGTGACGTCGTCTGACGATGAAAGGCCCGCCTTCACAGCCTCGGTTGGCATCGAGGTCTGACATGGCCGTCAGCGCGCCGACCGTCGTCATCCTGCGATGGCCGGACGACGAGTCCGCCATCGACCATCTTCGCTCGCAGGGAATGCCGCGGCTCTTGCTGGTCGCGCCGGGTGTCGATGCTCCGACGAACACCGACTGCCTGGAGGACTGGATCCGTCATCCGGCGGAAGATGCCGACATCCGTGTTCGTACAGCGTGCCTCGCCGCCCGCGCCGTTCTGCACCACCCGGCGCCGGAGGTCAAAGGCGATGGCCGGATCTCCTATCGAGGGAAATGGGTCGCCCTGTCGGGGATCGAGGAGGCCGTCGCCCAGATCCTCGCTCAACACCTGGGCGAGGTCGTCGACGGTGCGAGCATCGCATCGGCGGCGTGGGGCGGCAGGCGGTCGACGCCGAACGCGATCCGAGTTCATGTGCACCGGATCCGCAAGCGAATTGCCCCGCTCGGGCTCGCCGTGCGGACCGTGCCGGGCCACGGGTGGGTGATGGAGGCCGAAGCCTGACGAGTGGCCCGCCCTGGCCCGTCGATCCCGGACCGCGCTGGTAACGGACTCCGCGTGAACGACCACGTCGGTCGCTTCCTGACGCCCACCCGCGACAGCTGTCGCAGCTTCTCTGTTCACTTTTCGCCCGCTACGGTCGGAAAATGGACACAGAAGGGTCATGCCGCGGGCGCCAGGGGTGTCGCCGCCGCCTCAATACTGACGACGATGGCCGAGTGGTGGCGCACGAGGGTGGTGGTCAACACCGCCCGCCCGGCCTCGGACCTCGAGGTGCGCCATCCACTGCCCGACACGTGTCGGCGCCGCCGACGCTCGGGGCAACCGCACCGAGCGGACGAGGATACCTGGCAGTAGACCACCGAAAGAGCTTCTGACCTGCGGCGGAGGGAGTGGGATTTGAACCCACGGGACTCTCGTCCAAGGCTTTTCAAGAGCCTCGCATTCGGCCGCTCTGCCATCCCTCCCGGGGACGAAGGCTACCCGGGTGAGGCAGCGGTACCCGGCTCGTGCGGAGGCAGGATGTGGGCCCGGATGTCGGTCATCCAGGCGTGGGCCGCCTTCCACGCCGCCTCGGCGTCCCTGCGGATGGCAGGGCCGTGCTCGCTGGCGGCGGGGTAGGAGCCGAGGAACTTGAGGCCGGCCAACTGGGCATGGAGGTCACGCAGGCAGTCGGCCACGACCTCGTCGTCCACGTGGCCCTCGAGATCGATCACGAAGCAGTAGTTGCCGAGCCCGCGCTTGGTGGGCCTCGACTCCAGCTTGGTGAGGTTGATGTTGCGAGCGGAGAACTGGCCCAGGATGGCGTGCAGGCTGCCGGGGCGATCGGCGTCCTGGAAGCACACGATGCTGGTCTTGTCGTGCCCGGTGGGCGCGGGGATGCCGGCCGGGCTCACCAGCACGAAACGGGTGGCGGCATCGGCATGGTCGGCCACGTCGGTGGCCAGCACATCGAGCCCGTACAGCTTGCCGGCCAGCACGGTGCCGAGCGCGGCGGTACCCGGCTCGCGGTCGTGGCCCACGCGCTCGGCCGCCTCGGCCGTGGAGTTGGAGGCCACCAGCTCCACGCCGGGCAGGTGCCGGGCGAACCACGCCCGGCACTGGGCGGAGGCGTGGGGGAACGACACGACCTGGCGGACGTCGCCCAAGGTGGTGCCGGGCGGCGCCAGCAGGGTGAGGCTCACCGCCAGGACGACCTCCCGGCGGATGAGCAGCTCGGTATCGAAGATGAGCGAGTCAAGGCTCACGTTGACGGTGCCTTCGATGGAGTTCTCCAGTGCCACGAACCCCAGATCGACGTCGCCCGCCTGGGTGGCGGCCAGCACCTCCGGCATGGAACGCATGGGTACGAGGTCGGCCTCGGCCAGGTCGGGTTGGGTGAGGAGGGCCTCCTCGGTGAATGTCCCCGGCGGACCGAGGAAGGCGACGCGCTGCATCGAGGGCGAAGGCTACGCGATCCCCGGTGGGCACCCGGCGGCAATTTCCCGGATACTGGCTACACATGGACGAGCTCTCGCTGCGCCAGCTCATCGACGACGTGCGGGCCGGCACCGTCACGCCCGACCTGGCCGTGGCCCGCCTGCGCCGCCTGCCGTTCGTGGACCTCGGCTTCGCCAAGCCCGACCACCATCGGGCCCTGCGCCAGGGCCTGGCCGAAGCGGTGTACGCCCCCGGCAAGACGCCCGAGCAGTGCGCCGCCATCGTGGCCGAGCTCCTGTCCGAGCCGGGCTCCTCCCCGGTTCTGCTGACGAGAGCCGACGACGTGCAGGCGGCGACCGCCCTGGAGCGCAACCCGGAAGGCGTCCGCACAGGGCGCACGCTGGCCTGGCGGACGGCCGCCCGGCGGCCGGGGACCATCCTGATCGTCACCGCCGGCACCGCCGATCTCCCGGTGGCCGAGGAGTGCGCCGCCACCCTCACCGCCCACGGGTTTCGGCCGCGGGTCGTGGCCGACTGCGGCGTGGCCGGCGTCCACCGTCTCCTGGCCACCGCCGACGACCTGGCGGCGGCCGATGTGGTGGTGGTGGTGGCCGGAATGGAGGGGGCGCTGGCCAGCGTGGTGGGCGGCATCACCGGCTGCCCGGTCGTCGCCGTCCCCACCAGCGTCGGGTACGGCACGTCGTTCGAGGGCATCACGGCCCTGCTCGCCATGTTGTCGTCCTGCGCCTCCGGCGTGTCCGTGGTGGGCATCGACAACGGCTTCGGGGCCGCCTGCGCGGTGGTCCGCCTCCTTCGCTGATGGGGTCGATCGCCTGGTTCCACTGCTTCTCCGGCATCGCCGGCGACATGGCGCTGGCCAGCCTGGTCGACGCCGGTGCCCCACTCGACGAGGTGGTCGCCATGGTGCGCCGCCTCCCCGTCGGTGGCTGGACGGTGGAGGCCCATCCGGTGCAGCGGGGTGGTATCGCCGCCATCCGGGTGGACGTGCGGGCCGACGACAGCGCGGTCGTGCGGACCCACTCCCACATCGCCGCCCTGGTGGAGGAAGGCCGCCTTCCGAAGCGGGTGCGCCAGCGGGCGCTGGCCACGTTCTCGGCACTGGCCGACGTGGAAGGACGCCTCCACGGCCGCCACCCGTCGCAGGTCCATTTCCACGAGGTCGGCGGCATCGACGCCATCGTCGACGTGGTGGGCACGTGCGCCGCCCTCGAGGTGCTCGACGTCGACCGCGTCTACGCCAGCCCCGTGGCCACCGGGCTGGGGATGGTCCGCAGTGCCCACGGCATGCTGCCCAACCCGGCCCCGGCGGTGGTGGAACTGCTCAAGGGTGCGCCCACCTACGGGCGGGAGGTGACGGTCGAACTCACCACACCCACCGGCGCCGCCCTGCTGGCCGCCAACGCCTGTGGCTACGGGCCCATGCCGGCCATGACGATCGAGGCCGTGGGTTTCGGCGCCGGAGCCCGGGAGATCGACGGTCTCCCGAACGCCACCCAGGTCGTCGTGGGGATCCCGGCCGAGGACACCGCGGCGCCCCCCGGCCAGCCGGTCACCCTCCTCGAGGTGAACGTGGACGACGTCACAGGCGAGGCCGTCGCCCACGCCGTGGCCACCTTGCTCGACGCCGGCGCACACGACGCATGGGTCACGCCCATCCTCATGAAGAAGGGCCGGCCGGCCTACACGGTGAGCGCGCTGTGCGACCCGGCCCTGGCCACCCAGGTAGCCCGCGCCCTCACCGTGGAGACGGGTTCCCTGGGGGTGCGGGGGTCCACGCTCGAACGCTGGCCCCGCGCCCGGGAGGAGACCGAGGTCGAGGTGGCCGGCCTTCCGGTGCGGGTCAAGGTGAGCCCGGGCCGGCTCAAGGTGGAGCACGACGACGCCGCCCGGGTGGCCCGGCGGACCGGGCTGGCGTTGCGTGAGGTCGTTTTCCGGGCCGAGGCCGAGTTCCGCCGCATCCAACCCCTCGCCTCCCCGTCCGTCGACAAGGGGACCGACGACGAGGCGGGCTGAGGGCCCTGGGCCCCCCGCTCGCCGAGGGGGTCAGCCGCGCATCACGAGGGCGAGGGACCGCTCGTTGTCCGGAAGCGACGACTCGCCCTCCAGCGGCCCGATCACCACGGTGAGGGTGGACGGCCCACCCGGGACGGGCCGCAGGCCGCCGAGGGGCACCGTCCGGCGCTGACCCGGGGCCAGGTCGACGAAATCACGGGCAGTGTCGACCTCCCCGGCGGGGCCGATGAGGGTCGCTACCACCGGTACCGCCTTCTCCGGCGAGTTGCCGGTGTTGGCCACCACGATGTCGAGGTGCAGGGACTTCACGAGGGGCAGGACCGAGGCGTTGCCCTCCGTCGCCACGGGCACGGGGTCCGTCACGACGGTGAGGACACCGACGTCGTGGACGGCGGTCAAGGTGGTGCTCGACCGGATGGAGGTCACGAAGGCGGCCAGCTCCGGCCGCGTCCACAGCTGCGGGTCGCCCGCCCACGCGGATGCCGGGAGGAGAGGGGTCGTCACCCCCTGGGGCATGGGAACGGCGTCGGAGAACACCTTGTAGGTCTGGTCGGCGGCCACCATCTCCTCCCCCGCCTTCACCAGGGATTCGACCGCCGGCTCGGACGGTCCGACGGTGAATGCGGCCTTGAGGCCGGCGGCCACGCCCGAGACGACCCGTACCCGGATGGCGGCGGTGGCGAGGAGGATGCTGTGAGCAGTCGAAAGGTTGCGAGGGGGGACCACCCTGCGGACGGCGGCAAGCACGGCGTCGGCCTCCCGCGCCAGCCGGGCCATGCGACGGTCGGTGCCCTCGCGGCCGAGCCGGACGGCGTCGGCGCGCACCTGGCCGATCGAGGCGCCCTCGGCCGTGGACAGGTCGATCTGGGGGCGGACGGCGTCGACGTAGGCGAGCTGGGCCAACCGGCGCGATGGCCGGTCCGGTGACGAGAAGGCGGCGTTGACGAAAAGCACGACGGCGGTGGCCAGTACGCCGACGAGAACCCAGCGCGGCCGGCGCCCGCGGCGGCGACGGGGGGCAAGGGCCATCTCCTGGCAAAGCTAGGTCAACCGTCCGGCGCGCCCGGCCGTCGGCCCGAAGAGCGTCCCGGGGTGGCGGTCGTCGCGCCAGAACCGGGCGGGACACCGGTTCGACCGTAGACTCGCGCCATGCCGTCGAGGGAGCCTCCCAGTCGTGGCGCGTACCCGCGATCCGGCACGCCCGGGGCGCCCCCTGGGTTCCCCGCGCCCGCGGCGCGAGGGGCCCTCCCGCGCCAGGGCTAGCGCCCAGCAGGTCGTCGTCCTCGCCAAGGCTCGGCCCCGCCCGCTGCGCTGGCTGGTCCGCCGGCTCTTCGGCCTCTTCGGCCCCGGCGCCGATTCCGTCCGCCAGAGCCTCATCGCCCTCGGACTGAACAGTTCCACGAGCCTGGTGGCCGGGGCCTTCCTCGGCTCCATCACCGGGACGTTCGCCAGGCTCCCGGGCCTGTTGGTGCTCGTCCCCGCCGCCATCGGCCTGCGGGGCAACATCTTCGGCTCCTTCGGAAACCGCATCAGCACCACGATCCATGCCGGCACCTTCGAGCTGTCCACCAAACGGACGACCGTGCTGGGCCAGAACGTCACCGCCGTGCTGGCCCTCACGCTCGGAATGTCCGCCCTGCTGGCCGTGATCGCCAAGTCGGTGGCCGTCGTGCTCGGCATCACCGGCACCATCTCGATCCTCGACCTCGGGCTGATCTCCGTGCTGGGCGGCCTGCTGGCGTCGGTGCTCGTGCTGGTCGCCGCCCTCGCCCTCACCGTGGGCGCCGTCCGCTACGGCTGGGACCTCGACAACGTCACCGCTCCCCTGGTGTCCACCCTGGGCGACGTGCTCACCCTTCCCGCCCTCTACGTGGCCACCTTCCTCGTGGGCATCCACGTGGTGACGCCGGCCCTCGGCGTGATGGCGCTCGGCGCGGCGGCGGCCGCCGTGGTGCTCGGGGTGATGGCCCACCTGGAGCAGCTGCGGCGCATCGTGCGGGAGTCGCTGCCGGTGCTGGCCGTTGCCGGAGCCGTGAGCGCCATGGCCGGGATCGTGCTCGAGAGGCGCTTCGCGGCATTCGCCGTCCTGCCCGCCCTCCTCGTCCTCGTACCGGCCCACCTGAGCAGCGCCGGCGCCCTCGGCGGGATCCTGTCGGGGCGCCTGTCCACCAAGTTGGTGCTCGGCGTGGTCCCCCCCAAGACCGTGCCCGGCAAAGAGGCACGGGGCGACATCGCGCTCATATTCCTGCTCGGCCTGCCCGTCTACGTGTTCAACGGCGTCGGCGCCCATCTCGTGAGCCGGCTGCTCCACCAGCAGAGCCCGGGACTGCTCCAGATGGTGGCCGTGTCCCTCCTGGGCGGCATGGTGGCGGTGAGCTTCGTGGTGGTTGTGGCGTACTACGGCACCATTGCGGCGGTACGCACGGGCCTCGACCCCGACACCTACGGCATCCCGGTGGTCAGCTCGTCGGTCGACTTCGTGGGCGCGTTCACGCTCGTACTCACCATCGCCCTGCTGGGGGTGGCGTGAGGGTTTATCGTGGTGACCAGCTGTGCTGAGCGACTGATGGACGACCGACCCCGGAACCTGAGGACCCTGCTCTCGGAGGCGAAGGACATCTCCGAGTTGATGGTCGACATCGCCTACGCCGCCCTCTACTACGCCGAGGTCGACATCGTGGCCGAGGTCGACGAGCTGGGCGACACCCTCGTCGACCTGGCCCACGACATGCGCACCATGTGCGTGGTGGCGGCCCGGTCGCCGCGTGACGCCGACGCCATGGCGTCGGTGCTCGACGTGGTGAGCGCCATCGAGCGCATCGGCATGGCGGCCGTCGACATCGGGCGCATCGTCAGCCACCGCCTCGGCATCCCGCCCACCCTTGTGGCCGACCTGGCGGCGGCCGAGGAGGTCAGCCACCAGGTCCGCATACGCGAGGGCTCGGAGATGGCGCACCGCTGCGTCGGCGACCTGGAGCTGCCCACCGAGTTGGGCATGGCGGTCGTGGCCCTGCGTCGCAGCGGGGAGTGGAACACCGAGGTCGAGGACGACGTGGTGCTCGTGCCGGACGACATGGTGCTGGCCCGCGGCCCGGGCGCCGGCGTGGCTGGCCTGCGGGCGCTGGCCGGCGAGGCGCCCTGGTTCCCACCGGCCGCCCCCGAGGGCGAGCCCGACCTCGACCGGGCCATCGACACCTTGGTGGAGATGAAGAACATCTCGGAGGTGGCCGTGGGCCTGGCCTATTCGGCCGTTGTCCTCCGTGACGCCGGCCTGGCCGCCGAGGTCGTCCACCTGGAGGACCGTCTCGACGAAATGCAGGAACGGCTGGAGACCTGGGTCCTGCGCTCGGCCGCCAGCCATGCCGACCCGTCTCCCTTGCGGGGCCTCCTGCACCTGTCGGCCGCCGCTGAAGCGCTGGGCGACGCCGCCCAGCAGATGGTGTGGCCGGTGGAGCAAGGCGAGGAGCTGCACCCCATCCTGGCCCTCGCCTTCGGGGAGGCCGAGGAGGTGGTGGCCCGGGTTCCCGTGGCGGCGGGGTCGGCGGCGGACGGCAGCTCCCTCGGTACCCTGAAGCTGGAGACGGAGACGGGGTTCTACCTGCTCGCCATCCGCCGGGGCGGGCGCTACCTCTACAGGCCCCGCCGGGAGGTCGTCCTGCGGGCCGACGACGAGTTGATCGCCACCGGCCCCGACGAGGGCCATCGCCTGCTGGCGGAGCTGTGCGGGTACGGCCTGGTGGCCGACGACGAGACGGGCCAGGACGTGCTGGTGCCCCTCGCCGCCCGCACCTAGCGGCGCCTGGCGGCCCCCTCCGGTGCCGGAGTTCCGTGAGGACACCCTCGATCCCGACCCGATCGCCCAGTTCCGCGCCTGGTACGACGAGGCCGGCACCGACGCCGTCGCACTCGTGACGGCGTCGGCCGACGGGCTGGCGGCGAAGCACGTACAGCCGGCACCCGGTTCTTCCGAGAACACTTCATGCTCCCCGCCGGCGCTGCGGCACCGATCGACGTCTCCCCCACCTCCGCGGTGGGTGAGGCGGCGATGCAGCGACCCGGCGGAGGGCAGACTTCGACACCCGACGTCCACCTGCCCGGGCTGCGGGCGATGGCCCGTCACGCCGCACCGGGCCTGGGTGAGTCGAGCATCGCACCCCTGGTGCTCTCCACCCTCACGATGCGGGCCGCCGGCGTGCTTGCCGGCTTTGTCGTCGGCATCGTGTGGACCGGCTTGGCCATCTTCCGGCGCCGGATGCTCGGCCGCGCCGTTCCCGGTCTCATGGCCCTCGGTGCCCTCACCGGTGTTGCCCGCGTGGGGGTCGCCCTCGCCCTGCGTAATCCCGCTCTCGTGCTCATCCAGCCGCTGGTCACCACGGCCGCCACCGGCATCGGCTTCTGTGCCACGGCCGGGGGCGACCGGCCCATGCCCTTGCGCCTGGCCGGCGACTTCATCCCCCTTCCTGCCGACCTGGCCGACGCGCCCTGGGTCCGGCAGTACTTCGCCCGGATCGCCGTGCTCTGGGGCATCAAC
>Ga0307504_10000116_pt1 | contig 15551 bp, 14 predicted proteins | sample 19_S_MG_FD_194516 | JGI IMG/M metagenome (GOLD analysis project Ga0307504, IMG submission 194516) | Soil microbial communities from Populus trichocarpa stands in riparian zone in the Pacific Northwest, United States - 19_S | ecosystem: Environmental > Terrestrial > Soil > Riparian zone > Trees... | reverse complement strand
TGCAAGCGTTATCTGCCCTGTAAATACTGGAGCCGACGCGGGGACTCGAACCCCGAACCGCCCGATTACAAGTCGGGTGCGCTACCAATTGCGCCACGCCGGCGAGCATCTGTACGGGCCGCCGCACACCATTCTAGACGGGCGCCAAAGCCACCAATCTACGTCCTGCCTGCCGGCTCGACGGACTTGTCCCTGCGCGTTCGCCGCCCTCGCACCAGCGAATAGCGGTGCCGGCCCCCCAGCAATCGATCGAATCCCGCGACTCTTGCTGTGGCGCTTTACCACCACCGGGCCGGCACGTAGTCCTTCAGGAAGCATCCGTAGAGGTCTTCCCCAGCCTCGCCCCGCACGATCGGGTCGTACACCCGGGCCGCCCCGTCCACCAGATCCAGTGGTGCCCGGAAACCCTCCTCGGCGAGGCGCACCTTGGTGAAGTGCGGGCGCTCGTCGGTGATCCAGCCCGTGTCAACGGCGCTCATCAGAATCCCGTCGCTGAATAGCTCACCAGCCGACGTCCGGGTGAGCATGTTCAAAGCGGCTTTGGCCATGTTGGTGTGCGGGTGTCCGGCGCCCTTGTATCCACGGCCGAAAACCCCCTCCATCGCCGACACGTTGACAATATATTTCCGGCGCGCCGAACTCGCCGACATCGACGGGCGCAGCCGGCTCACCAGGATGAAGGGCGCGATGAGGTTGCACAACTGCACCTCGAGCAGCTCCAGCGGTCCTACCTCGTCGACTCGCCGCGTCCAGCTGTTGATCGAGTGCAGATCCGGCACCAATCCGCCGGCGTCGATCGCCGTCGATGCGGCGATCCGCTCCAGCGACGCCGAGCCCGCCACCATCGCAAGCCGGGAAAGCTCGGCACCCCTGAATGCCTCAGGCAGATGGGGCATCAGGTACTCCGACAGGGAGCCGGCAAGCGTGGTTGGGTGTACATCCGTGATGTGATCGAAGGTGAGCAGCTCCGGCAGCGCGCCGGTCGGCAGCGGCTCCTTCTCTGCCTCGATCAGCGGAGCGTACGCGTCGGGCGAGCGCCGTACGGTCTGCGCGGCGTTGTTGATGAGGATGTCGAGCGGGCCAGCGGCCGCGACGGAGTCGGCGAGCGCGACGACCTGGGCCGGATCGCGCAGGTCGACACCCACGATTCGCAGCCGGTCCAGCCAGTCCGCGCTGTCCGCCATCGCGGTGAACCGGCGAACGGCGTCGGCCGGAAAGCGCGTCGTGATGGTGGTGTGCGCTCCGTCGCGCAGCAGCCGAAGGGCGATGTACATGCCGATCTTGGCCCGGCCGCCGGTCAGCAGCGCGCGCCTGCCGGTCAGATCGGTACGAGCATCACGGCGGGCATGATTGAACCCCGCGCACGACGGGCACAGCTGATGGTAGAACCCGTCCACCTGCGTGTAGTCCTGCTTGCAGATGTAGCACGGCCGCGGCCGGATGAACGTGCCCGCGACCAAGCCGCCTGCCGAGGACGCCAATGGGATGCCTTCGGTCTCGTCGTCGATCCGTTGTGATGATCCGGTCGCGGTCACCGCCACCACCGCTCGGTCGGCGGCCAGAATCGCGTCCCGCCGTTCGATCCGGCGAGCCTTCTTCACCATCTTGAAGATCCGGCCGGTGGCCCGCCGGATGGCGACGGCGTCCGGGTGCTCCGTTGGCAGCAGCTCGGCCCTGGCCAGCACGCTGAGACACACGGCAAGCTCATCCCGCGATATCGAAGCAGCCATGTCGACATCTCGAACAGAAGCCTGGGGCACCCGCCAACGATACGGGTCTGCCTCGGTCAATCGCCCGATGAAGGCAGCGCTCCGGCATCCGATCCGGCAACTGACCGGCGGCCACCCACGGAAACGGGACCCGAACTCGACCTGACCACCAACTCGGTAGGAAGTAACACCCGTCGGGCGCGCGGACGCGGTCTGTCGTCCAAGAGTGACTCCACCGCCACCCGGCCCTTCTGTTCCAGAGGCTGCCGAACGGTCGTCAGCCCGGACGATCCCGCGGCCGGCACATCGTCGAATCCGGTGATGGTGAGGTCCACGCCGACCCGGATGCCCCGAACGGCCAGGTTATCCAGCGCGCCGATGGCCAGGATGTCCGATGTGCATAAGATGGCGGTCAGGTCGGAATAGCCATCCAGCAGCCGGGCCGCCCCACGGGCCCCCTCCTCACGGGTGTTGTTCGGCTGTTCGGCGAGCACGATTCCCGCGAGCGGAATCATGGCCCGCTCGGCCGCGTCGATCAGGCCGAGAAGCCGCTGCTGACGCACCTGATGCGGCAAATGGCCGAGCGAAATCCGCTCGAGCAAGGACGCGGGAGCCATCGTGGCATCGATCTCTGCACCATGACGTACCGCGATAACCCCTACCCGACGATGGCCGAGACCGAAGACGTGATCGGCTACGCCGGCGAACGCGGCACGATCGTCGATCCCGACGAAGTCGACGCCGGCCAGACCAAGTGGTGAATCGACGATAACCGCGGGCTGGGGGCGGGACAGTACGGCGGACAGATGCGGATCGCCTTCGGGAATCGAGTAGATGACGAACCCGTCGACGGCTGCCCGCAAAACCGTGTCCGCGTGCGCCGCGCCTGGCGAGGCCGGGATCATCAACAGCGAGCGGCCGCGCTCGGTGCATGCCTCGGCCACCCCATGCAGGAATTCAACGGCCCCGGGATCGCGAAAGGCGTAGCCCAGTCGTTCGGAAAACAGCAGTCCCACGGCATCGGCCTGCCGGGTGCGAAGTGATCGGGCAACCGGGTTCGGACCGGCGTACCCCAGATCGGCCGCCGCGGCCATGATCTTCTCGCGCAGCTCCGCTGACAACTGGTCGGGCCGGTTGTAGGCGTTGGACACCGTCGTCCGGGAAACCCCGACCAGTGCGGCCACGGCGGCCAGCGTCGCCGCGGGACTCCCGCGACGCGGGCGGCCAGGGCGGGCCGGCACCCGCCCGGCGGAACTGACTGAGTCCTCGCCCGTCATTTCCGTCCACCCTATCGTTGCCTCGCGTCTTCCGTGTTGCTCGAAAAATCGGCTGCCTCGCGTCAATTTGCCGATCAGACTTGTCGGGACGCCGGCTCCGCACACCACCCGCGCGCCGCCTTAACCTAATTGAGCCATCGAAATTAACTGGCCCTGACCGCTTACCAGGGGAACCATTCCGCGCATGCCCAAGCTAGTTGAACCGACCACACGGCTGCACGAATCGTTCCTGGCCGCGATGAATGACTTTATTGCGGAGGGACGCGGCGCCCCGGACGAAGAGTCCGTCCTGGCCCGCGACATCAGGCAATTCTCCGCCAGGTGGTCGACGCCCGATGGTTTTGGCGACTTCGTCGAGACCCTTGCCCGCGAAGGTGACCCAGCGGTACCCCCTTCCCCCGGCCTGGTGCACTCGACCACGTACTGGTGGGCCGAAGGCGAGGACTATCTCGGCAGCATCCGGATCCGACACTCCCTGACCAAGCACCTGCTCGAGGTAGGCGGTCACATCGGATACGACATCGCTCCCCGGGCCCGGCACAGGGGACATGGAACCGCAATGCTGCGTGCCGCCCTGCCGATTGCGTCTGCGCTGGGCGTCAACCCGGCGTTGATCACCTGCGATGACGACAATGTCGGCTCCCGCAAGATCATCGAATTCTGTGGGGGCGTTCTCGATGACCAGCGACACGGAAAACTGCGCTTTTGGGTTAGAACCTGTTAGTTCGGTCGTATCATCATACAGGAGTCTTTCGTGCTCGCGGCCCGGCACGGCCCCGGCACGGCCCGAACCGAACCCTTAACCGAACGCCGCGATAACCGGTGCGAATCGCAGCACCTCGTCCGGCCCCGCCAGTCCCGGCGGCGAAATGAACACCGTGCTCACACCCAGCTCAGCCAGCAACCGGTACCGCCCGATGTGGTCGGCCGCGCTGCCGGCGTGGTGACGCCGGGCAAAGGCCGGCGCCGGCGTCCGACCGCGCAGCGCCTCGACGAGGTCGGCGGTCTGGTCCCGGTCGCGTCCGACCAGCGGCAGATCGAGCACGGTCACCCGTACTTCGCTGGGATCTCGGCCGACCTCGCGGCAGTGTTGCCGCAGCACCTCGATCTTGCGGACCAGGATGTCGACGTCCGAGGTCACATTGCAGCCGTCACCCAACTGTGCGGCGATCCGCAAGGTGCGCCGCTCGCCTGATCCGCCGACGATGATGGGTACCCGGCCAACCGGACGTGGATAACACGTGGTTTCGGGCAACGATACCCGCGAGCCGGCGTAGGCCTTGGTGCCACTGCTCCACAGCGCCCGCATGGTTTCGATGGTTGTCTCGAGGTTGTCCAAGCGATCAGCCGCCCGCGGGAACGGCACTCCAAACGCCGCATGTTCACGATCCCACCAGCCCGCTCCGATACCGCAGAACGCCCGACCTCCGGACAGGACGTCCAGCGTCGCGATGGTCTTGGCAAGTACGCCCGCCGGCCGAAAGGTGACGGGGGTGACCAGGCTGCCGAGGCTGAGGCTGGTAGGCAGACCTGCGAGTAGTCCCAGCGTGACCCAGGGCTCCGGGATCGGCTCCCACGCCCGGCCGACCTGCGGGATCTGGATCAGGTGATCCATCAGCGCGATGCCGGTGAAGCCGGCTTCGGCGGCCGCGCGGGCAATCGAGGTCAGCCATCCGGCGGGGTCGTCCTGCCAGCTGAACCGGGAGATCTGAAGGACGAACCCCAGCTTCGCGGGGTGGGCCGATTGCGTTGCGCTGGCCTGCCCGGCGCCGCGGCTGTGGCTCGGCTCGGCGCGCACGTCCTGAATATCGGAGAGCACGAGGTCCCAGCCCTCGGCGGCGATCTCGTCACCGACGCTGGCCATCCGACGGAGCTGCGCATCGAGCACCGCGGCGGGCACCGGAATGCTCCTCAGCCGGTTGCGGCGACGACATTCGGCCGGGTCGGTATCGAAGAGGACCGCGACGGTTGGCAACTCCGAACTCCGGGCCAGCTCGAGATAGTGCCTTCGCCGGCTCGGTTCAAGTCCGAGGCTGTCGACGACGGTCGTCAGACCGCGCCGCGTCCGGGCCTCGACGATTTGTCCCAGCACCACGAACGCATCGGCGGAAGCCTCGATATCGTGCTCGCCGCTGCCGACGATCGCCCTGAGCCCATCGGAGGAAACCACCTCGCGGGATAGGTATCTTTGGCTTGCCCACGTCGTTTTGCCGGCGCCCGAAGCCCCCACCAGCACGATCAACGCGGGGTCCGGCACGGTCATCATGACGGTCGCGCCCCGGTGCGCATCGGATCGCGCGCGGGACCGGCCAGCGGTCGGCAGCACACTTCTGGGCTCACGCCTAACAGCTTGGCCGATGGGTCAACTCCGGGGTGACAATGCCCCGGCAACCGACCGCTCGCCTCATCGCTCGCCGAACTGGCCACCGGTAATTTGTCCAACGGACGTCCGAAGAAGTGGATATATCCCAGCCGATTATTCCCAGAGGCTTGACGGGCTGTGACCTGACCTGTGTGATAACGGGGTCCAGACCGCTATGCCGGTCGGGAGCGCTGCCTGCAGTCGGTGGAGGCAGATCCACGCTCTTGGCCGGAAATCCGTGAGACCTTCGATTAGGCCCGAAGATCCATACCCGGCGCGGTCGCCGTACACCGAGAGGAACCTCAATGGCCGAAGTAAGGTACGTAGAAGCCTCGCGCATCTACCCGGGCAACCCCATTCCGTCCGTCAACAAGCTCAACCTCGACATCGCCGACGGCGAATTCGTGGTCTTGGTCGGACCGTCCGGCTCGGGCAAGTCGACCGCGCTCCGGATGCTCGCCGGTCTCGAAGATGTCGACCAGGGCGAGATCCAAATCGGCGGCGTCGACGTCTCGCAAAAGCCGCCGAAGGATCGCGACATCGCGATGGTGTTCCAGAATTACGCGCTCTACCCACACATGTCGGTCGCCGAGAACATGGGCTTCGCGCTCAAGCTCAAGGGCGTCTCGAAAGAGGAGCGCGGCGCGAAGGTGCTCGCCGCCGCCAAGATGCTCGACCTCGAGAGATACCTCGACCGCAAGCCGAAGGCGCTGTCCGGTGGCCAGCGTCAGCGCGTGGCGATGGGCCGTGCGATCGTGCGCGAGCCCAGCGTCTTCCTGATGGACGAGCCGCTGTCGAACCTCGACGCGAAGCTACGCGTTGAGACCCGCGCGAACATCGCCGCCCTGCAGGCCAGGCTCGGCACCACCACCATCTACGTGACCCACGACCAGGTCGAGGCCATGACGATGGGCGATCGGGTGGCGCTGCTCAAGGACGGCATCCTGCAGCAGGTGGAAACCCCTCGCAATCTGTATGACCGTCCCGGCAACGCGTTCGTGGCCGGCTTCATCGGCTCCCCGGCGATGAACCTCGTTCGGGCGTCAGTCGACGCCGACGGCTTGGCGACGCTCGGCAACATCACCGTTCCGCTCAAGCCCGATGTAGCGGCTGAAGTTCGGGCAAAGGGCCTCAAGACGATACTGCTTGGGGTCCGGCCGGAGTCTTTCCACGTCTCTGAAACCGGCGAGGGCCTGAAGATGAAGGCCAGCCTGGTTGAGGAACTCGGGGCCGACGCCTTCGTCTACGGCGAACTGCCCGGCCACGAGAATGACGTCGAGGATGTTGCCGGTGAAGGCCACAAGCCGTTCACGGTTCGCTTCGATGGCCGGGTGCCCCCGAAGATCGGCAACGAGATCTTGCTGACCGTGCGCGCCGACGAGACCCACGCGTTCAACATCGAGACCGGCGAGCGCCTCGGCGACTAGCAAACCTCCTTACGAAGACGGGACGCCGACCACCGACGGCGTCCCGTTTCGTATCCCGGGTCAAGCCGCGTCAAGCCACCCGGCGCCGCCGTGCCACCTCGGCCAGGGCGACTGCCGCGGCCACCGACGCGTTGAGAGACTCAGCCTGTGCGGCCATCGGAATTGACACTCTGACGTCGCAGGTCTCGCCCACCAGCCTGGATAGCCCGCGACCTTCCGACCCGACCACGATGACCAACGGTTCGTCGGCATTCGGCAGCTGGTCAATGGTCGTGTCGCCGTCGGCGTCCAGGCCAACGAGCTGCATGCCCGCGTCCTGGCAGTCTTTCAATGCCCGGACCAAATTTGTCACCTGCGCGATCGGTAGCCGCGCCGCGGTGCCAGCCGATGTGCGCCACGCGGTCGCGGTCACCCCGGCGGCCCGTCGGGTCGGCACCACCAGGCCCTGTGCGCCAAAGGCAACCGTCGACCGGATAATGGCTCCCAAGTTGCGGGGATCGGTGACTCCGTCGAGGGCCACCAACAAGGGGATGGTGCTCGTCCGTGACACAAGGTCCAGCAGGTCCGGCAACTCGTCGTACCGAAATGCCGGAACCTGAAGGGCGACGCCCTGATGTGGAATCCCGCCGGTGCGCCGGTCGAGTTCGGCCCTGCTCACCTCGAGTATGGGTAGACCGCGGTCCGCGGTCCGCCGGATAGCTTCGGTCACGCGTTCGTCGGCCTCGATGCCAATGGCGACGTACAGCGCGTTCGCGGGAATGTCGGCGCGCAATGCCTCGGTCACCGGGTTGCGACCGACCAGCAGCTCGGGTGCGTCCGGCTTGCGGCCGGGCCCGCCGCGCCGCGCCCGGCCGGAACCATCGGCGCGGCCGGAACCATCGGCGCGGCCGGAACCATCGGCGCGACCGGAACCATCGGCGCGGCCGGGACTGTCGGCGCGGCCATGGTTCCCGGCCCGGCGTTCGGCCGCGGCCCGGCGAGCTGCCGGATGGCCCTTGCGCTCGATGGCCTTTGGGGTGGGGCCCTTGCCGGACAGTCCTCGGGCTCCTTTACCCCCCGAGCCGACGGTGGCGCCCTTCTTCTGCTTACGGATCGCGCCCCTGCGTGCGGAGTTGCCTGCCATTACCGACCCTTCAACTTCCAGCGGGGACCCGCCGGGGTGTCTTCGACGATCACACCGGACGCTGCCAAGGCATCGCGGATCGCATCGCCAGCTGTGAAATCCTTCCGGGCGCGGGCCGCTTGACGCTGCTCCAGAGCGAGCCGGACGAGGCGATCCACCGTTTCGGTGAGCTGGCCGGACTCATTATTGTCCGAACCCCACTGTACGAGTGGGCTGATGCCCAGTACCTCGGTCATGGCGAGCACCTCACCAAGCCGCCGGGCGACCTCGTGATGATCGCCGGACTCGAGCGCGATATTGCCTGCCCTCACCGAGGCGTGCAGGACGGCGAGGGCTGCGGGCACGGACAAGTCGTTATCCATCGCGGCGGTGAACTCCGGCGGCATGCGATCGCCGGCACGCGCTTCAGCTTCCACGCCGTAAAGTGCCGAGCCAGTCTCCACGCCGACAGAGGCCGCGGCAGCATGCCGAACGAAACTCTCGATACGCCCGTAGGCGGACGCCGCCTCGTCCAGGGCCTTGGCTGAGTACTCGATTGCCGAACGGTAGTGGGCAGCGCCGAGGTAGTAACGCAACTCGACCGGTCGCCACCGCTTGGCCATCTCGCTGACCAGCACCGAGTTGCCCAGTGATTTCGACATCTTCTCGCGGGCGATGGTCACCCAGCTGTGGTGCATCCAATAGCGGGCGAATTGGTCACCGGCCGCGACCGATTGAGCGATCTCATTTTCGTGATGCGGAAAGATCAGATCCAGGCCGCCTCCGTGGATGTCGAACACCGGTCCGAGGTACTTGCCGGCCATCGCGGAGCATTCCAAATGCCATCCCGGACGTCCGTCGCCCCACGGTGTCGTCCAGCTCGGTTCTCCGGGCTTGACCGCCTTCCACAACGCGAAGTCACGGGCATCGCGCTTGCGGTTGTCGCCGACTGAGTCGCCCGCGGGCTGCATCGCATCGATCTTCTGCCCGGACAGGGCCCCGTAATCCGGGAATGACCGCACGTCGAAATAGACGTCGCCGTCGACCTCGTAGGCATTGCCCGACTCGAGCAGCCGGCGCATGAGAGTGATCATCTCGGTGATGTGCCCAGTCGCTCGCGGCTCGATGGTGGGCGGCAGGCAACCGAGGGCCTGATAACCCTCCCGGAACGCCGATTCGAACAGCGCGGCGTGTGCCCACCAGGGTCGCCCCGCCTCCGCCGACTTTGCGATGATCTTGTCGTCGATGTCGGTGATATTGCGCACGTAGGTGACCGCATACCCGAGATGGTTCAGCCAGCGCAGCAGAATGTCGAAGTTGACGCCGGACCGGACGTGCCCGATGTGCGGAGCCCCCTGGACGGTCGCACCGCACAGGTAGACCGACACCCGTCCGGGCTCGAGAGGAACGAAGTCCCGCACCGTCCTGGTCGCTGTGTCGTACAGCCTGAAGGTCACCGGGCAAATTCTACGGACCCATCGAGGATGGACCCGGTGCCCCGCCCAATTCCGGAGGTCACGGAGTGCGCTCCACGACATGGACCGGACTCAGTCGCACGACGACCCGGATATGGTCGGTGCCCTCGTCTCCGGTGTAGGACCGACCTGTGTAGACCCGAGAGAGCCGTTCAATGAGCTGGGGGCCATCGGTGGTGGTCATGCTGACCCGGCCACGAACCTCCACGTAGCAATAGGGGTCCTCCCGATCCAGGATCAGCACGCTTGCGCGCGGATCCCGGAGCCAATTGGTCTCTTTCTTGCGGCCTTGGATGGTCGACAGCAGCAGATCATCGCCGTCGTAGGTCGCCCACAACAGCGAGGTCTGCGGCGAGCCATCGGTATTGCTGGTCGCCACCACCACGAAGTTGGCGTCGTCGAGAAGCTTCTTGGCCTTGGCCGGCAGTGAGGTCATGCGAGCCATCCTGCTACACCAGGATCGACCGCCAAGTGGTGACTCCGCGACGGGTACCTCGCGCCGGGCAGCCGAGGGAAGCGAGTTCAGCAAGTAGGTTCGTGGCCATGGAAACGTCAGCGCTGCATCCCGAATCCGTCCTGATCCAGGCGGGTCGGCCGCATCGACGCGCCGGTAACCCGCTGAACGAGCCGATCTCGGCCTCGGCCACCTTCCATGCCGACGGCCCCCGTTCCTACGGCCGCGAAGGATCCGACAGCACCCGCGCCTTCGAGGTGGCCATCGGAGCGTTGGAAGGGGGCACCGCCGTGGCTTTCTCCTCCGGTGTGGCGGCTAGTGCGGCAATCATCGAAGGCTTGCCGACGGGTTCCGTGGCGGTGATCCCGCGCTCGTTCTATAACTTTCACGACGCGGTGTTCGGCGAGCAGGAGGCACTCGGCCGGTTGACCGTACGCCGGGTGGACACCGAGGACCGAGACGCTGTGCTCTCGGCGTTGACGGGTGCCGCCTTGCTGTGGCTCGAGGTGCCCACCAATCCGATGCTGCGCGTCGCCGACCTGCCGGCCTACGCGGGGGCGGCCCGGTCCGCGGGCGCTGTCACCGTGGTAGATGCCACGATCGCCACACCGATGAACCTTCGGGCTCTCGGACACGGCGTAGATGTCGTCATGCATTCGGCCACCAAATGGATCGCCGGCCATTCCGATGTATTGATGGGCGTGTTGGTCACCAGTTCGGACGACCTGGCCGCCCGTTACCTGCAGCGGCGGGAACTCACCGGCGCCGTGCCCGGAGCGCTCGAATCGTTCCTGGCGTTGCGCGGGCTGCGAACCCTATCGGTGCGAATGGAGAGGGCTCAGGCCAATGCCGCTCGGCTGGCATCGAGGTTGTCGAAGCATCGAAACGTCGTACGGGTGCACTATCCCGGCCTGGCCGATCATCCCGACGCGCGCCGGATCGACGAATTGCTGTCCGGCCCGGGAGCATTGTTGTCCTTTGAAGTGGACGGGACGGCCGCCGAGGCTGAGAAGGTGTGCCAGCAGGTCCGTCTGATCACCCATGCGACCAGCCTCGGCGGCGTCGAGTCACTGATCGAACGCCGAGCGCGCTACGCGGGAGAGCTCCGACAAGGCACCCCAGAGACTCTGCTGCGGCTTTCGGTCGGGATTGAGCACGTCGAGGATCTGTGGGCTGACCTCCAGGTCGCGATGGACAACGTCTTCGGCTGAGGCCGGGAATCTGTCGATGGGCCGGGTGAGGGTCGGGATCTCGGGATGGACGTATCCCGGCTGGCGCGGTGACTTTTACCCCAGCGGGCTCCCGCACCGCGCCGAATTGAACTACGCGGCCGCGCGGCTGTCGTCCATCGAGATCAACGGCACGTTCTACAGCCTTCAACGACCGGCGAGCTTTCAGGCCTGGCGGGAGGCGACCCCGGCGGACTTCGTGTTCGCGGCCAAGGGTGGTCGGTTCATCACCCATCTGAAGCGACTGGTCGATGTCGAGATCCCCCTCGCCAACTACTTCGCGTCCGGGGTCCTGGCTCTGGGACCCAAACTCGGCCCGCTGCTGTGGCAGCTGCCACCGAGCCTGGCGTATGAGCCCGGACGGCTCGAGCGCTTCTTCGAGCTGCTCCCGCGCACTACGGCGGCGGCCGCCGCGCTGGCCGCCTCGCACGACGACCGGCTCAAGCACGGCACCCACATCGTCACCGACGCCAACCGGCGCATCCGGCACGCCGTCGAAATTCGGCACCCCTCCTACCGAACGACCAATTTCGTGGAGTTGCTACGCCGGCACCGAATCGGGCTCGTGGTGGCCGACACCGCTGGAAAATGGCCACATCTGGAGGACCTCACCGCCGACTTCGTCTACGTCCGGTTGCACGGCGCGGAGGAGCTGTATGCCAGCGGCTATACCGACTCCGCACTCGATGATTGGGCGGCCAAGGTCAGGGCCTGGGCCGCCGGCGAATCGCCGGCCAGCGAATACCGACTGACCGACCCGGCCCCGTCCAGGACCCGAGGCCGTGACGTGTTCGTGTACTTCGACAACGATGTCAAGGGCTACGCGCCACATGACGCGATGCGGCTGGCGGAGCGTCTCGCCTGATCGACGCCGAATTCAGCGGATGATCAGGGCGGTGGCGATGGCCGCCAGCCCTTCACCGCGGCCGGTCAGCCCCAACCCGTTGGTCGTGGTGGCTACGACGCTCACCGGACCGCCGAGCACGTCGGACAGCAGCGCCTCGGCGTCCATCCGGCGTGGTCCGAGTTTGGGCTTGTTGCCGACAAGTTGCACGGCGACGTTGCCCACCTGCCAACTTGCGGCGCGCAGGCGCCGAGCGACCTCACCGAGCAGGTCAACTCCGGAAGCGCCGGCCCACTTCGGCTCGGCGATACCGAACACCGCACCCAGGTCTCCGAGACCGGCGGCAGACAACAGCGAATCGCAGGCGGCGTGGCAGACGACGTCGCCGTCGGAGTGACCCGCGCAGCCGTCGACGTTGGGCCAGAAGAGCCCCGCGATCCAGCATTCGCGACCTACTTCGATCGGGTGCACATCGACCCCGATGCCGACCCGTCCAGGGGCCGTGGTCACGGGCCGGCCAAGTGGTGGACGAGGGCGAGGTCGTACTGAGTGGTGATCTTCATAGCGGTGGCCGAGCCCGGTACGGTCACCACGCTGCCACCGATAGCCTCGATCAGGCCCGCATCGTCGCTCACGTCTGTGATCCCCCGGGAAGTCGCCGCGGCGTGCGCTCGGACAAGGGTCGAAACCCGAAAACCCTGGGGTGTCTGCACCGCTCGCAGGTCTGAGCGCTCGATGGTGCCGAGGACGGCGCCATCGACGTCAACGCGCTTGATGGTGTCGACGATCGGCAAGACCGGGATGACAGCCTCGGCGCCCGCTCGAAGCTTCGCGATCACAGACGTGATTACGGTGGCCGACACCAATGGACGCGCCGCATCGTGTACCAAGACGAACTCGACCTCCGGCCCCAGAACGGCCAACCCCAGATCGACCGACTCCTGCCGCGTGCCACCGCCAGCGACAACCGTGGCCAGCGGCGAGCTTTCGGACAGGCTCGACACCCACTCAGCCGGGGCAACCACCACAAGAACCCTTATCTCAGGATGGTCGACAAAGGCCTTGATCGCCCAATCCACAAGGCGTACGCCACGTACTTCCACGAACGCCTTGGGCACCGCCGCACCCAGGCGTTCGCCGGAACCCGCGGCGACAACTACCGCAGCGACACACATTCCGCGAAACTTGTCCGGACGAAAGGGTTAAGCCACAGCCTCGGCCAGCACCTCGTCGAGGACGAGTTCGGCCTTGTCTTCATTGGTGCCCTCAGCCAGAGCCAGCTCGCTCACCAGAATCTGGCGCGCCTTTGCCAGCATCCGCTTTTCGCCGGCGGATAGGCCGCGATCTTTTTCCCGCCGCCATAGGTCGCGAACCACCTCGGCCACCTTGTTGACGTCGCCCGAGGCCAGCTTCTCGCCGTTGGCTTTGTAGCGACGTGACCAGTTCGTCGGCTCCTCGGTGTGCGGCGCGCGGAGCACCTCGAAGACCCTGTCCAGACCTTCTTGGCCGACCACGTCGCGAACGCCGACTATCTCGGCGTTGGCTGCGGGGACCCGTACAGTGAGATCGCCTTGCTGCACCTTAAGTACGAGGTAGATACGATCTTCACCCTTGATGCTTCGCGTTTCAATTGCCTCGATTTTCGCAGCGCCATGATGTGGATAAACAACGGTCTCGCCGACCTGGAACGTCATAGAGGCAACCCCTTTCGGTACCTCCCAGGATAACACGTGACGGCGACACGCCGAGATCGCGACGCTCGGGCTGTGGGCATCCGCCGCGGAGTGCGTGATCATCGGCGGCCGAATGCGCGGTGTCCGGACGCGTCAATTCAGCGAAGCCGGCCGCCGCACCACCCAACGGCTGATCAGCGACACCAACCTCGATAGGCTGTCGCCGATCACGAGTTTCCGCTTTCCGCCGACCACTTGGCGACTGGACGAACCCCTGGATGAACGTAGCTGGAGGAGTAACCGTGGTGATCGAGACGCAACGTCGTTGGGGTTTCCGACCGGCTTCCCGAGGCATCGGGTTCGGCCTGACGGTCGTCGCGGCAGCCGTGCTCGCACTCACTGGCTGCGCGGCTGGTCAGCACGCTCAGACGGTGGCCCAGGCGCCGGCCATCGACGGCATCTCGGCGGATTCCGGCTCGGTTGGAATCCGGGACGCCGGAATAGCCGCCCCCGCTGGCGAGCCGAGTTATGGCACCGGGCAAAGCGCGCCCTTGCAACTCGTCCTGATCAACAACGGCACGGCGAGCGACTCGCTGACCTCGGTGACCAGTCCGGTCGCCACCAGCGTCGTGCTGAGTCTGACCGGACCACTGTCGGGCGTATCCACCGGGTCCGTCGGGTCGACAACCACCGCCGCGGCTGGATCATCGGCACCCTCAGCGTCCGCTGCTGGGTCCTCGTCAGCCACCGCCTCTCGGTCAGCCTCCGCCTCTGGCTCTCGGTCAGCCTCTGCCGCTCGCTCGACGGCCTCCCCCGCATCACCATCGGCATCTTCGTCAGCGGTAGCCACGAGCGTGCCGATCAAGATTGCCGAACATTCCTCGGTTCGGGTCGGCAACGGCACCACCGGGCCGTCCGTCGTGCTCACCGGCCTGACTGAGGCGCTGTACCCGTCGCAGTCCGTACCGGTCACTCTCCGATTTCAGAGCGGCGCGGTCATCGACACCAAGCTCGCGGTCAGATTGTCGGCCGGTGACACCGGCGGGCCCACCGTGCAGATCGCGCCCTCTGGGGGTGGCTGACCGCCCCGCTCGGAGCTGTCCTCGATAAGGACGTTCACGATCGGGACGTTCGCGCGATCGGGAATCGTCGTGGTCCACCGGTAGCGTCTTCGGTCGTGACCACACCGTCCGGCAGGGCCTCCGCGAAGCGGATCAACACCAGCTACGCCTGCACCGAATGCGGCGGGACCGCGCTTCGCTGGGTGGGTCGCTGTCCGGAATGCCAAGCATGGGGGACCATGGTGGAGTCCAGCGTGCGCGCGGCCGCATTGAGCAGGCCAACCGCTGTGGCGCCGCGAGTATCCGCACAGCCGATCAGCCGGGCGGGCTCCGAGGTCGCTCGCGCGCGACCGACCGGCATCGCCGAGTTGGACCGGGTGCTCGGCGGGGGTTTGGTCCCCGGATCGGTGCTACTCCTGGCCGGCGAGCCCGGCGTGGGCAAGTCCACTCTGCTGCTCGAGGTCGCCCAAAAGTACGCCCAACTCGGCGGGCGCCCCGCGTTGCTGGTGACCGGCGAGGAGTCCACCGCCCAGGTGCGCGCCCGTGCCGAACGTACCCACACCATGCACTCCGAACTGTTCCTGGCCGCCGAGAACGACCTGGGCGCGGTCATCACCCATCTCGACGAAGTCAAGCCCGGCCTGCTCATTCTCGATTCGGTGCAGACCATCGCCTCGTCCACCGTCGAGGGGGTCCTCGGTGGGATACCGCAGATCAAGGCGGTCACGGCCACGATCAGCGCCATCGCCAAGGAACGCGGCATCGCGACAGTGCTCGTCGGCCACGTGACAAAGGACGGCTCGATCGCCGGACCCCGTGCGCTCGAACATCTCGTCGACGTGGTGCTCTATTTCGAAGGCGACCGGCACACCTCGCTGCGAATGCTGCGCGCGATCAAGAACCGGTTCGGTGCGACCGACGAGGTCGGCTGCTTCGAG
>Ga0307504_10000115_pt1 | contig 15761 bp, 15 predicted proteins | sample 19_S_MG_FD_194516 | JGI IMG/M metagenome (GOLD analysis project Ga0307504, IMG submission 194516) | Soil microbial communities from Populus trichocarpa stands in riparian zone in the Pacific Northwest, United States - 19_S | ecosystem: Environmental > Terrestrial > Soil > Riparian zone > Trees... | reverse complement strand
GCGAGATAGTCGTCGCGGAAGTACTTGATCGAGGATGCGATCGGGCTGGTCGCGCCATCGCCCAGAGCGCAGAAGGATCGACCCAGGATGTTCTCGCAGACGTCGAGCAGGGTATCGATATCCTCCTCGGTGCCGTCGCCGCGCACGATCCGCTCCAGGATCTTGGCGGTCCAGAACGTGCCCTCCCGGCAGGGCGTGCACTTGCCGCAGGACTCGTGCTCATAGAACTGAGCCCACTTCATCACCGCGCGGACGACGTTGTCGCCGTCATCGAAGATCATCACCGCCGAGGTGCCGTTGATCGAACCGCTCCGTACCACCGAGTCGAAGTCGAGCGGGACGTCGAGATGTTCGGCGGTGAACAGCGGCGTCGAGGAGCCGCCCGGGGTCCAGAACTTGAGCCTAAGCCCCCTGCTCATACCACCGGCCAGGTCCAGCAACTCTCGCAACGTCGTACCCATCGGCGCCTCGTACTGTCCAGGATTGGCGACCCGCCCGGACAGCGAATAGATAGAGGTACCCGGTGAGCCTTCCGGTCCGATCTCCTTATGCCACGCCGCGCCCCCCAGGACGATGTAGGGGACCATGGCCAGCGTGCCCACGTTGTTGACCACCGTCGGCGCGTCGTAGAGACCATTCGTCGCCGGGAACGGCGGCTTCAGCCGAGGCTGGCCCCGCTTGCCCTCGAGTGAGTCGAGCAACGCGGTTTCCTCGCCGCAGATGTAAGCGCCGGCACCGGCGTGCACCGTGATGTCGAACCGGCGTCCGGAGCCGAGCACGTCGTCGCCGAGGTAGCCCCTGGCGTAGGCCTGGTTGACCGCCTGAGTGACCCGCCGGATGGCGTGCACCGCCTCGCCACGTATGTAGATGAAGGCACGCTGCGCTCGCACCGCGTAGCACGCGATGATGATTCCCTCGATCAACGCGTGCGGATCGTTCATCATCAGCGGCAGGTCACGGCAGGTGCCCGGCTCTCCCTCGTCGGCGTTGACGACCACGTAGTGCGGTTTGCCGTCGTTCTGCGGGATGAAGTGCCACTTCATACCGGTCGGGAATCCAGCTCCGCCGCGGCCCCGCAGGTTGGCTTCTTTCACCAGTGCGATCAACTCGTCCGAGGCCATCGTGAAGGCCTTGCGCAGTCCGGCGTAGCCGTCGAGGCGTTCATAGTTGTCAATCTGCCAGGGAGCGTTCATGCCGAAACGCTTGGTCAGGACGGGAGTCAGCGGCATCTCATTCGCTCTCGTTGTCGGTCGCATCCCGCGGGATGGCGCCGGGTTCTTGGTGGGTTACGCGGGCGGCGTCGGCGTCGCCGTCCGGGGCATCGGCATTCTCCGTCACCGGGAACCCGGGTGCGAGATGGCCCATCCGGTGTGCGAGGGTGACACCGACTTCGGTCTGCGTTCCGGTGCCCGGGGCGAGCATGGACTCGGGCCGGTCATCGACGAAGCCGGCGATCTGGCGCGAGATTTCTCGGAAACCGCACAAAGGCGCGCCGCGGGTCGGTGTCGGCCGCCCGCCGCCACGAAGTTCCGTGATCAGGCCGATGGCCGTCTCGACGGTTTGATTGTCGAAGAACTCATAGTTGACGGTCACGACCGGCGCGTAGTCGCAGGCCGCCAGACACTCGGCGTGTTCCAGCGTGATCAACCGGTCTTCGGTGGTCTCGTTCATCCCCACATCCAGGGCCTCGGACAGGCTTTGGTAGATCTCGTCCCCGCCGAGCAGCCCGCACAGGGTGTTGGTGCACACGCTGACCAGGTACTCACCGGTCGGCTTGCGCTTGTACATCGTGTAGAACGTGGCGACCGCCGCGACCTGGGCCTTGGTGAGGTCCAGCAGATCGGCGCAGAAGGCGATTCCGTCGGAGGAGACATAGCCCTGCTCGGACTGCACCAGATGCAGCATCGGAAGCAGCGCCGAACGGGCCCGACCGGCCGGATAGCGGTCGATGATCCGCAGGGCCAGCGCGCGCACCTCGGCGCTGAACACGGCCGGATTACCCGGCCGGTCGATGTCAAGCAATGACAAGCGGGAGTTGGTATTAGCCATGTTCGGCCCCCGTCAACGCCGACGGGCAGATGCGACGTCCGTCCGCCGTCTCGTTCATCATCGGTCGCACCCACCCATCACCGGATCCAATGACGCGACCGAGGCGATGACATCCGCGACCTGGCCGCCAATGGTCAGCGTGGGCGTCGCCTGGAGGTTGATGAAGGACGGCTCACGTAGGTGCACCCGATAAGGGCGAGTTCCGCCGTCTGAGACCAGGTGCGCGCCCAGTTCGCCGCGCGGCGATTCGACCGCGACGTACACCTGACCGGCGGGGACCCGGAAGCCCTCGGTCACCAACTTGAAGTGGTGGATCAACGACTCCATCGAAGAATTCATTATCTTGTTGACGTAGGCGGGGGAATTGCCCATTCCGTCCGACCCGATCGACAGCTGGGCCGGCCACGCGATCTTGGGATCGTCGATCATCACCGGTCCGGGCGTCTGCTCGATCCGTTCGAGCACCTGGGAGATGATCCGCAGGCTCTCGCGCATTTCGGCGACCTTCACCACGAAACGGCTCCAGCAGTCCCCGCCGTCGTCGGTGGGCACGTCGAAGTCATAGGTTTGGTAGCCGAGATACGGCTCGGTCTTGCGCATGTCCCAAGGCAGGCCCGCCGCACGCAACATCGGACCCGTGAGACCGAGCGCCAGGCAGCCTTCGACACCGATCCAACCGACCCCTCTGAGCCGGTTGACCCAAATCGGCTGGCCGCGCAGCAGTTTGTCCACACCGGCGATTTCTTTGTCGGTTTCACGGATCCATTCCCGGATCTTGTCGCCCGCGCCGACCGGAAGATCCTGGGCGACGCCACCCGGTCGTATGTAGGCGTGGTTCATCCGCAGTCCGGTGATCAGCTCGAGCACATCCATGCACCGCTCCCGGGCCCGAAAACCGTTGGTCATCGCCGTCAGGGCACCGAGTTCCATGCCACCGGTCGCCAGCCATACCCAATGCGAGGAGATTCGGTTGATCTCCATCATCAGCACCCGGATGAGTTCGGCTCGCTCCGGAACCGTGGTACCCAGCAGCTTTTCGACGGCCATGCAGTACGCGGTCTCATTGAACAAAGGGGCGAGGTAGTCACATCTGGTGACGAAGGTCGTGCCCTGAGTCCAGGTACGAAACTCCGCGTTCTTCTCGATACCGGTGTGCAGATAGCCCACGACCAGCCGCATGTCGGTTACCGACTCGCCTTCCAGCTCGAGTACCAGCCGAAGCACGCCGTGGGTAGACGGATGTTGCGGGCCCATGTTGAGGATCAGCCGCTCCTCGTGCAGCGGGTCGCCGCCGAAGACCGAATCCCAGTCTCCGCCTCCGGAAACGCTGTAGACACGTCCCTCGGTGGTCTCACGCGATGGGCTGTAGGAGTCTGAGGTGGTCATTGCTCGCTCCTGCCTTGGGCCACGTTGTATGCCGACCGTCGGTGGATCATCACCTGGACCGCGTCGTGTGCTGGCGGCCGGCGGATCATCGGTAGACCCGCCGCTGGTCGGGTGGCGGGATCGAGGCGCCCTTGTACTCGACGTCGACGCCACCGAGCGGGTAATCCTTGCGCTGGGGGTGGCCTTCCCAATCGTCGGGCATCAGGATCCGGGTCAGCGACGGGTGACCGTCGTAGACGATGCCGAACATGTCCCAGGTCTCCCGCTCCTGCCAGTCGGCGGTAGGGAAGATCCTGGTCACCGACGGCACGTGCGGATCGAGGACCGTAACGCTCACTTCGAGGCGGATCCGGCGGCGGTAGGTCATCGAAGTGAGGTGATAGACCGAGTGCAGCCGCGGTCCGTCCGCGCCGTCCCGGGCCAGGTAGTCGACCCCGGAGACCGCCGAAAGTAACTCGAACCGCAGGGCCTGGTCGTCGCGCAGCGCTTGACTGACGCCGAGCAGGTGCTCCCGTCGCAGATGCAGGGTGAGCTCTCCCCGGTCCAGCACGACCTTGATCAGGGCTTCGTCGAGCGCGGGGTAGGCAGCTGCCAGCGCATCCATCACCTCATCGAAATAACCGCCGAAGGGTCGTTCAGCCGGTAATTCCACCCATGGCTGACGTCGCAGGCCGGAGAAGCCGGACGTGTCGCCCGTCCCGGTGACACCGAACATGCCGGGTCGCCGCTGGCCGACCGGCAACGCGCCCTCATGACGAGCGAGGCGAAGCTCGGCATTCTCATCAGGGTCTTGATAGTCACTCATTTCGCATACTTCTGGCTCGACGGGACGAGGTCGATCTTCTGCCCGGCCAACTTCTCTGCCCGTTTCGGGCCGAGCGGTTCGTGCTGGATCTTGTGGTGCAACTTGAGAATCGCGTCGATCAGCATTTCGGGCCGCGGCGGGCAGCCTGGCAGATACATGTCTACCGGGATGACGTGGTCGACGCCCTGCACGATCGCGTAGTTGTTGAACATGCCGCCCGACGATGCGCAGACACCCATCGCGATCACCCAGCGCGGCTCGGCCATCTGGTCGTAGATCTGACGAACGATCGGTGCCATTTTCTGGCTCACCCGGCCTGCCACGATCATCAGGTCGGCCTGCCGCGGTGACGGTCTGAACACCTCCATGCCGAACCTGGCCGAATCGAATCGGGGCGCGCCGAAGGTCATCATCTCGATCGCGCAACAGGCCAAGCCGAAGGTGACCGGCCAGAGCGAGGACTTGCGGGTCCAATTGACCAGCGACTCCACCGTGGCCAGCAGGATCCCGTCCGGGAGCTTTTCTTCCAAACCCATGTCAGCGGGCCAATCTGTCGGTGCTGTCTGAAACCCGTCGCTCGTTCATCGGCTACTAATCCCAGTCCAACCCGCCACGCCGCCACACGTAGGCGTAGGCGATGAACACCGTGCCGATGAACAGGAATATCTCGACCAGCCCGAATAGACCGAGGGCTCGATTGGCCACCGCATACGGATAGAGGAAGATGATCTCGATGTCGAACACGATGAAGAGCATGGCGGTCAGGAAGTACTTGATGGGAAACCGCTGCGGGCCGGAGGCCTGCGGAGCAGGCTCGATCCCGCACTCGTAGAAGTCTAGTTTGGCCTTATTGAAGCGCTTAGGACCGGTGATGGTGGCGATGACAGCGGAGAAGACCGCGAAGCCGAAAGCCAATGCGAAAAGGACGACGATCGGTAGGTACGGCGCAAGCATGGTGACCCTGCTTCCCTCGGTTGATGCGCGGGGCTTACCGCAGCGCCGGCGTGATTCGGGTCAGCGCATTGATGACGCGGTCGCTCGGGTCGCCGTCATGCGGATCGGTGAGGTTGGCTAATAGTTTCAGCACGAAGCTCATCAGCCGCGGGTGCGAAAGACCGTGCCGAGTGCAGACCCGCATCACCGCCGGATTGCCGATCAGCTTCACGAAAACCGCTCCGAGTCGGAAATAAGCACCCCATTCCCGCGCCAACACCGCCGGATAGGCGGCCAGTGCCCGCTCCCGGGAACTCCCTTCGGGGCGGGCCAGCGCTTGGATGACAGCCTGCGCCGCGAACTTGCCGCACTCCATGGCGTATGGAATGCCCTCGCCGTTGAACGGATTGACCGAACCGCCCGAGTCGCCGACCAACAGAACGCCATCGCGGTAGTGCGGGGTGCGATTGAAGCCCATCGGCAATCCCGCGCCCTGGATCGGCCCCAATGCGTTCTCTTCGCGCAAACCCCACTCCGGCGGAGTGCTGTCGAGCCAGGATGTGAGCAACGTACGATAATTTGTCTTTTGAAAACCCGCGCTGGAGTTGAGCACACCCAAGCCGACGTTCACCGAGCCGTCGCCCATGCCGAAGATCCAACCGTAACCAGGCAGAAGCCGCGCTCGGTCGTCACCCCGCGGGCCATCCCATAGTTCGAGCCAGGATTCCAGATAATCATCGTTTGTCCGAGGGCTGGTGTAGTACCGCCGTACCGCGACCCCCAGTGGTCGTCTGCCGTTGCGGCGCAGGCCCAGGGCCAGGGCGAACCGACCCGACACGCCGTCGCAGGCGAGCACGATCGGCGCGCGATAGCTGTGTTCGGTCCGGTCCGGCCCAGCCTTGGCCGTCACTCCGGTGACCCGACCGGACGCATTGGTCACCGGGCCGGTCACGGTGATCTGTTCACGCAACCGTGCGCCTGCCTTGACCGCCTGCCGAACCAGCAGATGATCGAGGTCGGCGCGGGGCCGGACCAGGCCGAAGTTCGGAAAGGACGACAGATCCGGCCAGTCCAGTTCCAGGCGCATGCCACCGCCGATAATCCGCAGCCCCTTGTTGTGGAGCCAGCCGGCCTCCTGGCTGACGTCGATACCAAGCTCGACCAGGGCCCGCGTGCCACGCGGGGTCAGACCGTCTCCGCAAACCTTCTCCCGCGGAAAGGCGGCTTTCTCCAGCAGCAGCACATCCAGACCGGCGGTGGCAAGCCAATAGGCCGCGGCCGAGCCCGCCGGCCCCGCACCGACGACTATGACATCCGCGTCATGCTGTGCGTCGATCGGGATCCCGCCTACCTCGCGCGGCGACGGCCCGGGATGATGATCGTCTGTGATCGCGGTCAACTCGGCCCTCCCTCCACTGTGGCGCTCTACGGTATCGGGGCCTCGCCGCAGTAGACCCCACCGACCGCCTACCTAGCTCGTGAAAGTTTTCACGAGCTAGGTAGGCCAGTGTATGCCGGACTTCCAGGGCGACGTTGGCCGGGGAGATGGTCTGCGTCCCGCGGCCGGCAGACGAGTCAAGTCGCAGGCTGTGGGCCGTCAGCTCGCATCACGTCGAGGCGTCGGCATCACCGTCGGCTCGGAGTTCCGGCGCGGCGATCGCGGCCAGCCATCTGTTATAAGCGCGCAACCGCTCATCCTCACTGTCGAAGTCGAGATCTGCCGCGAGTTGCTCGGGCGATGCGCCGGTACGCTCGGCGAACGTCGCCCGGCGAGCACGCTCGAGCCAACCGCTGTTGTCCAGCCGCCGGCGTTCCGGGTCCCCCAACCAGCCGAGCACCAGACCGATCATGATCGCCGCCATGATCGCGTCGCCGCCGAACCACATGATCGCTCCGCCGGTATGCGTGTCCGACACCGGGTTGACTCGCAAGCCCGGCACGGAGGTCATGAAGACCGGACGGCTGCCCTGCATTATCACCACGCCGACGAAGGTGTCCACCGCCATCGCCAGCGCAAGCAGCAGCCAGCGCGCCGGCGTCGACAGCTGCCACCGGGTCGGTACATCGCCAAGTATGAGCAGAAAGAATTGGCATCCGATGAGCAAGTACGCCAGGTGTTCCAACTGCCCAGCCCAGGTGTTGCGCATTATCGTGTCCATCAAGCCGGTAAGGTGGCTGCCCACGATGATCATCGCGTAGCTGGCCAGCGCCACCGGCGGCGCGGTCAGAACCGTCATCACCCGGCCGGTCAACCTCCGTCGCAGTCGATCCCGGCGAACGGGTGAGGCCGCGGCCAATGCCAGTTCGATAGGCCGGCCGGCCATCAGCAACGCCGGTGCCACCATGACGAAAATCAGATGTCCCAGCATGTGCGCGGTGAAGAGTACTTGGTCGTACACCGCGATGCTTCCGCACGTCGCCAGCACACAGGCGCCCAGACCGGCGAGGAAAGCCAGTGTGCGACCCGCTGGCCACGGCCGCGTCCGACGGACTCTCAGCACGCCCGTCAGGTAGACCGCCAAGGCGACCACGACCATGACCAGCGCGACGGCGTCCAGTTGCCATGCCGTGAGCAGGGTCCGGCCGAGCAGCGGACCCAGGTCTGAACCCGCCCGGAGCCGGACCAGCCCGGTCGCCGCGCCCTCCCCGATGCCCACCATGTGATGGCGGGTGGACACGGAGAAATAGCGGACCATCGCCATGGTCAGTAGCACAATGATACCGAACGCGCTGAGCCAGATCGTCCAGAATGGCGCCCTCGACGGAGGAGCGTCGCGCGCGAACGAGCGAGCCCTATCGGGGGTTGGCGAGTCAATTCTCATAAATATCCCCGCTCGCCCGGTCCACTTCGGGGTGTGGTAACGCCTCGCCGGATGGGCAGCCCCATCATCCTCACCCGGGCCACCGTATCCGGCCTCACCCGGGCCACCGTAACCGGCTAAAGCTGGCCACGGTATCCGGCGCGGGTGGCGGGCTTGACCTCGGCGGCTTCGACCAGTTCGATTGCCCGGTGCTGAACCAGGCGAGTAAGCGCGATTACCGACTCCCGTCACGCCATCCCTTTCCTCTCACGCACCGCGCATAAGGCAAGGGTCAGAGATTGCCGCGCAGCTCCTGCTCGCGCTCGATGGCTTCGAAGAGAGCCTTGAAGTTGCCCTTCCCGAACCCGAGTGAACCATGCCGTTCGATCAACTCGAAAAAGACCGTGGGCCGATCGCCTATGGGCCGAGTGAAGATCTGGAGCAGATACCCGTCCTCATCCCGGTCGACGAGGATGCCGCGGCGCTGAAGCTCCTCGACCGGCACACGCACGGCGCCGATCCGGGCGCGCAATGCCGGATTCGAGTAGTACGAGTCCGGTGTGCTGAGGAACTCCACACCCTCGGCGCGCATCGCGTCGACCGCACCCAGGATGTCGTTGGTTGCCAAGGCGAGGTGCTGCGCGCCGGGTCCCCGGTAGAACTCCAAGAACTCGTCGATCTGGCTGCGCCTCTTCGCGATGGCGGGCTCGTTCAGCGGAAACTTCACACGGTGGTTGCCGTTGGCCACCACCTTGCTCATCAGCGCGGAATATTCGGTTGCGATGTCGTCCCCGATGAACTCCGCCATGTTGACGAAGCCCATGACCCTGTTGTAGAAACCGACCCAATACTCCATTTTCCCTAATTCGACGTTGCCGACGACATGATCCAGAGCCTGGAACAGCCGTTTCGGCGCGCCGTCTCGCCGGAGGTAGGTCGAGCTGCGCTCAACGTAGCCGGGCATATACACCCCGCGATACCCGGACCGGTCGACGAGTGTGTGCCTGGTGTCGCCGTACGCTCCGATCGCGGCGACCCGGACGACACCGTCGTCGTCGCGGACGTCGTGTGGCTCTTCCAGGATCGAAGCACCGTGCGCCCTGGCATGGCTGATGCACCGGTCGACGTCCGGAACCTCCAATGCGATGTCGAGTACCCCGTCTCCATGCCTGCGATGATGATCGAGCAGCGGACTGTCGGGCGACACTCCGCCCTTTATGACGAATCGGCAAGCGCCACTCCGAAGCACGAATGCCAGATGGTCGCGGTTGCCGGTCTCGGGACCGGAGTAGCCGACAAGTTCCATGCCGAAGGCGGATTGGTAATAATGGGCGGTCTGTCTGGCGTTGCCCACGACGAACACCAGCGCATCCCAGCCGGTGACCGGAAAAGGGTCGGCGGCCTGATCGTAGGCGACCAGGCCAACCAGTTGCCGCAGCTGTTCAAGGTTCAGATCCGCTGCCCGCTCCTGCGGAGTGAGGGCGGCATCGGTGCTGGTCGTCATGTCGTCTCCCTAGGTCCGTGCGATATCGCCCGCTATCCATCAGGACGTCGCATCGGGTGAATCCGACGCCCCCAGCCGACTGTGCGCTCTCCTGAGGGACTCATCAACATGGCCAGTACAAGCTTACTTTCATGTGCGGGTATGGGGATCTCACCACGGAGTTGATTGCACATTGCTCATCAAGCCGCCGAAGCGACACACCAGCCGCCGGGGGTGCCGGCGGAGGACCTAGTGGCCAGGATCGGACGGCTCGGGATCCCAGAGGAACACGGGATACCAAACCCCGAACGGATCATCGGAATACAACTTGACCGCTCGCGCGGTGCGCCCGCCGAACGCGCCCGCCAACACCTGCCAGGCGGCCCGACCGGCAACCAACAAGTCGCTCGCGAGATTGGGTTCGAGGTCCGCGAGCCGGGACGGATGGGGTCCGCCGAGCGCGTCCTCAACCCGTCCGTCGAAAAGAAAGGCGCGCCGATCCAGGTATCCGGGCGCCTTGAGGCCACGCCGTGCCGATCCGTCGGCCATCACGAGCAGACCGATCCGCCCGGTGCGCTTGCTCACCATTCGCCCGATTTTCAGGCACTGGCCGACACTGCTGTCCATCCGGATGCCGATCGGGTCGACGCGGACGCCACAGCCCGCCTCGGCGAGCAGTGAGCGCCCGACGGTTAGGCTCAAGGGCTCGTCGCCTTCGTGCACCCGCACACCGCCGACCATCACGATGAGATCGAGACGGGCCTCGAGCAGGGCCGCGATTGCCCGCAGGCAAGCGGCCCGCAGTTCCTCGACCTCGGCGACCGTGCCTCCGGTGACGCCTGGCATCAGCAGCGGCGGATGTGGGCAGCTGACGGCAGAAACGATCATGTCACGACCAGGAGGACGTACGGCCCGGACGACGGGCAGCTGGCACCGGAAGTGATCATGCCAGGCCCCGGATGGCCCGTCTCGGAGCCCGACTCCCCTTGATCGCGGCGACCATGTCGAGCACCTGCCTGGTTTCGGCGACGTTATGAGCGCGGAAGACCATCGCGCCCTGCCAGGCGCAAACAGCCGTGGCCGCCAGGGTGCCGAGTAGTCGCTGCTCCAGCGGAAGATCCAGCGCCTCACCCACGAAGTCCTTGTTCGACAGTGACACGAGCACCGGCCATCCGGTGGCCACCATCTCGGATAGCCGCCGAGTGATCTCCAGGGAGTGCCAGGTGTTCTTGCCGAAGTCGTGACCGGGATCGATGAGGATCCGGCCGCGGTCGACGCCCAAGTCAGCGGCGCGGTTGGCCAGGCTGACCGTCCGGGCAAGTACGTCGGCCATCAGGTCCAGGTAGTGGACGCGGTGCGGGCGGGTACGCGGGAGGGCACCACCGGCGTGGGTGCACACCAGCCCGGTGCCGAACTCGGCGGCCACCTCGGCGAGCTTCGGATCGTGGCCGCCCCAGGCGTCGTTCAGTACATCGGCTCCAACCTCACACACTGCCCGCCCGACCTCGTGCCGCCAGGTGTCGACCGAGATGATCAGGTCGGGGAAATCGGCACGAACCCTCGTCACAAAGTCGACAGTGCGCCGAATCTCTTCATCGGCGTCCACCTCGTCACCGGGCGCGGCCTTCACTCCACCGATGTCGACGATCTCCGCACCTTGGCCGACCACTTGCGCCACCCGCTCGAGCCCGGCTTCGAAAGCGAAGGTGGAGCCCCGATCGTAGAACGAGTCGGGAGTGCGGTTGACGATCGCCATGATGAGCACCGCATCGTCGGCGTAACTGTGCGACCCCAGCTTCAGCATCCCCGCGCGGCTCGCTCCTCGTACGCCGGGACCGTCACGGCCGCCGGCCGCTCGGCCAGCGGCACATCCCGGGTGCGCCAGCGACCAGCCGCTGCCCGATCATATTGGTGTAAATCCGTCCATGACCCACAGTATCCGACGGGTGCGGGCGGCGCGCTCCGGTCCCGCCGCCGCAACGCTGTGGAAAGTATCTCGGCGGCCATCACCCCTAAATCATGCACGTTCTGGTGGCTGTGACCGCGGTGCCCCAGGTCCACCTGGGCGAGAGCGGACAGCCCGTGCCGCCACACCGTGTCGGTCAGCGTCGCGATCTCGATGCCGTATCCGACCGGGAACGGCAGGGTCTCGGCCAGGCTGCGTCGAATCGCCCACTCCCCGGCCAGCGGTTGCACCACCCCGGCCAGCGCCGGCCAATACAGGTTGATGAGCGGGCGTGCCACCAACTCGGTCACCCGACCTCCCTGCGGAACCGGTAGCCGCTCGGCCGACGGGCCGCCACGGCCGGACCCGTCGTCGAACAGCCGATCGTAGAAACCTTTCACGAGCAGGGTGGCCGGGGACGTCAGTAGCGGTCCGAGCAAGCCGGTGACGAAATGGCTTCCCCACTCGGTGAGGTCGGCATCGATGAAGACCAGGCAGTCACCGGAGGTGACGAACAGTGACTTCCAGAGCGCCTCGCCTTTGCCTGGCAGGGTGGGCAGGCCGGTGTGGATGTCAGCCGCCGCGTACACCGAGGCGCCGGCGGCCCGGGCCACGGCGGCGGTGTCGTCGCTGGAGTCGGAGTCGATGACCAGCAACTCGTCGACGAGGCCGGGATCAACCAGCGAACGCCGGATCTCCTCGACCACGGCGCCCACGGTGGCCGACTCGTTCCGGGCCGGGATGACGACACTGACCGAGCTCCCGACGGCCCGCTTGGCAGCGAGCAGGGCACCGGCATCGAAATCGCCGGCGTCGAACGTGTGAGCGTCGAACCAGCGTCGAACGGCAACTTCCACCGGTGCATCCTCTCAACGGCCCGACGCGCCGCGCGAACTCCCCCGAGAGGACGAGCCGCCGGCGATGTGGAGTCAGCCGGCCGACCGCAGCCGGTCAGCCAGTCGGGCCGCCGCCGCCGCGGGATCGGCGGCCTCGGTCAGCACTCGGACTACCACAATCCGCCGGGCGCCGGCGGCGAGCACCTGATCGAGATTGGTCTCGTCGATGCCGCCGATGGCAAACCATGGACGCACAGGCGCGAGCGCGTTGACCGCGCTGATCGGTTCGAGCCCGATTTGGCGACGTCCCGGCTTGGTCGGCGTGGACCATATCGGTCCGATGCAAAAGTAATCGACGTCCCGCTCCGCCGACCCGATTGTGGCCTCGGAGATGCTGTGGCTGCTGCGGCCGATCAGCATGTCCGGTCCGACGATGCGGCGGGCGGTTGCCGGCGCGAGATCCCGCTGGCCGAGGTGTAGCACATCGGCGGCCGCGGCGAACGCGACGTCTGCCCGGTCATTGACCGCCAGCAGAGCGCCGTGCCGCCGGCACGCGTCGCCGAAAATCCTGAGCGCCGCCAGCTCGTCCGCGGCCTCGAGATTCTTCTCCCGCAGCTGGACGATGTCCACACCGTTGCTCAGCACCCTGTCCAGGAAATCGGGCAGATCACCCTGTCGTCGGCGGGAGTCGGTGCACAGGTACAAACGCGCCGACGAAAGCGCTTCGCGCACCCCAGATCTGTCCACCCAGCCATCCAACCATTCGTGTCGCGCTGGGTAGTACCGGTGAGCGTCGAGACGGCCGGCCGTCATCGGTTAGCCTCGATCGGGTGACCACGACCCGCCGAGCCGACGTCGTGGTAGTCGGAGCCGGGGCGATCGGGTTGGCCGTGGCCTACCGGCTCGCCGAGGCTGGGGCTTCGGTGCGGCTGATCGACGCCAGCGGAACCCGCGGTGCCAGCTGGGCCGCCGCCGGCATGCTGGCGCCGATCAGCGAAGCCATCTTCGGCGAAGAGGAGCTCACGCGGCTGAATCTTGCCGCGGTCGCGAAGTTCGCCGAGTTCGCCGGCGAGTTGCGGGCTCGCACCGGCAAATCGGTCGGACTGCGCTCCGACGGAACGCTGGCCGCGGCGTTCAACAGCGATGATCGGGCGGCGCTGGATCGTCTCACGAACTTTCGTACCGCCCTCGGGCTGCGCACCGAGCGGCTCACCGCGACCGAGGCCCGGCGGCTGGAGCCCTTCCTGGCAACCGGCATCCGCGGCGCGGTCCTGGCCGCCGACGACCTTTCCGTCGATAATCGCCGCTACGTCGAGGCAATCCGCCAGGCGTGCGCATCGGCAGGGGTCGAGCTGGTCCGCGCCGAGGTTGTGAGCCTGATCGAGCGGAACGGCCGGGTCGCCGGTGTGCTGGTCGACTCCGGGGAGTCCTGGGCGGCAGACACGGTGGTGCTCTGCACCGGTGCGGCCACCGAGCGATTCACCGGATTGCCGATCCGGCCGGTCAAGGGCCAGATTCTGCGCCTCAACGTGCCACAACGGCTGCGTCGGGATGGTCCGGTGCTGACCCGAACCGTTCGCGGCATCGTGCGCGGCGGTGAGGTGTACCTGGTTCCGCGCGACGACGGGGAGGTCGTGGTCGGTGCCACTCAGGAACAACAAGGCTGGGACACCACGGTCACCGCCGGTGGGATCTACGAACTGCTCCGCAATGCGTATGAACTGGTGCCGATCAGCTCTGAGTTCACCTTCGTGGAAGCCCGCGCGGGGTTACGCCCCGGGACGCCGGACAATGGTCCGATCCTGGGCTGGTTGGGCGAGGGCCTCCTAGTAGCCAGCGGCCACTTCCGCAACGGCATCCTGTTATCGCCACTGACCGGCGCCGCGGTGGCGAATCTGGTGGCAGGCAAGCCGATTGAGGAAGAATGGAAACCGTTCAGCCCGAATCGGTTCCTACCCGGTTGTCCTCAAGAGCAGGGATAGCGAGTGCAGCTCACGGTTAACGGTCAACCTCGGCAAGCCGACGACGAGATCACCCTCACCGACCTGGTACCCAGAATCAGCGATCGGCTCGCCGGCATCGCGGTCGCGCTCAACAACGAGGTGATCCCCCGGGCGGCTTGGGCCAACACCGTGCTCACCGAGGGCGACCGGATCGACGTCGTGACGGCTGTGCAGGGCGGTTGACATGAACGGGGCACCCGACGAGGCCGACCTCCTCGTCATCGCTGGCCGGAAGTTCAGTTCGCGCCTCATAGTGGGCACCGGCGGGGCTCCCAGTTTGGAGGGCCTCGGTGCCATCCTTCAGGAGTCCGGAACCCAACTGACCACGGTGGCCATGCGCCGCGTGAACGCGGGCGAGGCAGGCTCGGTGCTGGACGTGTTGCGTGAGGTCGGCGTGCAGGTCCTTCCGAACACGGCGGGCTGCCGGACCGCGGCCGAGGCCGTGCTGACCGCCAAGCTCGCCCGCGAGGCACTGGACACAAACTGGGTCAAGGTCGAGGTGGTGGCCGACGAGCGCACGCTGCTGCCCGACGGGGTGGAGCTGCTCGACGCCTGCGAGCGTCTGGTCGACGAGGGGTTCGTAGTACTTCCCTACACCAACGACGATCCGGTGCTGGCGCGCCGACTGGAGCTCGTCGGCTGCGCGGCGGTCATGCCCGGCGGATCGCCAATCGGATCGGGTCTAGGCATCCGCAATCCGCACAACATCTGCCTGATCGTGGACCAGGCGGGCGTTCCCGTCGTGCTGGACGCCGGGATCGGCACCGCGAGCGAGGCCGTGCTGGCCATGGAACTCGGGTGCGATGCCGTGCTCGTCGCCTCCGCGGTGACCCGAGCAGCCGATCCGTTGCGGATGGCGCGGTCAATGCGGCTGGCCGTCCAATCCGGCCGGGACGCACGGCTGGCCGGACGCATTCCGCGACGCTGGTGGGCGCAAGCGTCCTCGCCCTACCAGGGCCTGCTCGATGGCATGATCGACCAGGACTGAGTTCACCTCCGTCCTGCTACAGTCTGTTCCGCATAGTGCGCAACGCACGCGCCGTCTGGCTCCGCACTGTGGGCGGCGCGCATCCGAGTTCCTCGGCGGTGTCGGCGACGGTTCGATCGTAGAAATATCGTATTACGACCGCGGCCCGCTCACGCGGCGGAAGATCCGCGAGCACGCTGGCCAATGCGACGTCGCCCGCCGCCGCGGGAACTACCGCCCGGTCAGGCAGATCCTGGGGAGCGCGCAGGATCTCGCGCTGCCACCGCACATGACGCCGGTCGTTGATGAAAGTCCTGACCATCGTCCGCCGCGCGTACCCCGGTGCCGCGCTGGGGACGAGCAGCTGATCCCAGCGACCAAGACCGGCGATCAACGTGTCTTGCACCAAATCTTCTGCTTCGTGGAACTCGCCGGTAAGCAAAAGGGCGGCCCGGTGCAGCGCCGGACGAACGTCGGCCACGAAGGTCGTAAAGTCCCGGTATTCTGGTGCTTGCGATCGCGCGTGCTCCGGCGTGCGCGCCTGACCTGGTTC
>Ga0307504_10000114_pt1 | contig 16014 bp, 8 predicted proteins | sample 19_S_MG_FD_194516 | JGI IMG/M metagenome (GOLD analysis project Ga0307504, IMG submission 194516) | Soil microbial communities from Populus trichocarpa stands in riparian zone in the Pacific Northwest, United States - 19_S | ecosystem: Environmental > Terrestrial > Soil > Riparian zone > Trees... | reverse complement strand
AGGTGCGGGACCGGGCGTTGGGAGGAGCCGCCTGGTTGCGCGGTCGAGAGGACAACCGTATGCGGCCGGTCCGGCACGCCGTCCACCAGATCGGACCGGTTCGTGAGCAGAATCGTCGGCTCGTCCGGCCAGAACGCCAGTGGCTCGCGCACCCGTTCGCCCTCATCGGGTTGCAGGCGCACGGCATGGCGTGCGATCCGCAGCGGCGTAACGCCGTCAAGTGTCTGGTCGTCATAGAAGACGGCGGCCAGTTCGGGCGCATGACCCTCGCCTTGCGTGCCGTCCGCGCCGTGTTTGCCGCCCTCGCCCCGCGCGGCGTCTTCGCCCCGCGCGCGATCCTCATCCGATGCGTCGTAGTGCGTCGCGGATTCGGCGCTGGGAAGCTCGGCGGATTCGATCTGCACGATGGCATCGGGAGCGCCTTCGCCTCCGTCGCACCGGACTGCGACCGTGCCGCCCGCCGGAAGCGCCTTCAGCGCACGAACCAGGCCGAAGCCGCCTTCGCCACCGAGATAGCACCACCGGCGTTGCGGTGCACGCGCACCGCACACCGCGGTGGACCCGGCGGCCTCCGACCGGGTATCGACAAAGCCCAGGACCGGCAGGCCGGCCCGCTGTGCGGCCCGTTCGGTCGTCAGGGCGAAGAGGAACGCACCTTCGGCGAGTTCGGTTCCGGGGCCTAGCGTCGACGACAGGATTTCGCGCATCTCGGCGGTGCTGTTGCCACTGATGCCTCCGGCCAGGGCGACCGAGAGGGCACCGGTACGCAGATACCGGATAGCAAGATCCACGGCGCTCAATGCCGAGGTGAAGCCGGTATCCACTGTCATGTTGAGGCCTCTGAGGTCGAAGAAGTTCGCGACCCGGGCGGGAATGACATTCGGCATCATGCCGGGAAAGGTGTCTTCGTTGGATGGTGGGACGAGGCGGCGAACCTCGTTGCCCACCTCGGCCAGCGCGCTCGGCAGCCACCGTTCGGCGCCCATCGACTGATCGGCCGGAAGGCGGTGCTTGAGGTCGTCCAGATAGCAGCGGGTCGCGTAGTGGGTGGCATTGCGGGTCGAGCCCATATGCCCGAGGATCACGCCGGTGGTCAGGCGCTGCTCGTCCCAGAATGCGCCCAACTGCTCGCGGAGCTCGTGCGCGCATTCGAGAATCATCAGCTGGCAGCGGTCGATCGCGCGCATCATCGCTGGTGGCAGTCGAACGCGCTCGAAGGACGGGATGGGGTAGGTGTCGCCGAAGGACCGCTCTAGCTCCTGATCGCCGGATTTGCTTATCTGCTCGAGGACCTGCGCCGAGGAGTGGCCGCCGGGTAGGTGCGCGGCCAGCGCGACGATCGCGATCCGCTCCAGAGCCGACTCCGGTGCGGGGACGGCTCGGATCGCCGAACGGACGGGCGGCGGCTCCTCGACGAGCAGATGTGCATTCGTCCCGCCGAATCCGAACCCGGAGACGGCGGCCATCCGCCGCTGCCCGTCTCCGCGCGCTGGCCACGCAATAGGCCGCACCGGAATCTCGAGGTTCGTGGAATCGATGCGGAAGTCGGCGGGGGGCTCGATGAACCGGTGCTGCGGCGGAATGACACCATGCCGCATCGCGAGCACTACCTCGATCAGGGACACCGCTCCGGCGGCCCACCCGGTATGCCCGATCACGGACTTGTTGGACGTGACGTAGATCGGATCGTCAGACACAAACGTCTCACGCAAGGTCGTGAACTCGGCCAGGTCGCCAGCCGGTGTTCCGGTAGCGTGCGCCACCACCCACTCCGGCTCGACGCTCTGCTGGGGAACTTGTTGTAACGCGCGGCTGATGGCGAGCTTCTGTCCGGCAGCGCTCGGGGCATAGATGGCCTTGCCCTTGCCGTCCGACGACGATCCGAATGCACGCAGGGTCGCGAGGATCCGATCCCCATCCGCGCGGGCCCGGCTCAGCCGCTTGAGCACGACGACCGCGGCTCCGTCGGCGAAGAGCACGCCATCGCCGTCACGCTCCAGGGAACGAACTTCGCCACGCGCGGACAGACCGTTGAGCTTGGCGAACAGGATAGAACCACGCGGGCCGAGGCTGAACGCGCCACCGCAGACGGCGATGTCATAACGACCATCGAGCAATCCGTTGCGGCCGATGTCGATGGCGTAGAGCGAGGAGGAGCAGGCGGTGTCGACCACCAGAACGTCCGTCTGTTCCGGCAGGATGTGCCGCATCGCGCCGTGCGCGACTTGGTGAGGCAGGAATCGCGACGGTTCGGGTCCGCTGTGCGGATAGCAGCGGGCGATAGCCTCGTCGAGGCGCGTGTCGAGTTCTGAGGTGCGCGCCTCAGCCGGCACGTAATTCTCGATTCGGCTCCGGACGGATGAGCGAACCGTGGCCTCCTCGAGGTGCTGGCTTCCGTCGGCGGTGTAGCCGACCAAGAACGCGTGCGCGTCCCGCGGGCGTTGGGCGACCCCATCCAGGGCTTGCACGAGGGCGTGCCTCAGCCAGAGGGTGGTCGATTCCAACTCAGGCTCATCACCGGTCGCCGAGGCAAGTTCGGCGGCCAGTCGAGGATGTGGTTCGAAACCGGTGATGAAAGCGGAGCGGTCGGAATAGGTCTTGTCCTCGGCGGTTCGGACGGCGCTGTGGAAAGAACCGTTGTCCCACCGATCGGGCGGTACCTCGATGAAGAATTCCCCCGAGTTCATCAGGACATCCCAGAACTGGTCGGGATCGTTCGCGCCGGCGACCGTTATACCCATTCCCACAACGGCAATCTCGTCCTCGACGTCGGCCGCAAGACTTTCGACGCCAGCCGGACCCTCGACCCCGGCCGGAAGACTCTCGAAGCTAGCCGGAACACGATCGACGCCAGCCGGAACGCGATCGACGCCAGCCGGGACACCATCGACGTGGTACGCGCTGCCGTGTCCTGGCTGGACGGCGAGCGACGCGATCGCCTCGTCCGCAACGAGGCCAGGTGTTTCGACTGGCTCTTCGCGGGTCACTCGCGGATCCGCGATCGGACCGGGCGACAGCAGTGCGTGCCCGGTCGACATCCCGCCATCTGCCAGCAGCAGCTGGCCGGTAATCCAGCTCGCACGTGAGGAGGCCAGGAACGCCACGACCTCGGCGAACTCCTCTGGTCTTCCGAGGCGACCGAGCGGAGTTGCCCCGACAACAGCGCGCCGCATCTCGGCCGCGCGCGGAAAGAGCGAGGCGACCTCGCTGTCGAGCATTCCGGCCGCGGCCGTATTGACCCGGATTCCGTCGGGGGCGAACTCCACAGCCAGATAACGGGTCAGTGATTCCACCGCGGCTTTGGCGGGCCCGCAGGCGAGGTAGCCGGCCATCACGAATTGGCCGCCCCCGAGGGTCGACAGGTTAATGATGCTTCCGCCCCCGTTTCCGACCATGAGGGGACGGGCACGCCGGGCGCATCCCAGGCTGCCCTTGAGGTTGGTGTCCAGTGCGCGGTCCAGCAATTCGTCGGTCACCTCCGCACCGGAAACGAGCGCCCCGTAGGCCGCGTTGTTGACGAGAATGTCCAACCGTCCGAACTTCGCCTCGATCTCGGCGAACATCCGGTCCAGCTGATCCGGCTGCGCTACCGAGGCGCGGATCGGGAAGGCCCGGCCGCCGGACGCTTCGATCTCGGCGCACGTCGTGCGCGCATCGGCCGGCGAGCGAAAATAATTGACGATCACGGTCGCGCCACCGACAGCGAGCCGCTTGGCGATCACCTTGCCCACATTGCGCGAGCCACCGGTGACAAGGGCGACGAGACCGTCGAGCTCGGGACGCGCCGTCGGCGCGGAATTGGCCGTCATCGGTTGGCCAGGGCGGGCGCGGACTGCTGAACGAGATCGGTGATACGGCCCAACGTGCCGTAGTCGGCGAGCCGGAAATCGGCCGGCCGAGGCGCCAAGCCGTGGATCTCGCTGACTCGCCCGAGCAGCTCGGTCTGCTTGACCGAATCGACACCCAGCTCCGCCTCCAGATCGGTGTCCTCGGCGAACACCTCCGCCGGATACTCCAACGCCTCCGCATAAAGGGTGACCAGCCCTGCCAGCACGTCGGCACGTCCGGCCGGCTCCTCGTCGTTGCCCTTGGGGCCCTCCGAGGAGGGCTCGGCACTGACTACCAGGTTCGCAACCCGTCCGAGGGTGCCGTAGTCGGCGAGCCGGAAATCGGCCGGCCGAGGCGCCAAGCCGTGGATCTCGCTGACCCGGCCGAGCAGCTCGGTCTGCTTCACCGAATCGACACCCAACTCCGCCTCCAGATCGGTGTCCTCGGCAAACACCTCGGGCGGATACTCCAACGCCTCCGCGTACAAAGTCACCAAGTCGGCCAGCACGTCGTTTCGACGGATCTGTGGCGTGACCGACCCGGTCGACGCTGGGCTTGTCGGAGCCCCGGCCGGGGACGCGGCAGGCGCCGGCGAGGGGTCACGACCTTGCGCTGCGAGCAGGTCGGTGAGTTGACCAACGGCCTGCCGCCACGAGGCGACCTCGTCTGCCCCGCCCGACAACGGCGCGATCGTCAAGGCTCGGGCACCCTCCGCCGCTCGACGCGCGAGGCGGGTGAGGGAGTCGAGCGCACCGCACTCCACGAAGATCCCGGTCGCGGTGTTTCTGAGGTACTGGACCGCGTCCCGGAAATTCACCGTGCGGACAAAATGCGAGGCGATCAGACCGGCGATGTCGTCACCGGCCTCGTAGGCTCGCCCGGTGATCGGTGAGTACACCTCGACCGTCGCGGGCCGTGGTCGAATGTGCCGGATGCGGTTATGGAAATCATGCGACGCGGCGGACAGCAGCGGGCTGTGGAACGGATATGGTGATTTGAGTCGAGTCGCGCTCACCTTGAGCACTGACGCGAGTTCGGCGACCGCGTCCATCGTGCTCGCGCACCCAGACAGCACGGTCTGGCTTCGGCCGTTCACGGCGGCTACCCCGGCGGTTTCGTCACCAACGACATCCAAGAGGTGACGCGCCCTGACCGCATCGGTACCCAGGGCCAACAGATATCCGGCGGGCAATCGGGCGTCCCGGAGGGAGAGCGAACGGTGGCACACTATCTCGCTTGCCTCGGCGATTGTGAGGGTCCCCGCTGCGACCAGCGCCGCGATCTCGCCGAGGCTGTGGCCGACCAGAACGTCCGGCGTGATGCCCTCTGCCCGTAACGCCTGGTAAGCCGCTACGGACACGCCAACCATGGCCAGCTGCAAAGCCTCCGGAGACTCATCCAGCCACTGGTCGACCCCGCGGGGCCGGGAGTGGAGTACCGCCGAGGACACCGAGATGCCCAGCAGCCGGCCGGACGGCTCGTCCATTTGTTCCAGTAACTGGGATACTTCGGGATAGATTGCGGCAATCCCTTGAAGGGCCCCGGCGTAGTAGGCCCCTTGACCGGGAAAGAGGAAAGCGGCACGAACAGCTGACATGGACACCTAATCGTTCTCCTGCCTCGGAAACCTTTGGCAGCCGGTGTCGCATCGCGACGATGTCGCACGTCAGAATGTCAGCGGCCCGGCGCCTCGCATCATCTAGGCAGATACCGAAGCCGTCGCGGTGATACATGGCCCAGCGGGCCGCTCGATCACTCGTTAAGGTTCGAGGCTTTGCAGGGTGGCACGCGCCCCGCGGGAATGCAGCGATTCCAGGGCCGAAGTGAAAGCCTTGGTGAATCGGTCGTCGTCGATCAGAGCGCCGAACAGGTCCCGCTGGGCGATGAAAGCGGTCGGATCCTCCCGCTGCCGCGAAGCCGCCGCGACGAGACTGTCCCTGAGCCGGTCCACCACGGCTATCGATTCACCCTGCTCGTCGATGCCCTCCGCGTAGCGCGCCCACGCGGCCACAACCAGGGTGGCGCGCTCGATCTCGCCGCCCTTCGCCAACTGCTCGCGAATCACCGGCAGCACCCATTTCGGGATCCGGTCGGAGCTCTCGGCGCACAGCCGTGCCAGCGTGTCCCGAATCTCGGGGTTGGCGAAGCGTTCGAGCAGGGTGCGCTTGTAGACGTCCAGATCCACCCCCGGGACCGGTAGCAAGGTGGGAGTGGCCTCCCGATCCATATAGGAACGCAGGAAACCGGCGAACAACGGGTCCTGCGCGACGTCGTGGGCATACCGGTAGCCCGACAGATAGCCGAGGTAGCACATTGCCTGATGGCTGGCGTTGAGCAGCCGAAGCTTCATCAGCTCGTACGGCCCGACGTCTTCGACCAGCTGAACGCCGGCGTTCTCCAGGGCCGGACGGTCGGAGCCGAAATGATCCTCGAGCACCCACTGGACGAAAGGTTCGCAGACCACCGGCCAGGCATCTTCGAGGCCGAACCGTTGCGCCAGCATCGCACGGTCCTCGTCCGTGGTGACCGGCGTGATGCGGTCGACCATGGAATTCGGGAAACGCACCTCGTCCTGGACCCAATCAGCCAGCTTTTCCTCACGAAGCCGGGCAAACGCGGTGAACATCCGCCGAGCGACGTCGCCGTTGCCCTGGATGTTGTCGCAGGACATCACCGTAAAGGGTGCCTGCCCTCGGTCTCGGCGCCGAACCAGCGCCTCGGTCACCAGGCCGAAGGCCGTGGCAGGTGTCGCGCCAGGCCGGGCGTCCCGCAGCACCGCCTCGTTGCGGGTGTCGAATTCACCGGTGACGGGGTGCACGTTGTAGCCACCCTCCGTCACGGTCAGCGAAACGATGCGGGTGGTGGGTGCCGCCATCTTCTCGATGACGGCCTCGGGATCGTCCGGTGCCAAGAGATAGTCCACGATCGAGCCGATGACCCTCGGCTCCAGCGAACCGTCAGGGCGCTTGATCACCAGGGTGTAGAGGTGATCCTGCGCCGCGAGCGCGTCTTTCATCCGACGGTCCTGGGGTAGCACGCCGACCCCGCAGATGCCCCAATCCAGCGGGGCTCCGTCGTTGAAGAGCCGGTCGAGGTACATGGCCTGGTGCGCTCGATGAAAGGCGCCGACCCCGATGTGCACGATCCCCGCTGTCAGGCTGGTTCGGTCGTAGGTGGGTGTCGGCATCGTCGGCGCGACAGCGGGCAACGTGGCAGCCTTGAGTGTGATCACGAAACGGTCTCCTCTACTTCACCGCGCCAAGCGACAAGCCCTGCACGAGCTTATCCTGAGCGGCGAATCCGGCGGCCAGCACCGGCAGCGAGATGATGGTGGCCGCGGCGCAGACTTTGGCGAGGAACAGGCCCTGGCTCGTGATGAAACCCGTCAGGTAGACGGGGGACGTCTGGGCGACAACGGCCGTCAGGACCTTGGCGAAGAGCAATTCGTTCCAGCTGAATATGAAGCAGATCAGCGAAGTCGCGGCGATCCCCGGCATCGCTACCGGAGCGATGACCCTGACCATGATCGTCGGAAGCCGGGCGCCGTCGATGGCCGCGGCTTCCAGCATTTCGACCGGAACCTCGGCGAGGAACGACCTCATCATCCAGACCGCGATCGGCAGGTTCATCGACGCGTACAGGACGATGAGCAGCCACACGTTGTCGAGCACGCCCAGGTTCTGGGCGATCAGATACACCGGAAGCAGGCCGGCGACGGCCGGCATCATCTTGGTGGACAGGAAGAAGAACATCACGTCGGTCCATTTCTGGACCGGCTTGATGGACAATGCGTAGGCGGCGGGAATGGACAACAAAAGGACGACCGCTGTCGACAGCAGACTTGCCGTCACGGAATTCAGCAGGGAAGGCCACGGGCTCGCCCCACCGCCAGAGCCGAAGAATTCACGGTAACCCTGCAGAGAGAGCGGAGCCGTGAACTTGGGCGGGTTACTAGCGGCATCAGACTCCGCGTGCAGGGATAGGAACACCATCCACAGCACCGGCAGGACGAACAGGACGCCGACCGCCCACGCGAGAATACTCAACGCGGGACGGCGTTTCCGCCAACCGGTACGAGCCGCCCCCTTGGTGTCGGTTGCCCCCTTCGGCTCGCGGATCGCTGTGGTACTCATTTGTTCTCCTGTTCGAAGAGCGAGGACACTACGCGCAGCGCGAACGTCGCGATGATGATCGAGCCGATCACGACGATTACCCCGGCGGCCGAGGCGCGACCGTAGTCGTGGGCGGTGAAGAAGATGTTGTAAATGCTGAAGGGCAGGTTGGCCGTTCCTTGCGATCCCGACGTGATGGTGAACACGGCGTCGAAGTTCTGCACCACATAGATCGATCCCAGCAGGCCGGCGAGTTCGAGGTATTGGCGAAGGTGGGGCAGGGTCAGAAAGCGGAAGGTCTGCCACGAGGTGGCGCCATCCATGTCGGCCGCCTCCAGCGCATCGGCCGGCATACTCTGCAGCCCGGCCAACAGGATCAGCATCATGAACGGCGTCCATTGCCAGATCAGAGTCATTTCGACGGCTAGCCGGGGATGCGCGGTCAGCCAGTCGGGTTGGGGTGGATTATTCGAACCGAACAGCTTCCAGATCGCGCTGAGGATCCCATTGAACATGCCATAGATCGGATTGAGCAGGGCGTGTTTCCACAGCAGGGCGGCTGCCACCGGAACCACCAGAAACGGCGTGATCAACATCGTCCGCACCGCGCTGCGGCCGCGGAACGTGCGGTTGAGCAGCAGCGCCAGGAGCAGGCCCAGGAAAAGGCTGACCAGCACGACGGTCACGGTAAGCAGGATCGTGAACCAGATCGATGCCCGAAAATCGGCATCGGTCAACACGTCGCTGTAATTGCCGAAGCCGGTGAATTTCCGACCGAGTTCCGGACGAAGGGCATTCCAGCGGAGAAACGAGATGACCAGCGTCGCGACGAAGGGCAACTGAGTGACGATGATCATGAACACCAGTGCCGGCATCAGGGGTGCCCGACGCGCCCATTGGCGCGCTGAGCGGGCGGCGCGCGGAGTTGGCTGCCGCGACGTCGATACGGGCGGGGCCTGGGTTGTCGTCATGAGGCGCTCCGGTAGCTCTTGGCGACCTTGCTGGCCAGTCCCTGGCCTTTGTTGAGCGCGGTGTCGACGCTCATCTGCCCGGCTATCGCGGTGCTGACATAGATCGACACGCGTGTGGCGAGGTCGCTGAATTCAGGAATGTCGATGAACTGGATGCCGATGGCCGGCCTGGGCTGGACACCCGCGTTTGCCGGATCCGCACTCTGGATCGCGCTCTCAGTCGCCTTGGCGAACGAGCTCGACGCCTTCAGATAATCGGGGTTCTGATAGGTCGACATGCGTTTGCCGGCCGGCACGCTGGTCCAGCCGATCTTGTCGCCGACCAACTGCTCGTACTGTTTGCTGGAGGCCCAGGACAGGAACTTCCAGGCCGCGTCCTTCTTCTTGCTCGCCTTCTCGATGGCCCACGACCATGCGTAGAGCCAGCCCGAACTCGCGGTCTTCACAACGGGCGCGGGGGCGTAGCCGAACTTGCCGCGGTTCGGCGAAGCCGTTCCCTCCAGGGAGCCGGCCGCGGAGGTCGCGTCGTACCACATCGCCACCTTGCCCTGAGCCAACGCGTTCAGGCACTCGGTGAAACCGGCCTGGGCCGCACCGGCCTCACCATGGCTTCGGACCAGATCGACATAGAATTTTGTGGCTTGCACGAACGGCGGCGCGTTCACCTGCGCCTGCCAGTCTTTGGTGAACCAGGTGCCACCGAAGGTGTTCACCACCGTCGTCAACGGTGCGAAGACCTGACCCCAGCCGACCTGACCACGTAGGCAGATCCCTCGCATGCCCGGCTGGGCGTTGTCCACCTTCGCCGCCAGATCCGCGACTTGCTGCCAGGTTGGCTTGGCGGGCATCGTCAGGCCTTTCGCCGCGAATACATCCTTGCGGTACATCAGGAACGAGGATTCGCCGTAGAACGGCTCGGCATACAGCTTGCCGTCGGACGCGGTCAGCGACTTGGTCAGACCCGGGAATACATCCGCCTGGTCGAATCCCGCATCGGCCGCGACGTAATCGCTGAGCGAGGTGAGCCAACCGGCCTTCGCGTAGAAAGGCACCTCATAGTTGCTGATCGTGGACACGTCATACACGCCCGACTGGTTGGACAATTCCTGGCTGATCTTGTCGCGGACGTCGTTCTCCGGCAGGACGGTGTAATTGACCTTGATCCCGCTCTGCTTGGTGAAGTTGTCGACAGTCAGCTTCTCGATATCCAGCATCTGCGGGTTGTTGACCATCAAGACGTTGATGGTGTCCTTCCCCCCGCCGACGCCGCCGAAACCCGCGCAAGCTGTCAGGCCGCTCATCGCGGTTGCCGCGGCGAGTACCGCAACCAGCATTCTTTGCCGCCGTCTGATCCGATTCATCTGTCGTACCTCCGTGCGGCAGCGCCGCGGGTCTACCGGAATGGCGTATCGCTCATATGAGCACCGACTGCTCCAATCGAGTGCCCCCAGTACATCACTGGACCCTTACCGATGTCCATAGGCAATGCAACAATGAGCGGGGATCAGCTCATTAGTGACTTCAAGGGGGCGCGACCATGAGGGACAGCCTTCGCGCCGGCCATGGACCTGACGCACTCGTCCAAGCCGCGGCGGTGGCGCGCCGCTACTATCTGGACGGTTTGTCCAAGGTCCAAATCGCTGAGGAATTCGGTCTCAGCCGCTTCAAGGTCGCTCGGATTCTCGACGACGCCCGGGCGGAGGGTCTGGTGCAGATCGAGATCGTGCTTCCCGCCCATCTCGACACCGGGCTGTCCGACGAGCTGCGCGCGGCATACGGGCTCGAGCACGCCATCGTGCTGACGACGGCAGAGGAGGCGGAAGCGTCCTTGCGGGCACACTTGGGCGCTGCGGCCGCTCGACTTCTGACAGAGATCGTCACCGAAGGCGATGTCCTCGGGATCGGCTTCGGACGGACGATCGGTGCGGTCGTCGGCGCGCTGAGCGCGTTACCTCGGTGCAGCGTCGTCCAGCTGACCGGGGTGCTCACAAGTGATGTCGAAGCCGATGGCTCGGTCGAGCTGGTACGTAAACTCGCCGGCATTGCCGGCGGCCCGATGTTCCCGATCTATGCACCCTTCATGGTCGCCGACGCGGCGACCACGCTCGCGCTGCGTCGACAACCGCAGGTCGCCACCACCTTGGCTCGATATCACGAGGTCAGCATCGCGGTTGTCGCCGTCGGATCGTGGGAACCGCCGAACTCGACGCTGCGAGACGCACTTGAGTCGGCCGACCGGGACCGGATGGCCGAGTTGGGTGTTCAGGCGGAGGTATGTGGCGTTCTCCTGGACAAGAGCGGTCAGCGCGTGCGGACCGATGTCGGTGATCGTTTGCTTTCCGTCACCGGTGACGAGCTGCTGCGGGTACCTGAGGTCATTGCCGTGACCGCTGGGATCACGAAGGCTATCGCCACCAGGGCGGTGGTTCTGGGGGGGTATGCGACGAGCCTCGTCACCGACTTCGCGGTGGCTCGCTACCTACTCGACAACCCTCCCGAGGGCAGCTGGCAAGGACGCCCGCCAACGGCCGACGTCCGGTCAGCGATCATCGAGCCTGCCGCGAACCCAACCAGTTCGATCACAGGCGTTCGAGCAGCGCATTCGCGAAGCTGACGTGGGTCACCAGGCTGGCCAGATAGCCGCCCCTGATGGCGGCGAGGGCGGCCGGAGCCTTTTCGGTGCCGTAGGCGATTGCTATCACCTCCGGGATTCGACGCAGCTGCGCCGCCGATATGCCGATGAAGCGCTCGGTCAACCCCGAATGGATGGCATCACCGGCACCGTCGAGCAACACTCCCGATAGGTCGGCTCGAGCACCGAGGGCAAGCACCGACTCGCGCTCATCCGGCGTGATCGCGTCGTAGAGGGTGGAATGCGGCGGTACCCATCCGCCGACGCCGACAACTGCCTTCGTGACGGAGGAGAACATCTCGGTAGCACGGCGGGTTTCCGGCTGTCGCCGGAGCGCGACCGCTGTCGCCGCGTCCCCGACGATCATGGGCGCGTAGAAGAAATATGCGGCACCGTTGGCCACCTTTCCGACCGCGCGGACAAGTTCGATGGCGCTTTCGTCGACATCGGGGCGCGTCAGAACACCGGTGAGCTGTACGACTGAACAAGCGGCGAGCCGAGTGAGCGCGACCCGCATGGCCAGGACCGCGCGAGCCCACCCCAAACCCAGGACGTCACCCGGTCGGACGATCTCGGTCAGAAGTGCCGCGCAGGCCTCGCCGAGATGTCGGCGCAGTAGCGCGTCATCGTCGTCCGGCGCACTGATCACGATCGCGCGCCGAAGACCGAGATGGGTCTGGAGTTGCCGGCTCAGTTCGGCGTCGATACCCTCCGGATCCCGGATCTCCACTCTGACCTGGCCGTTTGCTCGCGCGGCCTCCAGCAGCCGGGCGACCTGGAATCGGCTCAGGCCGAGCTCCTCGGCGATCTCGATCTTGGATCGGTCATCGAGGTAGAAGCGGCGGGCGACCAGAACGGTGAGCGCCTCGTTGTCCTGTCGTTGGACTGCCATCCGTCCGGTGTCACCCATGTCCGTCTGTTGTACGGGGTCCTGCCACGCGCGTCTAGCTGGGCTTGGGAGAGGCCGGGCGCGTGTTGGCGTGGGATACGGTCGATGCGATGCCGAATGCGAGCCGCACCCCACGCCAATCATCGATCAGTCGTTGTCCTCCGGGTTCGGCATGATCAGGCCGACGAGGCCGTGCTCATAAATGTTCGGAGCGTGCGGGTTGTCACCTATGCCGGCGGCGAAAACGAGTGTCCGCGGCGTACCGATGACACCATTGCCGAACTTCAGGCCCCACAAGCCGGTGTTGATTACGTCATTACCGTGCTTGTCCTTCAGCGTTCCCTCGAAGTGGCCCGAATCGGGGTCGTAGGCGTTGATCCGGCCGTCGCCGACGTTGCCGACGAGTAGGTCACCACCGAAATCTCCCCAGTGACGAGGCGCGATTGCCATGCCCCAAGGCCCGTCGAGATGGTTGCCCCGCTGACCGACCTTGACGAGACTCTTGACGAGACGACCCTGCTTGGTGAAGACACTGATCGCGCCTGTCAGACCCGGAGTGGCGTAGGACACATAGACCCGATCACCAAAGACGGCGACGTTGTAGGGCGTCAGGCCGGTCACGCTGGGATCCACGAACGCTCCCGCGGATAGCCGGACAGGCCGGAAGTTGGCATCGAAGACCTCGACCTTGCCGGCGAAGTTGGCCACCACAAGCCGTGGCCCGTGGGAGGTCTTCAGCAGATCCAGACCGGTGTAGAAGGCACCCGGAGTCCGCACTTTGACCTCGGTCGTGGTCGGTGGCGCGGGAGTCGTTGGATGCCAGCCGGAGATCTCACCGGTCGGAAAGCCGTTCGCGTCGAACAGGTTCTCGTTGAAGAGAAAGGTCGACGGTGCCAGTTGACCGTTCTGACTGACCTTGAATCCCGTGGTGTCGTTGAACACGGTGCCGGTAGGCGAGTCGGCGTCTACGGCGAGGCCAAGTCGGGTGGCGATAGGCGCCTGCGCGTTGCCGCCCCGATACAAGGTAATCAGCGACTTCGTCTTGCCCGGCTGCACGCCGTTGTTGGAGACCCACAGCGGCGTCTTCGGCCCGAACGAAATTCCCCACGGGTTGATGACCGCCGGGTCGGTGATCTGAGCCAGATTGGGGATATCCGATACCAGGTTCACCTGTCGGAAGCTGTTATCGTCCCCGCCCGATTGCTGCCGGGACAGCCCCTTGGCCTGCGCGCCGCCCGCTGCTCCGGCCAGCACGACGGCGACCGCGAATCCAACCGCCATCGCCACCCCGCCACGTAGGCGCCGCGCCCGATACCCCGTCTTTCGTGACATAATGCCCTCCACGCCCCCGCTCGGCAGACGGCCAGTCCGTCCAACTCGGCGACGGATCGCGGGCAGTCTAAACCCATTGCACAGTCAAGCGCACCCTTTGCGTGGAAAACGCGAATCCGGGCTAAGGACGAACGCGTGGCGTGTGGTGCGACCAAACCCCTCGAAAACCCTCGAAGGACGGTTCGCTAGTCTTGATCCACGAACCCGTAATCAGCTACGGCAGTGGTCGCACGACGCCGATCATTATTGGTGCGCGGTTCAGCCTGTCATTATTGGTGCGCGGTTCAGCCTGCGGAGTGCCAAAATATAGCCATGATTGGCCGCCCCGCCGACGTACCGTTCGTCGGCCGCGCGGACGCCCTCAGCCTGCTGCGCTCCATCGCGACGCAGGCTCAGAATGACTTCATCATTGCGCTCGTTTCCGGCGAGGCAGGTATCGGCAAGACCCGTCTGATCGAGGAATTCGGCGGCATGATGCGCGAACAAGGCCTGCGGGTCTTGACGGGTGGCAGCGTAGAGCTCTCCGGCGATCCTATCCCGTACGCACCGGTGGCGGAGATTCTGCGCCACCTGCGGCGGCTCAATGACGCGAAGTGCCTCGTCTTAGGCGACCAAGCCCGCTCCGATCTTGATCACCTTCTGGGCGATCCAGGAGAGCGGCCGGGAGGTCGCGCTGAATTCTTCGAACGCATTCTCCGCCTGTTCGATTCCCTCGCTCAGACTTCCCGCTGCCTCATTATCGTTTTCGAGGACCTGCACTGGGCAGATCAAGCCACCCTCGATCTGATTGCCTTCCTGTTCAGAAACTCTCCACCAGGGCAGGCGCTGATACTGACGTACCGCGACGAAGACCTCGATACCCGGCCCAGTCTTCGCGATCTTCTGAGCGTGGTCGGCCGTGACCATCGCACGTACAGATTAGAGCTACAGCGCCTGACTCGTCCTGAAGTTGCCGAACTGGTCGCGAAGGAGCAAGGGCAACGCTCGTCGGAAGAAGCGGTGAACCGAATTTTCAACCGATCGGAGGGAAACCCGTTCATCGCCGCGGAACTCGCGACGGCCGACGATCAAGCAAGAATGCCCGCGACGTTGCAGGGTATTCTGCTGGCCAGAGCGTCACGCCTCAGCGTGAATGCCGAAGGCGCCATGCGGCTTGCTGCCGTAGTCGGTCGGAGCGTGACACACCAGGTCCTCGCCGCGGCCTCGTCGTTGCCCGAGCGCGAACTGCTCGCGGCCTTGCGCGAGACGGTCGCCAGCGGATTACTGGTTATCAACAATCCACCTGGCGACTACTCATTTCGTCACTTTCTGACGAACGAGGCCGTGCTGAGCCGCTTGCTGCCCGGCGAACGGCGTCAGCTGCATGCGGCCGTCGCGAGGGCGCTTGAAGCGGAGCCGGAAACACATCGGAGCGCGAGTCGGGCGGCCGAATGCGCCTCGCACTGGTATGCCTCCGGCCTAGAAGATCGGGCACTACCGTCGGCCGCTGCGGCCGGGCGCCTCGCCGCCGAGGTGTACGCCTACTCCGAGGCATGGCTCCAGATGAGACGGGCCATCGACATCATGGATAGAATCGGCATTTCGGCCGGCGGTACTGACGTCTCGAAACGTGAATTGCTACAAGAGGCTGCCGAGGCGGCCCGCTGGAACGGTGCCGTCGAATCCGCAATCGAATTGGCTCAACGTGCGCTGGCCCTTGCCGACGATCCATTGGACCAAGCCAAGCTTCACGAACGCCTCGGTCAATACTTGTGGGAGGAGGGACAGACTGACGGGGCCCAGCATGCGTTGGACAATGCGCGGCGAATCCTGGCCGACTTGCCACCATCACCGCTCACCGCCATTGTGATAGCCGCCGATGCGCACATGCGATTGCTCGCCGGCCAGCACGAGACGATCATTCCGCTCGCCCGGACGGCGATCGAGCTGGCTCGGTCCGTCGGAGCGCACGCCGCCGAGGGAAGGGCGCGGGTCTCCCTCGGGATCGCTCTCGCCTTCAGCGGCGCGGTTGCCGAGGGCGCTGAGCTGGTACGGCAGGGACATGACATTATCGAGAAGTGGGGTGACCTAGACGATCGCCGCCGCGCGACGAGCAATCTGTCATACGCCCTGTTGATGGCTGGCCGCACGTCCGATGCTTGCGACGTGGCGCTATCGGGCATCGCTTTGATCCGCCGTTACGGCCTTGATGCGGCATCAGGCGCGGCGCTCAGCGAGAACACGATCGTTCTGCTGCGACTCGCGGGTCGC
>Ga0307504_10000113_pt1 | contig 16019 bp, 13 predicted proteins | sample 19_S_MG_FD_194516 | JGI IMG/M metagenome (GOLD analysis project Ga0307504, IMG submission 194516) | Soil microbial communities from Populus trichocarpa stands in riparian zone in the Pacific Northwest, United States - 19_S | ecosystem: Environmental > Terrestrial > Soil > Riparian zone > Trees... | reverse complement strand
GCTCCCGGCGAGTAACACTTCGAGAATGACGATGGTCAACGCTTCCGGTCTGTTGCCCACCGCCGAGCCACGATTCATTATCGACGCCGCTGGATTCGCGCATGGCGATGCCGCCATCGATCTGCCCCCGGCCGATGTGCTGCTCGACCTGCACCGCCGCATGGTGCTGGGCCGGCGCTTCGACCGTCAGGCCACCGCGCTGACCAAGCAAGGCCGACTGGCGGTCTACCCGTCATCGCGAGGTCAGGAGGCTTGCCAGATCGGTGCGGTGGTCGCGATGGCCGATCGGGACTGGTTGTTCCCCACCTATCGGGATTCGATGGCGATGGTGGGCCGCGGCATCAATCCGGTCGAGGTACTCACCCTCCTCAGGGGGGATTGGCACTGCGGGTACGACCCATACCTGCACCGGACAGCCCCCCAGTGCACACCACTTGCCACCAACGCGCCGCACGCCGTCGGCTTGGCCCACGCCGCCCGCCTGGCCGGCGAGGACACCGTCGCCGTGGTGCTGCTCGGAGACGGTGCCACGAGTGAGGGCGACACCCACGAGGCTCTCAACATCGCGGCGGTCTGGCAGGCCCCGGTGGTCTTCCTGGTGCAGAACAACGGGTACGCGATCTCGGTCCCCGTGATCAAGCAGACCCGGGCACGCCACCTCGCCGACAAGGGGATCGGGTACGGCATGCCGGGCGTGCTGGTTGACGGCAACGACGCGGCAATGGTCTTCCTCGCCATGTCCGATGCGATCGAACACGCCCGATCAGGTCGGGGACCCACCCTTGTCGAGGGGCTCACCTATCGCATCGAGGCCCACACCAACGCCGACGATGCGAGCCGCTACCGCAGTCAGGCCGAGGTGGCCGAGTGGCTGGCCAGGGATCCCATCGACCGACTCCGGAACTACCTCGATCGCGCCGGGCTTCTCGATCAGGCCACGCTCCGGGCGATCGACGACGAAGCCGAGCTCCGGGCAGGCCGGCTTCGCGATGCCATGAACGCTAACCCGACTCTGGACCCGGCGGACCTGTTCGCGCACGTCTACACCAAGCCGACGGCGTCGCTCACCCGGCAGGCGGCGTTGCTCGAGGCAGAGCTCCAGCAGACGGGGTGATCACCGCACCGCGCGACCACCGGGGAGATCCTCGACCGGAGGCACGACCGGCATGAAACCGGACGACTTGAGACGGGAGGCCACGCCGCTGTGACAACATTCGCCGATCCGACTGCGGAGGTGTCGATGGCGGGTGCGCTTAACCGCGCCCTGGCCGACGCCTTGCACGCTGATCCTCGGGTGATCGTCTACGGCGAGGATGTCGGCACCCTCGGCGGCGTGTTCCGGGTAACCGACGGCCTAGCTGCCGCGTTTTCTGATCAGCGCGTCTTCGACTCGCCGCTGGCCGAATCCGGCATCGTGGGGACCGCCATCGGCATGGCCATGTACCACATGCGGCCGGTGGTCGAGATGCAGTTCGATGCGTTCGCCTATCCCGCGTTCGAGCAGATCGCCTCCCACCTGGCCAAGATGCACAATCGCACTCGAGGACGGGTCAGCCTGCCGATCGTGATCCGCATCCCTTACGGGGGCGGCATCGGAGGCGTCGAGCACCACAGTGACTCGTCGGAAGCGTATTGGGTGCATACCCCCGGTCTGCGAGTCGTGGTGCCCTCCGACGCCTCGGACGCCTTCTGGCTGCTGCGTCAGGCCATCGCGAGCGATGATCCGGTGATCTTCCTCGAACCCAAGCGCCGGTACTGGGCCAAGGGAGTCATCGCAGCCGCGGCGCCAGCGGACTTCGACCGCGCCGTGGTACGGCGCCACGGTTGCGACGTCACACTTGTCGGCTACGGCTCCATGGTCAGCACTTTGCTCGAAACCGCCGACGCGGCGGCGGCATACGGTCTCTCAGCCGAGGTGATCGACCTTCGCTCATTGAGCCCGCTGGACGAAGCCACCTTGGCCGCCTCGGTGCGACGTACCGGACGGGCGGTAGTCGTGCACGAGGCGGCGGGCTTCGGCGGTTTCGGGGCCGAGGTCGTCGCTCGGCTGACCGAACTCTGTTTTCACCAGTTGCAGGCCCCGATCGCCCGGGTGACCGGGTTCGACATCCCGTATCCCCCGCCGATGCTGGAACAGCATCACCTGCCGTCCGTGGACCGGATCCTGGACGCCATCGACCGGCTTCAATTCGATGACGAGGTGGTACTACCCTGTGGTTGATTTCACGCTTCCTGATCTTGGTGAAGGACTTACCGACGCCGAGATCATTAGATGGCTGGTCGCGGTCGGTGACGAGGTGCACGTCGATCAGGCAGTCGTCGAGGTTGAGACGGCCAAGGCGTGCGTCGAGGTCCCGGTGCCCTACGCCGGCCGGGTTGCCGCCCGTTTCGGTAGTCCGGGCGAGCGGGTTCCCGTTGGGTCGCCGCTGATCAGTGTGGAGCAGGCCGGCAGCGCGGGCACAAAGCCGGCCGCCACCGAGCATTCCGGAAACGTCCTGATCGGCTACGGCACCGCATCCGTCCCGCCTCCGAGGCTGCGTGGGCGGATCCGCCGGGCGGCGCATACCAATGCGGCCACCCCGTTGCCACCGGTGATTTCGCCAGTGGTCCGCAAGCTTGCCCGAGACCTCGGTATCGATATTCGGAGCGTCACCGCGTCCGACCCATCCGGCGTCATCCGTCGATCTGATGTCGAGGAGGCCCGGCGGGGCACCCACGCCACCGCCGATACCGCACCCGGCGTCGAAGAGGCCCGGCGAGGTGCCTACGAAACGGTCGATACCGCAGCGCCTGACTTCAGCACGCCGCCGACAGCTGAGGTCGTCCCGTTCACGGGCCAGCGTCGAATGGTCGCCGACAAGCTCAGTCGGTCTCGGCGAGAGATTCCCGAGGCGACCGTCTGGGTTGACGTCGATGCGACCGGATTGCTCGACGCGCGACGCGCTCTCGGTGCCGCACGTCCGGGGCAGCCGATCGGTGTGCTAGCTCTGCTGGCCCGGTTCTGCGTGATCGGTCTGCGGCGCTATCGCGAACTCAACAGCCGGATCACCCAGCGAGGCGTCGAACTGCTGCCCGAAATCAACCTCGGTTTCGCTGCCCAGACCGACAACGGCCTTGTCGTGCCGGTGGTACGAAGGGCCGACAGGTTGACCACCCGGGAGTTGGCCGATGCCCTCGCCGTTCGTACAACCGCCGCCCGCGCCGGCCGGCTGTCTCCGAGGGACGTCACCGGAGGCACCTTCACCATCAACAATTACGGAGTCTTTGGGGTGGACGGTTCGGCGGCGATCATCAACCATCCTGAGGTCGCCATCCTCGGGATCGGCCGGATCATGGACCGGCCATGGGTGGTCGACGGGGCCGTTGCGGTCCGTAAGGTGACCGAGCTGACACTGGCCTTCGATCACCGGGCCTGCGACGGGGCCGTGGCGGGCGGTTTTCTCCGGTTCGTCGCAGATTGCGTGGAGAACCCGATCACGGTTCTCGGCGAGGTCTAGTCCGTACGATCAGGGCTTCGGGTGACAGAATGCCCGGATGACCGTGCCGCTCACCGACTTCATCGCCGGCCTGCCCAAGGCCGAACTGCATGTCCACCATGTCGGTTCGGCCTCGCCACGCATCGTCGCGGACCTGGCGGCCCGCCATCCCGCTTCCGGCATACCCACTGACGTCGGCGAGCTCGCCGAGTTCTTCACCTTCTCAAACTTCGCTCACTTCGTTCAGGTCTACCTGTCGGTGGTCGACCTGCTTCGCGACGCCGAGGACGTGCGCATCCTCACGTACGAGATCGCCCGGGAAATGACCGCGTTGAACGTCCGGTACGCCGAGCTCACGATCACGCCGTTCTCGTCGGTAAGTCGCGGCATCCCGGCGGAGGCATTCATCGAGGCTATCGAGGATGCCCGCAGTTCTGCTGAGCGCGATCTGGGCATCGTGCTCAGATGGTGCTTCGACATCCCGGGCGAGGCCGGGCTCCCATCCGCCGAACTCACCACCAAACTCGCCACCGAACTGACCCCGGACGGTTTGGTGAGTTTCGGACTGGGTGGTCCGGAGGTTGGCGTGCCTCGACCACAGTTCAAGCCCTATTTTGACGCTGCCCGCGCCATCGGGCTGCACAGCGTGCCGCACGCCGGCGAAACAACCGGACCGCAGACCGTGTGGGATGCTCTGCGCGACCTCGGAGCGGAGCGGATCGGCCATGGCACCTCCGCCACTCAGGACGCCGAACTGCTCGCCCACCTCGCCGAACACCAGATCCCGCTCGAAGTCTGCCCGACGTCGAACGTCGCGACCCGGACGGTTGCTTCGCTGCGATCACATCCGCTGCCCGACCTGGTGAAGGCGGGCGTCCTGGTCACCATCAACTCGGACGACCCGCCGATGTTCTCCACCAACCTCAATCGGGAATATGCCATCGCGGCCGACCTGCTGGGGTTGGACCATCTCGGCATCGCGGCCCTTGCCAAGAGTGCCGTTACCGCATCGTTCGCCCCCGATGCCGTGAAGCGCCGGCTGCTCACCGAGATCGACGAGCACACCGCCTCGTTCCTGACGCTCTGACGGCTGGTTCCTGCCACTCTGGGCCGCCGCGCGATTAGTCTGCTGGGCCGCTGCCTAGCGTGACGGTGGCTGAACGGACCTGGCCTGCGGTATCGAGCCAACCAAGCTTGATCTGCTGGCCGGGCTGGTACTTGTTCATCAACGCCGACAGGCTCGTCGAACTCGTTACGGTCGATCCATTCACCGAGGTAATGGTGTCACCAGCCCGCAGGCCAGCCTTCGCCGCGGCGGTGCCGTCCACGACGCCACCCAGCAGCGCCGCGCCGACCGTGTCATCAGCCTGTAGCTGGACCCCCAGAAAGGCCGGTAGACCGATGTGGATCTTGCTCGTCTCTTGCCCGGACTCGATCTGCTGGCCGATCGACAAGGCCTTGGCGATGGGGATCGCGAAACCGACGACGGACCCGGAGGCCCGCGACGACGATGCCGCGGTGTCGATCCCGATGACCGACCCGCCCGCGTTGTACAGCGGCCCGCCGGAATCACCCGCCTGGATGGCGGCATCGATCTGGATCATGTCCGTCAACCGTTCGGCGTTGCTGCCATTGGAGTCGCTTGCGGTGATGGACTGACCGAGCGCGATCACCGAACCGCTCGCCGAGCTCGGGGTACCGCCAGCACCGCCGGCGTTACCGACGGCCGTCACAGCGTCGCCGACCTTGACTCCGGCCGAGTCGCCTAACTTGGCGGTCGCCAGACCAGAGGCGTCCTTCAGTTGCAGAACGGCGACGTCATCGGTGGGATCGGTGCCCACGACGGAGGCGGTATACGTCTTGCCGGTGCTGACCACCGTCACCGAGATGGCGGTTGCTCCTTCCGCAACGTGATTGTTGGTCAAGATCTCACCGGACGACGTGAGCAGAATGCCGGTGCCCGAAGCCCTTCCGTTGCCGAAGTCCAAAACCGTGTCGACATCGACCACACCGATCTGCTGCGCGGCCGTGGCCGTCACCGTACCGCCCGAACCCGTACCGCCCGAACCCGTACCGCCCGAACCCGTACCGCCCGAACCCGTACCGCCGGAACCCGTACCCCCAGAACCCGTGCCGCCGGAACCGGTACCGCCGGAACCGTCGTCTCCGCTCGAACCGTCGCCCCCGAAGCCGTTGCCCCAGCCGTACCGCGGCACACTGCCCGAACCGGACTGGCCGTTCTGCGAGAACGGGTCGACCCCGCTGTTTGGCGCCGTCACGGCCGTCTGCCTGGAGGCACTGCTATTGGAGCGGGTGCCCGCGATCGCGATTCCGCTTACGGTCACCGCTACGGCGGCTGCCGCCGCAACCGATCCGATGAGCACGAGTCGGTGCCTGGACGACCTCGGGGGCGGGCCTACCGGCGCAGGCGCACCCGGCGAAAAGCCGACCGGCGGCGGTGCCCAATACTGCTCGCCGCGCCAGGGGCCGTCCGGGACAGAGGGATACTCCGCCGACTGTGCCCATGGCGACTCCGCCGACTGTGCCCATGGCGACTCCGCCGACCGCGCCGCGTCGCCGGGTTGCCCCGAGAGCCAGCGGGCTTCGTTCGACGGCTGGCCTTCGACGGGCAATGGCTCCACGTGCTCGGCGGGCGGCTTTCGCTCATCCATCTGCTCGTCGCTCATGTTGATCACCTCGTATGTGTCATGCGCTTGATTCCTGTCGAGCCAACACGGTGAAGGTGGCCGCCCCCTTGGAGTGAATGCAGCGCTAGCTGTGAAAACCAGCTCGGCGACCCTTGACCGATTAGTCCTGTACAGCGATAGCGAGCGACTAACCTGATCCCGGTGGATGCCAAAGGTGCGGTCCCAGTCGGCGGCCAGCCGACCGTCGAAGAGGTTCGGGTGCGGCGACCTCGCTCGGTGATCGCGTTTGCCTGCTGGTTCGCCCTCGGGGTCGGCGTGGCGTATCTGGGCTTCCGGATCTTCGAACAGCTGAAGACCGTGGTACTGATCGTGGCTTTCGCCACCCTGATCGGCGTCACCCTCGACCCGATGGTGCAGTTCCTGGAACGACGCGGCCTGCACCGCAAGCCCGCGGCGCTGTTGACCTGGTTCGGGGTGGTCGCCCTGCTGACCGCCCCCGTGATCCTCGCCGTCGATGCGGCGAGCACCCAGCTGCCGACCTTGATCCAGACTGCCCCGAATCTGATCAAGAACGCCGAAGGGCATCTGGGCTCGCTCGGCACGAAGCTGTCGACGGTAACCAGCTCGTCGACCGGCGGAAGCCTGAACCCGACGAAGATCATCGACTACGTACTGATCAGCGGCGAATTGCTGTTCAGTGCCCTGACCGACATCGTCGTCGTGGCATTTCTGTCTCTGTATTTCGCCATGGAGTTGCCCCACCTGCGCCAGGTAGCCCTCAAGTCGGTGCCCATGTCGCGTCGCCGTCGGGTCGACTCGATCCTCGAAGAACTGCTCGCGCAGGTCGGTCGCTACATGCTGGCCACGGTACTCATCGCACTGTTGTGCGGACTGGGCACCACGGTCTGGGCGTTGTCATGGGGTATCCCGTACCCGGTCCTGCTCGGTGCGCTGGTGTCGGTGTTGTCGCTGGTTCCGGTGGTCGGTTCGACCCTTGGCGGGACCCTCGTGACATTGGTGTCGCTGACGGTAGGACTGCCCACCGCCATCGCGACCCTGATTTTCTACATCGCTTACCGAATGGCGGAGGACTACCTGATTCAGCCGCGGATGATGAAATTCTCGGTGGAACTTCCGGGAGTAATTACGGTGCCGTCGGTGATCCTGGGCGGCGCCATCCTGGGCGTGCCCGGCGCGCTGTTCGCCGTTCCGGTGGCGTTGATCATCCGGATCCTGACACGCGAGGTTGTCCTGCCAGCCGTCGACCGGGCCTGATGCACGCAAACTCGCATGCCCGCACACGTCGCGGAACGGCGCCCAAATCCGCAGGCGGTTTTCGTGCGGCACGTTCCAGCGAAAGTTCATACTGGACGACATGATCTCGCTCGATCTGGCCCGTCGGCTGCGAGACGCCGGAGTCCGGTGGAAGCCCGCGTCCGGTGACCGTTTCGTGGTCGCCGATCGTGAGATGGAGAACGAGGTCTTCGTTCTCAGCGACATGACAGTGGAGGTCTATGACCTTCCTCAGGGTCAGGTGATCGGGTTCAACGGCACCACCGAATGGGCGCTGGACTCCGTCGAGGACGAGCGCGCGGTATGGCTTCCGCGTGAGAGCCAGCTACGGGAGTTGCTCGGCAACACCTTCCGGACCCTCGACCGGACGGGGGGCAGCTGGCGTGTGATCACCGAGGTGAACGGCAAGACGGCCTCGGTCGAGCACACCGATGCGGAGGAGGCATATGGATTGGCCCTGCTGCATCTCGTGATCGGCTGATGTCTACCACGACTCTTACCCTACCGAGTCCGACGGATTGCAGGAACGGACCGCCGCTGGTGCCATCGAAGTAGAAATGACAATCGAAGGTGGGGTAGCCGTCGGTTCGATAGATCGAATTTCGGCAGTTGATCGGGTCATCGTTGATTCCGGAGGGATAGGCCGGAAGGCTCACCCGAGTGCCGCCGGCCGGCGCGATCCCGAGAACGTTGCCGCCTACCACGTCCTCGATCCCGATCGAATGCCCGCCATGTCGCTGACGTTGAATCTTGAGGAAGGCGACATCGTGTCGCGGATCTTGGCGGCTCGTCCAGGACGGGTCGACGTAGGCGTGGGTCGCCGTCCAGACACCGTACGGTGCCTCCCCGCCGTGATAGCCGGGCACGAATTGAACCCCGGCGCCGCTGCCCACGATGCAATGCGCCGCGGTGATGACGAGGTCTCGATTGGGACTTTTGACCACGCTGGCCGAGCAGGTATGGGCTTGCTCCAGACCGGCCATGAACAGCGGACCGACCGTCCGGATCGGACCGACATGATGAGCGGAGGGGATGCCGGACGTCGGGCGGCCGCCGCTGCCGGGATAGCAACCAGCGCGGTCGTCGCGAAGGCGATGGCGAGCACGCCGAATGGCGGGTTGCGTCGACGTTTTGGCATGGTGTCCATGCTGCTGCCTGGCCAGTTGGATGGGAAGACGGCAACGACAAGAGGCCACCGTCCGGTGGAATCGATACCAAACAAGCATGTCAGGTTCGGTCGATGATGTCGCGGACGACCGCGGCGAAGCTGCCGTGCTTGTCCAGCATCGCCCGCTGCCGGTCGGCACCCGTGCCCTCCTCCAGCATCCGAGACACACCACGTTCCACAAGATCCCGATCGTCGTTGGCGTGCAGGGCAGGTCGAATATGGTCCAGCAACCTGTCGAGCACGTCGGCCGCGGGCATGGGCCGTCGGCGGCCGGTGTCCACGAGATCGGACCTGAGACCAAACCGAGCTGCACCCCAACTGGCCACCCGCAACAGTTCGGTGCGGATCGGCGGCGCGGGGCGACCGGCCGCGTGTTCCTCAGACGCGGTGTCTACCAACGCGCGGCAGATCGCCGCGATGGTGACCGCGTCATCGAGATCGGTGCAGACGTCGGCGACTCGGATCTCGACCGTGGGGTAGCGGCGGGATAGCCGGGCGTCGAAGTAGACCATTCCCTCGTCGAGAATGGTGCCTGAATCGAGCAGGTCGGCGAGCAGGTCCTGATAGCCGGACAAGCCGCCGAAAAGCTCGGTCGGACCTGAGGTCGGCCACTGCCCCCACAGTACCGTCCGGTAACTGGCGTAGCCGGTGTCCTCTGAGGACCAAAACGGGGAGTTCGCCGACAGGGCCACCAGCACCGACAGCCAGCGTCGAATGCGATCCAGTACCGCTACGCCCTCATGCCGCGAGGCGATGGACACGTGGACGTGCATCCCACAGGTCAACTGCTGTCGTTCGACCATGCCGAAGCGGCTTTCCATGCGCTGATAACGCGCGTCCATCGTCAGCGTCGAACGCCCGGCCAGCGGGCTGGTGGCGGTGGCCGCGGCCGCGACCCCCTTGGCGCGGGCGGCCGCCTGGACCTCGTCGCGACGTTGACGCAGATCCTGGCGGATCGCGTACAGATCGGTGAGCGGTGCGGACGCGATCTCTGCCTGCTCCTGCTTCAGTTCGTGCTCGACCAGGACGTCGTGCCGGCGCTGGGCTTCGGCCTGAACCTCGTCGAAGCCCGGTACGGCGACGCCCACAGTTGGATGGACGAGCAGCAACTCTTCTTCCACACCCACCCGGCGGCGTGACATGACATTAGTGTTACCGACGATGATTACGACGAAATCGCTGGGTTGATGGCATTCGCCGGAGCGCCGGAGGCCGCCACCGACCGGCGGCAGATCCGTCCTGCCGATTTTCAGATCGACCGAGCCGGGTGTAAGCAGGATAGGTCATGTGAACTGATCGGAGGAGGACCTACCGGTGGAGTACCGACGATTGGGCAACAGCGGGTGCGCCGTATCGAACCTCGCGCTGGGAACGATGACGTTCGGCACCGAGACCGACGAGGCGGGTGCACACGAACAACTGGACCGGTTCGTCGATGCGGGTGGCACCCTGGTTGACACCGCCGACGTTTACAGCGGGGGTGTCAGCGAGCAGATCATCGGAAGCTGGCTGTCGGCACGCCCCGGCGCGCGGGAGCAGATCGTGCTGGCCACAAAGGGCCGCTTCCCGATGGGCGACGGACCCAACGACGTCGGATTGTCGCGTCGGCATCTCGGCTCTGCCTTGGACGCGTCGTTGCGCCGGCTGGCCGTGGAGTCGATTGACCTCTACCAGGTCCACGCGCACGATCCGTTGACACCGGTGGAGGAGACGCTTCGGTTCCTCGACGACGCGGTAACCGCTGGCAAGATCAATTACGTCGGCCTTTCCAACTTCACCGGCTGGCAGGTGCAGCGGACCGTCGACACGGCGGAGTTTCGTGGCTGGACCAGGCCGGTCACGCTCCAGCCGCAGTACAACCTGCTGGTGCGAGAGATCGAATGGGAGATCGTGCCCGCGTGTCGGGCGAACGGGCTCGGGCTGCTCCCATGGTCACCGCTCGGCGGCGGCTGGCTGACCGGCAAGTACCGGCGGGACGAGCGCCCGACCGGTGCCACGCGCTTGGGCGAAAACCCGGAGCGTGGGGTCGAGGCCTACGACCGGCGCTCGTCACAGCAGCGCACCTGGGACGTAGTGGACGCGGTGGAGGCACTCGCGAAGAGCCGAGAGGTGTCGATGGCGCAAATCGCGTTGGCGTGGCTGGTGGACCGTCCGGCGGTCACGTCGGTGATCCTCGGCGCCCGGACCGTCGACCAACTCGAAGACAACCTCGGTGCGGCGGACCTGCACCTGTCTCACGCCGAATCCGGGCGCCTCGATCAAGTAAGCGACCCTGAGCCGGCGGACTATCCCTACGGTGTATCGGGAGTCCAGCAGCGCGAGCGGCAGATCAGCGGCGCCCGATGAGCTCGGACCGTGACCTGAGCGGTTCCACGCCCGCTCTCGGCAGACCTCCGCGACGAGGCCCCGCTGGCTGGGCAAGCGCCTTCACCGGTTTCTATCCCGCGACGGCTGGCGATCTCGCGGAGGTCGATCCGGTAACCCGCTTCCTGTACGCCGCGCGCAGCGTGATCCTGGTCATCTCAGCCCAGGCCGCCGTGATCGCCGGTCTGCTGGCGATCACCGACCGGCGCTTCGAACTCATGCCGTTCCTGCTCGTCCTCATCGGATTCCTCGTGCTCCACGGAATCAGCAACCTGTCGAACGACTACTTCGGCTACCTTCGCGGCCACGACACCCCGGACTCGCCCCGTCGGCGTTACACCCTGCACCCGGTGGCCAGCGGTGTGTTCACCATGCGGTTTCTGGCGACCGGACTGGCGATCCTCGGTACCGTGGCGGTGTTCATCGGGGGCTACTTCGTCGTCCTGCGCGGCGTCGGCGCGCTGGTCTTCGCAGTGATCGGCGCGATCCTGCTGTATGCCTACGACGCCGCGCCCCGCGCCTTGAAGGAGCTGGGCCTCGGCGAGATCGCCGCCTTCGCGGTGTGGGGCCCGCTCATGATCGGCGGCGGGTACTACGTGATAACGGGAAGCCTGTCCAGCAAGCCGTTTCTGGCCTCGCTTCCGTACGGCCTCGGAGTTGCCTCGATCCTGATCGGTAAGCACATCGACCAGCGCGCCTTCGACACCAGTCAGGAGCAGCGCACGTTACCCGTTCTACTCGGGGAAGCCCGAGCCCGCGCGCTGAACCGATCCGTCCTCGCCGGAATGTACCTGCTGACCGTGGTGGCCATCGTCTTCGGCGCCGCGAGCCCGTTCGCCCTGGTCGTCGCATTTGCCGCACCCCGAGCGCTGCACGCCCTTCGGGTGATGGCGAGACCGGCGCCCCACGAGCCGCCGAGCGGTTACGTCGGCTGGCCGCTTTGGTATCACCGGGTGTGCTTGGTACACAATCGGGCGTTCGGGTGGCTCTACATCCTCGGTTTGGGCGCCGGTGCCCTGCTACCCGGCCTTCGGGTCGGCTGAACCGCTGGGACCTCGCGACAGCTGGGCCCCGCGAATAGCTGGCTCGCGCCGTATCAGCCGGTTCCCCCGTTCCCTCCTATCCCCAGGCCAGATATCCGATCTCGGCCCAGAAGCGGCTGTCTCGCACGGGGGATAGCCGGGGGCTAGCCGCATGACGTGAGCCGGTTACCCCTAGGCGGATCGGGGTCACCCCACCCGGAAATGGGTTGACTCCCTCACAGACGGGCGCACGGATCGAAGGGAGCATCGAGACGTGACAATCTCAGTGACCCTTCCGCTGGCGGCTCAGCCGGTCCGGCCGGTGCGCCGGGCGCGGCCCGCACAGCTTGCCAGCGCCCTCGGCGTGGCGACCGTGGTGGCTGCCGCTGCCTTCCTGGCGGTGGAACTTCGCCACTCAGATCTGGGCGGGACGCTGCGCGAGGTGCGCCTGGGTCAGGTCGCCATCGCGGTGGGGTGGATCGGCCTGTCGCTGTTGGCGGCGTCGTACAACTTGCTGGGCTTCACGCCGCTGAAGTTGCGGCTCTTCCCGACGGTGCTCGCGCAGTTGGCTGTCAGCGGGATCCGCGTTGTCGCCCCATCGGCGGTTAGCACTCCTGCGATCGCCACCCGCTACTTGGTGCGGTCTGGCGCAAGCACGCCGGATGCACTCGCGACTGTCGGAGTGGCGCAGAGCGCGCAGATGCTGGTGACGACCGTGCTGGTGGGTCTGCTCGGGTTGGCATCGGGCGCTGGCTCGCTCGGGACCGCCGTCACTCCGACGCGGATTCTGCTCGGTTGCGTGGTCGCGATTACCGCCATCGGCTCCGTCCGGGTCGCCGCGCAATTCAGCGGAAGGGTTCGCCGGGTACTCGATCAGAGCCGGCGGAGCCTGAGCGCGCTCGCCGCGCACGCGCGGCGTCGCCCCGGTATGGTCGGCATCGGAATCATCGCCTCGGCAGCGCTGACCGTTTCGCACATCCTTGCCTTCGCGTTTTGCGTGTCGGCGGCCGGCGGCCACCTGCCGCTGCTGAGCTTGACCACGATTTACCTCGCGGCGGCGACCGCTGGCTCGCTGATTCCTACCCCGGGTGGCGTGGGTGCGGTAGAAGCGGCGCTCATCGCTGGCCTTACCGCCGGCGGACTCACGTTACCGGTGGCCACCGCCGCGGCACTCTTGTCGCGGATCGTTTCGGTCTGGCTGCTCGCGGCGCCAGGCTGGTTCGCGCTGGTCAGCCTGCGGCGCAGGGCCATGCTCTGACCGAACCCTGCTAGTCCGACCGCCCGCCGTCAGCCCGGTGATTACTTGGGCCAGGTGCCAGTACCGTTGGCCGGATGGGAATAGCCCGGCGCGCCGATTCATCGGTGCGCCGGGCTGTCGGGTTCTGGCGATCCGCCCGTGCCAACCCGGCGCTACTGCTGGTACTTGTGGTCGGAGTGGTACTGCGGGCGGTCCTGATGCCACTAACTCACGGCCAGGACTTCGTGGTTTGGGACAAGGCCGCGACGGCCACGCTGAACGGCGACAACGTCTACGCCCACCATCCCGACTATCCGGGCGGTCCGTATGCCTATTTTCCGCTCTTTCTCTACCTCGAGTTGCCGTTCCGATGGCTCGCTGGCGCCACCGGCATCGGGTTCACGGTGCTCGGCAAGCTCGCCATTATGGCTGGCGACCTGGTCGCGACCATGGTGCTCGCCGCCGAGATCGGCCGTCGCGGCAGGTCTGCCCGACAAGTTGCCCTCGGCGCTGCGCTGTTCTTCCTGAACCCGCTGCTGTTGTACAACGGAGCGTTCTACGGGCGCTTCGACAGTGTCGGCCTCGCTCTGCTGCTGGCAGCGTTCTGGTGGTATCGGCCGGGGCGGCCGTTGTCCTGGCGAACCTCGATGCTTTATGCCGCGGCAATCGCGGCCAAGACCTTTCCGATGTTCATGGCTCCGAAACTGATCGCCTTCGGCCGCGTCAGCGCGACCCGCATCCTCGTGACCTGTCTGGCCGTCCTCGGCGGCATCTCGCTGCCGTACCTGCTGACCAGCCCTCGGGCTTTTCTCACCGACGTCTTCTTGTACGACGCGAAGAAGTTGCCGCAAGGACTGTCCTGGCAGCAACTGGTGCTCGCGCACATCTCGGCCGACTCGGCCCGCCGGATGAGCTACGTGTTCCTGGTCGCATTCATGGTCGGCGTGCTCGTACTTGTGCGGGTACCGGACCTCGAGACGTACTGCCTGCTGACGCTGCTGTTGTTCCTGCTGTCCAGCAAGGTCGTGCTGGAGCAGTACCTTCTCTGGCCGATGCCGTGGCTCGTCCTGCGGACCTACCGACCGGCGTCGCCCGGTCCGGCGCTGGTGACCGGGTCGACCGGGATGCTGGCCGCCCTCACCGTGATCGGGATGCTCGCAAATCCGTACGTCCACCCGTTCGGCCGGCAACCCGGGTGGATCGCGGTATTGCTGGCTGCGCTCCTGGCTGGGTACTGCGTGGCGGTGCTGCGCGAGGAGAGCCGCCGGACCGGGTCGCGGCCTCAGACCCGCACGACGCCGCCGTCACAGCCCATCTCGTGAGCCTCCGGGTCGTCGAACCAGTGGCCGCCAGAACCCAGGTAGCGAAACCGCAGTTCCTGGCCGGGCTCGACGGTGAGGGTGACACTGCGGGTGCCGTTGGCGCGGCGAATCAGCTTGTGCTTGCCGGGAGTCCAGTCATTGAACGTGCCGACCGCCGAGACCGGGCCATCGTGGATGTCGTCCGGCAATACGAAACGGACCTTCGCCCGGCTCGTCTTCGGGTCGGTGAGAATGCTGATGGCCACGTGTACCCCCTGCTACTGCTGACGGATTGCTCGCGCCGACGCGATGGGTCCAGGATACAGACCGGCGGCGGCGGCACGGTTTTCCACGCCGGGAGTGCCGAGAATTTGCCGGGTGGGGTGTCAGGAACGGTTGACCAGCCACCAGGCCGCGTAGGGCCGCAACCATAGGTTGCCGTCGTCGCCGCGGTGAGCCGGCAGACCGGTCAGCGCATCGATCGGGTCGAGAAGTTGATATCGGGACAACCGGTCGGTGGGCCATGGACGCCACTGATCAGTCACATTGTAGAGACCGAGCATCGCGCCCAGCGGATGCCGGCGTACCACGGGCAGGATGGCTGGATCGGCCAGTTCGTCGATTTCGGCGGGCACCGAAGCGTGCAATTGATCCAGCCCGGCTCGGGTCGCGGCAAGGTGGGCGAGACCCCCGAAAATGCGGCCCTCGACCGTGCTGGCATCTTCTCGTCGGGCCGCAGCGGTCCAGTCCATCCGCGGCCGATGTGCCCAGCGATTGTCGCTGCCGTGGCCGGGCTCGGCGGCCCAGTCTGGGTCGTTGCGCATTCCGATCTCGTCCCCCATCCAGATGACCGGCACTCCGCCCCAGCCGAGAACCATGGCGTAAGCCAGCAGGATCCGGCCGATGGCCCGGTCGATCTGCTCCTGATCGCCGCTGTCGATCGCCGCCTGAAGCCCGGCGAGGCTGGCGGTGGTCCCGGAGATCCGTCGATCCCCGGTCGCCGGATTGAACTGGAACACCAGGCCGCGCGCCGGAGACCCGTAGAAATCGCCTGAGTAGTAGTCGGAAAGGAACGACCGATGCGCCCAGCCGGACAGCCCCACGGCGGCTGCGTCGCCGTCGTCGATGGCCCAGCCGATGTCGTCATGGCAGCGCACGTAGGTCATCCACGCCGTGGTGGACGGGATGGGCGGCAGGGCCCGTAGAGACTGCGCGGCCAGGCGCGCATCACCGGCGGCGAGCATCGACCAGATCTGCACCATCAGGCTGTTGTGATACGCGAGGTCCGACACCTTACCGTGATGCGCACCTTGACCCAGGTACTGCACCAGTTGTTTCGGGGCGACGATGGCCTCGGCCTTGAACACGATCGCGGGACAGGCGATGCGGGCCACGGCGCGCAGCGCTTGGGTAATGGCATGCACCTCCGGCTGGTTCTGGCTGTCGGTGCCGAGCCGCTTCCACAGAAACGCCACGGCGTCGAGCCGCAGAACCTCGACGCCGACATTGG
>Ga0307504_10000112_pt1 | contig 16041 bp, 12 predicted proteins | sample 19_S_MG_FD_194516 | JGI IMG/M metagenome (GOLD analysis project Ga0307504, IMG submission 194516) | Soil microbial communities from Populus trichocarpa stands in riparian zone in the Pacific Northwest, United States - 19_S | ecosystem: Environmental > Terrestrial > Soil > Riparian zone > Trees... | reverse complement strand
GAGGTGCACCTGGTGTGCCCCGGCCAGCGATCGCAACAGGCCGGTCACCCGCACATGGGTACCGGTGACCATAGGTAGGGGGAAAAGGTCGGTGAGACACAGCAACTTCACCGTCCCGCCTCCAAGACGTCCCCGGCGGCCCGCCGGCACACGTCGGCGAACCACCCCGCGACATCGGCCAACTGATGGTGGCGCAGGGCCGTCTCACGGCCGGCGCGCCCGAGGCGCCGGCGCAGCGACTCGTCTCCGAGGAGCCGCCCGCAGAGGTGCACGGCGTCGCTCGGCGACCCCGCCACCAACGCGTTCACCCCGTCGGCGACTGCCACACCGGCGGTGGCGAACCGCGACGCGACGACGGGGCGGCCCATGGCCCAGGCCTGGAGCAGCGTCGTCTTCACGCCCGTCCCCTGCGTCGCGGGGACGAGCACGACGCGGCTGCGCTCGTACCACGGCCGGAGGTCGGGTACCAGGCCCGTCACCACGTCGGTGGTGGATCGCACCGCCGCCCGGAGCGGACCGTCGCTGCGCCCCACGAACGCCCACCGCCACGGCGGTGCGTCGGACGGCTCGGCCTCGGCGGCGCGGTAGACGTCGATCGCGGCGGAGAGGTTCCTGCCCTGGGTCAGGTCACCGAAGACGCCGACGTCGAGGTCTTCGTCCTGTGTGCCGGCGGGGCTGAAGTACCCGACGTCGACGCCGTGGGGGACCACCTCGAGCAGCGACGGCTCGACGAGGCGCTCGAAGTGCCGGCGCTCGGCCTCGGAGATGACCACCACGGCGGCGGCCCGGCGGGACACCGCCTGGTAGAGCCGCTGGAGGCGCGCCTCTTCGCTCCGGCGGGCCCATCGCCTGGCCGGCCCGGCCGCCCCGGTGGCGTACATGCGCTCCCACCCCTCCTCGAGGGCGAACACGACGGGCACGTCGACGGGGACCGACCGGGCGAGATGGGCCAGGTACGGCAGGTACAGCACGACCAGCGCCGGCCGCCGGGCGGCGATGACGTCGGAGACGGCGCCATAGCGGCGTACCTCGCACATGTACGGCAGGGGGTCCGCCGTGTAGTGGTAGAGCTTGAACAGCGGGCCGGCCAGGCGAGACCGGCCGACGTCGACCACGGTGCGGCGCCACTCCCCGGGCCCGGTGGACGGCGTCGCCCGGCTGCCGCCGGCCGCCGGGACGACCAGCTCCACCTCGCTCCGCGCCGCCAGAGCGGCGAGCAGGGCCGACAGACGGGGGGCGAACCCGTTGGCCGACGCCTCGTCCGGGGCGACGTCGGAGACGACGAGCACGGGGCCGGGCGACCCGCGCCGAGCGTCGCCCGACATCTCCGGTCCGCTAGCCCCGGGCACGTTCGTCCTCCTCGGGGAGGGCGAGGGTGTTGTAGACCGCCGCATCGACGGGCGCCGGCGGCTCGGTCTCGGCGTCGAAGAGGCGGTACGAGTGACCGGCCAGCAGGCTGGTCACCTCGGCACTGGCCCCCACCTCGATCAGCACGACGGGCCGCGACTGCGACAGGACGCGGCTGGCGCCCACCAGCACGTCCATCTCGGCGCCCTCGACATCGACCTTCAGCACGTCGGGAGCGGGGAACCGGTCGAGGAGGGCGTCGAGCGCCAGCGTGGGCACGAACTGCGCCTCCCGCGAACCGCCGGTGACGGTGGAGCCCCTGCCCTCCAGGAAGTTGGCCGCCCTGCTGTTGTTGGCCACGTTGAACCGGGCCACGCCGGACCCGGCGGCGATGGCGACCGGGAGCACGTGCACGTCGGCGACGGGGGGGTGGTTGGTGCGGCTCGAGCGCCGGAGGTTCTGCACCAGCCAGGCGTCCGGCTCCACGGCCACGACCGACCCCGACGCCCCGGCCAGGCCGGCAGCAGCGAAGGTGAAGAGGCCGACGTTGGCGCCGACGTCCCAGACCGAGGCGCCCGGCCGCACGAAGCGCGTGGCGAAGCGCAAGAGCATGGGGTCGATCGAGGCGCAGCGCCTCCTGAGGTACTTGAGGCCACCCTCGGTGGAGGCGTAGAACACCGCGCCGCCGAGCTCCGGCGGCAGCCGCCGCCGGAACGACCGGTTCCTTCCGAACCGGGCGACCGGTCGGCGGGCCATGGCCCTCATCCGGCCGCCTCGGCCGCCAGGGTCTCGTAGAGCTCGACGACGCTCTCGATCGACCGGGCCCAGCTCAACTCCAGCACCCGGGCCCGGCCCGCCATGCCCATCCGGCACCGCAGCTCGGGATCAGCCGCCAGGCGCGCCATGGCCTCGCCCACCTGGCGCGGGTCCCGGCCGACGGCGATCCCGGCCTCGCCTCTGCACAGCAGGTCCTCGACGCCGCTCACCTCGGTCGCCACGATGGGCAGCCCCGAGCCGGCCGCCTCGTGGGCGACCATGCTGAACGTCTCGTACAGGCTGGGCAGGACGAACATGTCGGCCGCCTGGTAGTAGCGCTCGGCGTCGTCCCGGCGGCCGAAGAAGCGGACGCTGCCGGCGACGCCGTGGGCGTGGGCCATGGCGTCGAGGCGCCGCCGGCTGCCCGATCCCACCACCCACAGCCGCAGCGCCGACGAAGTGGCGGGCTGCGCGTGGCGAAGGCCGGCGAGGACGAGGTCGAGGCCCTTGTCCTCCCAGCGGCTGGCCACGAAGAGGGCCACGACGTCGTCGTCGCCGACGCCGAGGGCGGCGCGCAGGGCGGCGCGGGACGCCTCGTCCGGCCGGAAGCGCCCACCGTCGACGCCGTTGGGCGTGACGAACACCGGGATTTCCCGGTAGCACTGGCGAATTTCGCGGGCCCCGCCCGGTGACACGGCCCCCAGCGCCCGTACCCGTCGGCGGCGGTAGGCCCACCGCTCGGCGCCCAGACCCAGGTAGAACGAGACCCGGGTGTTGGCCCGGCGGGTGAGACGGTGCTCGTGCGGCCCGTGGCGGCGGGCCCGGCTCCGGTAGCCGAGGTGGCAGAAGTGGACCGACGCCAGATCCGCCTTCCTGGGCATGATCGCCCCGAGGGTGTGGACGAGATGGACCGAGGAGCGGCGGTATCTCCAACCGGCCAGCACGAAGAACAGACCGAACTTGGCCGGGAAAGGCCGTGCCGGCACAGGGACCCGGCGCCACGTCACCAGGGGCCGCAGGTCCTCGGCCAGCGTCCGGGACACGACGACGAAGTCGACGGCGTCGCTGGCGTGCCTGATGAGCTCGGCGAAGGTCCGCTCCATGCCGCCACGGTCGTGGACGTCGTGGGCCACGAGGGCCACCCGCAGCCGTTCCCCTCCGGTCCGGGCACGTCCCCGAGCTCTACGCATGCCGGGATACCGGCGGGTCGAGGCGCCAGAAGACCTCGTAGGGGCGCAGGAACTTGGCCACGTCACGCTCGCTCAGACCGGGGGGAGAGCCGGGGGCCAGCGACGTGGTCTGGCTGCGGTAGGCGAGGATGGCACGCCGCTTGGCCGCCAGCAGCCGCTGGTCGGCGGCCACCAGCTCGGGCCGGCCGCCGGCCGGCCGGCGTGCCCACCCGGGCCGACCGCCCGGCCCCACCGCCGGGCTGCCCCAGACCAGCAGCTCCAACGCCGCCCGGGCCGGGAGGTCGACCGGGTACTCCACCGCCTGCCAGGCCCGCGGGCCGCTGTGCAGCAGTTGGCGCACGGCCCCGCTCACGGCCCGGTGGTCGGGGTGCGACTCCAGCGCGCAGGGCACGAGGACCTCGTCCGGCGCGAAGTCGGCGATGACCCCCTCGATGCAGCGGCTGAGCTCGTCGACGCGGCCGTGCAGCGTGGAGTCCATCCAGCCCAGCTGCACCACATCGGATCGGCCGACGCCCAGCGCGGCGCACGCCTCGACCGCCTCGGCCGAGCGCCGAGCGACCAGCTCCTCCTCGGCGACCACGTCCGGGCCGTGGGACCGCCGCCCGTCAGTGACGATCACGACGCGAACTGCCGTCCCGGCGGCACGCTTGGCCGAGATCGTGGCCCCGCAGCCCAGCGTCTCGTCGTCGGGGTGGGGCGCCACCACCATGCACCTCGCCGCCCGGGAGACGCGGCTCACGTCTTCTCCCCGCAGGACGAGCACTCGGAACCACAGGCGGCGCAGCTGGCGCCGGAGCAGCGAGGTCGCGTCGGTGACGCCCGCCTTCACCCCGCCCATCGACTCCCGCCCTCCCGGGCCTCCTTCCGCGGGGGAGGCCGGCCTGCCCATGTTAGCGATCATCCGGGACCTTCGCTCCGGTGGGCTGGAACGGCCTGCCCCCCGAGGGGCTCACCTCGGCGGTCACGCCGCACAGGGACCACAGCAGCACGCCGCTCAGACCCCCGAACATGTAGCCGGCGAAACTCGAGACGATCAGGAAGCCGAAGAACGGCCGGTCGAACGGCCTCCAGTGGCGGGCGGCGTAGGCCAGCACCCAGATCAGCAGGCCGAGGCCGACCACCCCGGTCTCGGCGAGCACCACCAAGAAGCCACCGTCGATGCTCTGGTCGCCCTCGGCGCGACTGGCCGACGAGCGCGTTCCGAGCCCGGTCCCGACGGGGGTCACGAGCTGCGTCGCCCCCCGCAGGAACGCGACTCGGCCCCGGAAGCTGGCGTCCGAGTCCAGGCTGGTGAGCGTCTGCGCCCGCTTGGCGACGATCGACGCCTGGGGGGCGAGCGACATGGCAACGACCGCCACCGCTATGCAGACGGCGATGCGCAGGGCCGACTGGCCCCGCCGGGAGAGGACCCCCAGGACGGCGGCCAGGGCGAAGGCGATCCATGCCGTGCGGACCTGGTCCAGCAGGAGGAACAGCGTCGACACGGCGAGGGCCCAGGCCCGGACGGGCGGCGACGGGTCGAACAGGTCCCGCCGGAACAGCAGCAGCAGGAGCACCAGGGCGACCAGAACCGAGGCGGTCCCCGGGGCCGGGAGCGTGGCGAACGGACGGAACGTGGCCTTGCCGAACGCGCCGACGCTCACGAAGTCGGCCCGGGTGAGCCACTCCACGTCCCAGCGGAACGGAACGAAGTACTGGACGATGCCGTAGCCGGCGGCCAGGGACCCGCAGGCCACGGTCCACCTGGCGAGCACGGCCGAGCCCGACGGGATGCTGCACACGGCAAAGGCGACGAGGAGCGGGAGGACGAAGTTCAACCATCCGGCGAGCCCGATGACGGGCCGGAACGACGCCACGGCGGTGAGCGTGGCCCAACCGATCAGGGCGACGACGGCGACGGGCTTGGCGACCCGCAGGCCCCGCACGGCCAGGGGGACGGCGACGAGGTAGGGCACGATGGCGGCGGGGTCCACCGACGGCTCGGCCGCGGGCAGCAACCTCCTGAGCAGCGCCCAGAAGAAGAAGGTGGCGACGGTGAGGGCGATCGACAGCCGGGCGCTCACGAAACCCGCCCCGGCCAGGGCCGCCCCGAGGAGGAACAGCACCGCGTTCCGGGGGCTGCGCCCTCCCTCCATGACCACTGCCGCCGCGACGGGCACGGCGCACACCACGGCCGCGGCGGCCACGGTGAGGCGTGACACCTGCGGCCGGGCGGTCGACAGGGCGATCACCGCCGGGCCGCGGCCTCTGCCAACAGTTCCAGGTACTGCTCCGGCCGGCCCAGGAGGGCGACCTCACGCGCCCGGGCCAGCCCGTTGGCCACCTGCCGGGCCCGCACCGGATCGCACCGCACGAGGGTCACCAACTCCTGGCCCAGGCGGCGTTCGTCCACGACGGTGCACGACCCTTCGTCGGACAGGAAGTCGATCCCCGGGCTGGCGGTGGCGAGCACCGCCGTCCCCGAAGCCATGGCCTCCCACACGGGTATGCCGAAACCCTCGTAGGTGGAGGGCGCCAGCAGTACCCATGCCCGGCCCACGAGGGCCCGGACCGCGGCGTCGTCGAGCGCCTCGTGGAACTCGACCCAGGCGGGATACCTCGGCCGGTCGCCGCTCGGGCCGACCACGGCCAAGCGCAGTTCCGGAACCGAGCGGCGGGCCTCCTCCACCGCTTCGAGGGCCAACCGCCCGCGCTTGCGGGTCCGGAAGCCCCCGACGAACACGGCCAGAGGGTCATCCTCCTTGGCCGGCGCCGGCGCCTCGTCGCGGCCGAACACGGGCGGGATCAGGCGGTGGCAGTGGAACCCGGCGTGGCTGTCGGCGCCTGCGCCCACGGCCACGGCGTAGCGGGAACGACAGGCCGTCTCGATGCCGGCCAGGACGACGTGGTTGGCCCGGCGCAGCAGAGGGCCGCTCCTCGCCTCGGCCGCCGAACGCCCGTGGTACGTCCGGACGATCGGCGGGCGCCCGCCCGGCCGCAGGGCCAGCGGCCAGTCGTCGCCGTGGGAGTGCACGACGTCGGGCCGCAGGTCGGTGACGAGGCGGGCGGCCCGCAGCGGGGCGACGTAGTAGCGGGCGAAACGCCCACCGGGGTGGTCGACCTCGACGGTGACCAACCGACCGTCGCCGTCCATGGCCTCCGGCGCCGGCCCGGTGATCACCGTGAGGTCGACGTGGCGCGACAGCCACTCGCACAGGCGCTTGGCGTACCGGCCGACGCCGCCCGCGTGCCTGGTGGGGGACGGCCACTCCAGGGCGAGGACCGCCACTCGGAGCCGGCCGGTCACCGCTGCACCGGCACCAGGCGCAATGGCCGCGACCTCGCCTCCCCCCAGGCGTCGAAATGGGCCCGCAGCAGCGGGCTGAACGTGCCCCGCAGCACCGTCTCCCCGCGGAGGCGGGCGGCGAGGCTGCGCACCACACCGCCGTTGTCCCTGTCTCCCCACAGCACGACATAGGCCAGCCGGCGCCAACGCAGACGGGGTTGCAGCGAGAACACCACGTAGCTCTGGTTGAACGCCGCGTCCGAACGCGCCCGCAGGGAACGCGACCGCCGCCCGTCCTCGTCGAAGCGCGGCGCCGGGTGGTGGTCGACGACGATGGCCGGGTCGTACACGACGCGTCGGCCCGACCCGAGGACGGCGAGGCTGATGGCGAGGTCGTTGGCCACCTGGGCGCCCTGTCCCCGCAGGCCGTCGGCGAATGCAAGGCACCCTCGGCGCACCGCCATGTTCACGCCCTTGAGATGGTGGACGTCCCGGGCGGGCCCGGTGCCGAGGTGGTGGCGCCCCACGACGCGGCCCAGCCCGGTGACAAGACCCACCCGCCGCTCGCTCCCGTCCTCGATCTCGCTGCCGTGGTGCACGACGTCGCGCCCACCCACCGCCCCGACGCCCGGCGGCACGAACGCCTCCCCGAGGCGGCGGCACCAGTCGGGACGGGGTACGGCGTCGTCGTCGGTGAAGGCGATGACCTCACCGACCGCCGCCGCTGCGCCGGCCCGGAGGGCGGCCAACTGGCCGGGCTCCGCCACGCCGACGCACCGCACGAACCCCCGGAACCGCCCCGCCACCGACCTCGTCCCCGCGTCGTCCACCCGATGGACGACCACGACCTCACATGGTGGCAGGTCCTGCGCGGCGAGCCCGGTCAGGCACCTCGCCAGGTCGTCCGGCCGCCGGTAGCTCGGCACGACGACCGACACCGTGGGGCCGGCGGGAGCCCGCGCCCCTGCGCCGCCGACCGACGGGCCCGGGACGGCGGATTGCGCCGTCACCGGCGCCGTCGGGGCGGCCACGCCGCCCCGACACTCCCTGTATCGTCACCCCGACGGGTCGGGGCGCGGCGGGAATCAGGTACGGCATGACGATGCGGCTTGCATGCTACGGGTGGGTGCAGGAAGACGCCGGCAGCGTGGCCTCGGCCGGCCACACCGTGGTGGCCGAGCTGCTCCGCCGGGGGCACCGGGCCGACCTGTTCGCCGACCGGGAGCACGTGCCGGCCCCTGCCGATCTCGTTGGCGACCCCCGCTTCGCCTACGTGGGCCTCGCCCCGCCGCGCTCCTCCCATCTCCCCGCCGGCCTCTACCGGCCGGCCGAACTGGTGCTCGGGCCGCGCTGGCGCCAAGCCTGGCGCCGCCGCTTCGGTGCGGCGGCCCGTGCCCGCCACGAACTCGAGCCCTACGACGCCCTTCTCTCCTTGGGCGTGGCTCCCGCGTTCGTGCTGGGCGGGGTGCCTACCGTGGCCTGGCTCCAGTCGCCCGTGCATACGGAGCTGGAGGCCGTCCGGCGCCTTCGACCCCTCATCCACCGGGTGAGCGGGCCGTCCTTCTATGCCGCCGTCACGACCTACTACGTGCGGCGCGCCCGTCGCGATGCCAGGCAGCTCGACCTCTGCGATGAGGTGATCTGCGGCAGCTCGTGGTCGGAGCGCGCCCTGGCCGACCACGGCTTCCCGGCCGAGCACCTGCACGCGCTCCCCTACCCCATCGACCTCGCGCGCTTCAGCGTCCGGGAGCGGGATGCACCAGCCGGGCCAGGACCGGTCCTGTTGTCCGTCGGGCGCCTCGACCCCCGTAAGCGGCTCGACCTCCTGGTGGCGGCCTTCGACATCGTCGCCCGGTCGGCGCCGGGCGCCCGTCTGATGGTCGTCGGTCACGTCGGCATGGCGCCGAACCAGCTCTCGCTCCTCGACGAGTCGGCGTTCCGGGAGCGCATCGTCTACCGACGCGCCGTTCCCCAGGCGGCGGTCCCGGACCTGCTGCGCGGCGCCGACGTGCTCGTGCAGCCGAGCGAGAACGAGAACTTCGGCTCGGCCGTCGCCGAGGCGTTGGCCTCTGGCGTGCCGGCGGTCGTCGGCCCGACGAACGGCACCGCCGACTACCTCGACGCCAACTCGGCGGTGTTCTCGGCTTACACGCCGCAGGCGGTGGCCGGCGCCGTCCTCGCCGTGCTCGACAGGCGTCGGCGCGACCCCGAGGCCGTCGCCCGCACGACCCGCGACAGCGCCGAGCGGTGGTTCTCGGCGGCCCGGGTCGTGGACCGCCTGGAGGAGATCCTGGAAGGTGCCGTGGCCGGGCGCGGTGGAGGGCGCCGGCCGGTCTGACGTCCCGCCGGCCCGGACCGTCGTCAACCCCAGTGGTCGCCAGCCGGGCCGCCCGCCTCCGTCGGCGGCACCGTCACCGCAACGGCGCCGGCGGAGGTTCGCGCCGGCCGGGCCTCCGGAGGCTCGCCTCGGGCCCCGCCCGCTTCTCCGGCCTTGTGGCGGGAGGCCGGCGCGCGGTCGTAGTACCGGCCGTAGGTGTACGACCCCGCCCGGCGGACGCCGTTGAGCACGATGCCCGCCAGCGGGGCGTTCACCCGGTGGAGGGCGGCCAGCGCCCGTCGCACGCTCTTGCGGCTGGTGCGCCCCGGTCGAACGACCAGCACCGTGGCATCGACGATGCCGGCGAGCACGGCCGCGTCCGATACCGGCAGGACCGGCGGCGAGTCGATCACGAGGACCTCGGCGCGAGCTTGGAGGGCAGCGAGCACGTCGGCGAAATGTCGACCGGAGAGCAGCTCCGAGGGGTTCGGGGGCAGCGGCCCGGAGGCGAGCAGCTCGAGATCCAGGTCCTCGCCGGGGATCCGCCGGAGGGCGTCGGCCAGGGAGGCCTCGCCGACGAGGACCGACGTGAGGCCGACCTCGTTCGACAGGCCGAAGAACTCGTGCACGCGGGGTCGTCGCAGGTCGCAGCAGACCACGATGACCCGCCGGCCGGCGCGGGCCAGCGCCACCGCCAGGTTGGCGGTGGTGGTGGACTTGCCCTCCGACACCGCCGGGCTGGTGACCTGCACCGTCCGCAATGCGCGGTCGATCCCGAGGAACTGCATGGCCGTCCGCACACCGCGGTAACCCTCGGCGGCCGGCGACGACGGGTCGTCCACCGAGACCAGCTGCACGGAACTCTCCTTCCGCCAGCCGCGCACCGTCGGGATGGAGCCGAGCAGGGGAAGTCCGAACCCGGCGCGCTCGAGATCCTCCTCTCCCCTGATGGAGTCATCGAGGAAGTCGGAAGCGAAGGCGAAGGCCACGCCGAGCATGAGGCCGGCCACGATCGCCAACCCCGCCGTTTGCGCGACCCTTGGTGCGAACGGCGCGCCGGGACGCCGGGCCGGCGTCAAAAGGTCGGCGCCGCCACCGCTCAGGCTGGCGCTCACCTGCAACTGGTCCACTTGGGACCGGAAAAGGCTCTGCTGGTTGGCCAGGCTGGACCGCTCGAACGATCGGGAGCTGGCGACCGCCTCCCGATCGGCGGGCGCAGCGGCGGCAACCTGGGCGTCGATGGCGGCGATGGCCCGCTGCTTCTCGTCGATCTTGCTCTGGATCTCGGTCTGGGCATCCAGGAGGTCCTTGAGGGCAGTTGCCCGGCGGTACTGGATGTAGGTGGTCACATAGGTGTTGGCGATGTCGGCGGCGCGCCGTGGACTGGTGGACTCCGCCGTCACGGTGATCACGTTGTCGACGCCGGAGGCGGAGGTCCGAACGTCGGCGTGGTAGCCGAGCTTCCTGGCCACCGCCTCGCTCACCGCCGTGCCGCGCAGGCGCTTCGCCTCCGTGGCGATGGACCGGGACGGCTCGTTGCCGACCTCGGCGCCGGCCCCCTGGGCGTACAGTGCCTCCGATCGCTTCTGCTCGAGCACCATCTCCGCCGATGCGCGGTACCTCGGCGGCTGCCCCTCGGACCACAAAACGGCTGGCCCCGCGACGGACGCGGTGGCGAGGGCGATCAGCCACGCGTGTCTCCAGAGGACCTGGAGGAAACGGCGCAAGTCGAACGCGGTCGAGGCCTCGTCGCTCACGGTGCGTGAGCCTACCGCTCCGGGCACTCGCACCGGTCCGCACGAAAGGCGCGGTCGCGGTCGCCGTCGCCCGCGAGCCTCGACCGGAGAGGTCGCCGTGTCAGTCGCAGCTCGCCATCTCCTCATCGACGATCTCGCGCAACCGGGCGATGAAACGCCTCTCGCTGAACAGCTCGGCTTGGGCCACGAGGACCTCGGGGTCCCACGCTCGCTGCGCCAGGCGATGGATGGCGTCGGCGACGGCGTCCGGCTCGGGCTCGTCGAAGAACACACCGGTCTCGTGCTCGACCACCGCGTCGACGAAGCCGCCCCATCGCAGGGCGGCGGCAGGCTTGGCGAATGAGGCCGCCTCGATGGGGATCAGGCCCTGGTCCTCGTACGCGGCGGCCACGACCGCACGGCAATTGGCGTAGAGCCACCGGATCTGGCAGTCACTGGTGACTGCGCCGTGGATACGCACGTTCGGCCCGGCGGTGGCACGCAACGCAGCCTCCTGCGGGCCGGTGCCGACGACCACCAGCTCCTGGTCGGGGAGCTGACGGAACGCCGACACCACCGCGTCGACGTTCTTGTACGCCAGCAGGCGCGCGATCACCAGGAAGAAGCCGGGCCGCAGCCCCGGCACCGGCTCCTGCGGGCCTGACGGGTCGACCCCGGGCGGCGAGGGCAGGACCTCCGCGCTCCTGCCATAGGTGGACGCGATCCGCCCGAGCACCTCGTTCGAGCCGGTGAGGTAGCGGTGTGCCGTCGACGCCGCCCGCCTGTCCCAGCGGCGCAGCGGACCGCCGAGCAGAGCGAGCGCCACATGACCGGCGGACGCTCCCTCCCGCAGGTACGTGTCGGGGCTGTACAGCCAGCGCGCGGGCGTGTGGCAGTAGACCACCTTGCGGCCCCGTACCTGCACGCCGTGCGCCCAACCGCTCGAGTCGCACAGGGCGACGTCTGCGTCGATCCGCAAGGTCGAGAAGGCCGGCGCCAGGAACGGGAAGGCCAATCGGTGGTGCCGGCGCAGCATGCCCACCCTATTGAGGGCCAAAGTGCGAACGTCCGCCCCACGGAACTCCGCGAATGTTGCCTCCGGCCTGTAGAGCGAGGTGTAGATCACCGCCCCGGGAAAGGCCTTGAGCATGGAGAGGACCACGCGCTCGGCCCCTCCCCGCTGCGTGAGGTAGTCGTGGACTATGGCGACTTTGAGATCGGAGAAAGACCCCGATTCGGTCGAACGCTGCACCCTCAGTAGGCACCTTTCCCGCGAAGGACGGCACCCACCGTCTTCCACAAGATCGCCAAATCGCCGGCATGCGAGTGATTTTCGACATACCGAAGGTCGAGATCGATTCCCTGGGCCCACGAAAGGTCGGCCCGACCGCTCACCTGCCACAGCCCGGTGAGGCCGGGCTTGACGAGCAGGCGCCGGCTCACGATGCCGTCATAGCGATCGACCTCGTCCGGCAACGGCGGGCGGGGTCCGACGAGGCGCATCTCGCCGCGCACGACGTTCCAGAGCTGGGGCACCTCGTCGATCGAGAAGCGACGGAGAAACCTCCCTACCGGCGTGATCCTCGGGTCCCGCCGGATCTTGAAGAGCAGCCCGTCGTGCTCGTTGAACGCCATCAGACGACCACGCCCGGACTCGGCCCCGGAGTACATGGTGCGCAGCTTCCAGATGGTGAACGGGCGTCCGAGATGACCGAGCCGGACCTGGGAGAACAGCGCTGGTCCTGGGCTGGTGAGCCGGACCGCCACGGCCACCACGGCCAGCGCGGGGAGCAGGACGGTGAGGGCGACCCCGGCCACCAGCCGCTCGGACCAGCGGACGAGGAGGGAGGCCAGCCGGCAATCGTCGTCGCGCAGGTGGAGCAGCGGCAGGCCCTCGACCGCCACGATGGCAGCGCCCCCGGCGGGCAGGTCCGTCACCGCCGGAGCCACCAGCAGGTCGACGCCGCTGCCACGGAGGAGATCCCGGAGGTAGGAACTGGCCGCCGCCTCGCCGCCGGCAACGATGATGCCGTCGAAATCCACGAGCCGCCGAGCGTTGAGGAGATCGGCCGGTGAGCCGAGCACGGGGAGCGGCTCGCGACCGGCGAGCATCCGCTCGCCCCGCCGCCGGCCCGGTACGCAGGCGCCCACCACTGCCATGCCACAGGGGGAGCTGCGCAGGCGGCCGACGACATCGGCGACCTGACGTTCCCGGCCCATCACCACCACACGGTGCTGACAGCGCCCTGCCCGGCGCCGGCGGCCGAGCCACACGGAGGCGAGGGCGTGGCTCGTCACCGTGCCGGCGGTGGCGACGGTCCACTCCACGAGAACGCCACCACGTGCATCGTCGAGCTGGAGGACGAGGACGGCCAGCGCCACCGCGGCGAGGATCCGCAACGAACAGCCGAGGACCCGACGGAACTCCTCTTTTCTGCTGCACGCCCGCCAGCGGTCGTAGGCACCGCCGCGCTCCATGCAGAGGACCCACACCGGGCCGAGCAGCAGCAACGGCACCGGCGCGGGGCTACGCGGCCCAGCGGGCCCCGGGAGCCCAACGGCTCGGGCGACGACCAGGCCCAGCCCGACGGACAGCCCGTCGGCCAGGCGCACCACCGCGACGTACCGACCATGCCAACCCGGACCGTCGACGCCCCGCCCTGGACCGGGGAGCGCGGCAAGGCGCTCGGGGCACAAGGAGTGCGCCGTTGTCGTGACTTCAGCGTTGATCAAGGGCGCCCGCTCCCCATTGCGAGCCGAACCATGCGGAGTGATCCTCCGTTTCTTCTGCGCCTGCTTCAGCCAGCCCCAGCGCTGGCCGGCTGGAGGGTATCAGTCCCACAACCAGGAATCCACCCTTATGTGCCGCGCGCCACATAGAGCCCCGGCCCTGCCCGGAATGGCATGATGTCCGGGTCTTTCCCGGCGGCCGATGTCGAAGTGCCGGCGGCGCTCGTGCGCCGGCCGCGCAATTCCACGGATGGGCGCCGTTCGATTCGTTCGAATAGCAGGGTGCGACCGATGCGGGAACACGAACAATCCGCTGCCAATCGTACGGGTGCGGGCCGCTCGCGTTCGCGGGTGGCAGCCGTCGCCGGTGGCCTGGCCCTCGTCCTGGTCGCTCCTTACGGGCTGACGGCAGCGCGGGCGGCGCCCGTGCTGACGGCCGGCGTGCGTTCCGCCCGGCAGGGCATGGCGGCGGCGGGTGACGGCTCACCGGCGTGCGTCGCCGGCCTGCTGTCCAGCGCCTCCCGGGACCTCCACGAGGCACGCCGGCAGCTGCGCGAGTGGTGGGGTAGACCCGTCGGAATCGTCCCGGTGGTCGCCGCGCACGCACGAGCGCTGAACGAGCTCACCGGTGCGGCCGCCGGGATCGCCGCCCCCGCCGCCGAGGCGGCCCGCCTGGCCGCCGCCCCGGTGGTCGTCACGCCCGGGAGGCCCGTCGACGTCGCAGCCCTCGCCCGGCTCCAGCGCCCGCTCGACGCCACGGTGGCGGCCACGGCGGCCGCGGTGAAGGTGGTGGCGCGGGTGCGTTCCCCGCTCCTGCTGCCCAGTGCGGGCCGGCGCCTCGATCGGGCCGGCGACGAACTGGGGCGGATGCTGCGGCGGGGACGAGGGGTGGCACAGCTGGTGCGCGCTGCTCGGGCGATGCTGGGAGGCGGCGGCCCGCGGCGGTACTTCGTGGCGATCGAGAACCCGGCCGAGCAACGGGCCAGCGGCGGGATCATCGGCGTCTACGCGGAGCTGACCGTCACGGACGGTCACATGGCGATCGAGCGGCTCGGCCGCAACGAGGATTTCGTCGGCTCGCCGGCGGCGGCACTCGCCGCAGGACAGCCTGTCGGCCCCCCCGACTTCCAGGCGCGCTACCGGGGCTTCGGGCCCGAGCGCTACTTCCTCAACGCCCCACTGTCCCCCGACTTCCCCACCGTCGCCACGGTCGTCGAGGACCTGTACCCCCGCCTCGGCGGCCACGCCGTCGACGGCGTGATCAGTGTCGACCCGATCGCCTTAGCTGCCCTCCTGGAGTTCACCGGGCCCGTTCCCGTTCCCGGCTGGCCGGAGCCGCTCACGGCCGCGAACGCGGCCACCATCCTCCTCCACGACCAGTACGTCGATCTCGCGGGCGAGGCACGGGATGCCTTCCTGCTCGGCGCGGCCCAGGCGATCTTCGCCCGCCTCAGCTCGACGCCTGTCCCGAGCCCCCACGCCCTGGTGCGCGCCCTGGCGCCGGCGGTGCGCGCCAAGCACCTCCTCGTGCACAGCGCGCGGCCCGGCGAACAGCTCGCGTTGGAATCCGCCGGCCTCGCCGGTGCCATCGCGCCCGTGCGCGGCGACTTCCTCCAGGTCGTCACCCAGAACAGCGGGCAGAACAAGATCGACTGGTTCCAGCGCCGGGACGTCTCCTACCACGCCGCCTACGACCCCGTGACGGGGATGGTGCGGTCACGGTTGCAGGTCCGACTCACCAACGCTGCCCCAGCCGAAGGGCTCCCGGGCTACATCATCGGGGGCCCCGGTTTCCCCGTTGGCGCCGGCCAGGCGCGCAGCTGGGTCTCCGTCTACTCGCCCCTCGGCCTCGACGGCGCGACCCTCGACGGAGCGGCGGTCGCACCCAAGGCGGAGGACGAGCTCGGGCGCCACGTCTACAGCGTGTTCGTGACCCTCGGCGCCGGTCGGTCCGCCACGCTCGAACTGTCCCTGAGCGGGGTGCTTCGCGACCGGCCCGAATACCACCTCGACGTCGGGCGCCAGCCGACAGTCACCCCCGACCACCTGTCGGTTGACATCGCCGTGCCGCCTGGTTGGAAGGTGGCGGCCGGCGGTGACCTCGACGTTCACGCCCACAGGGCCTCTGCCCGGGTGGTGCAGGCGACGGACCTCGCCTTCGTCGCCCGCGTCGTGCCAGCCGGCGTGCCCGGCGGCGGGCGACCGACCGCCGCCGGGCCCGCCTCGTCCCGAAAGGCCAAACCATGCGTCTCCCCGCAGTAGGCCCCTCCCACCGCCGGCCGCCGCGCGAGTTGTTCTGCGGTGGTCTGCTCGCCGCCGCCACAGCCGTCGCCGCATACTCGGGTACACCCCCGGCGGGAGCCTCCCAGCCCTCCTACGCTCCCCAGCCTTCGACCACGGCCACCGCCACAGCTACCGCGAGCGGCTATGCGCCCGGCGCCTCCGGCGGCTCCACGCCGGCCCCCTCCGGCGGCTATGCGCCCGGCGCCTCCGGCGGCTCCACGCCGGACTACGGCCCCGGCGACCACCGCAGGGCGGGGCCTGTGCCCCCGTCATGCGGGTCCACGGGCCGCGCCCAGGTGGCCGCAGCGTCGGTGGCGGCGGGCGGACGTCTCTCCGTGTCGGCGCCGCCGGGGAGCCTGGCCCCCGGTGCCGCCCGCGTGCTGCTCGCCGAATCGCGTCGACCCACGACAACCGTCC
>Ga0307504_10000111_pt1 | contig 16079 bp, 14 predicted proteins | sample 19_S_MG_FD_194516 | JGI IMG/M metagenome (GOLD analysis project Ga0307504, IMG submission 194516) | Soil microbial communities from Populus trichocarpa stands in riparian zone in the Pacific Northwest, United States - 19_S | ecosystem: Environmental > Terrestrial > Soil > Riparian zone > Trees... | reverse complement strand
GCCCCGACCGTCGATCCGCACCGCTCCGGCATCGATCAGACGCCTTGCCGCCGAGGTGCTCTCGGCCAGTCCGGCGGCGACGATCAGGGCAGGCAGGTGGACCTGGCCGGACAGCTCCCAACGGAACTCGGCCGCGTCCCTCGGTGGTTCATGGCGGCGAAACACGGCGTCGAACTGGGCCTCGGCGTCCGTGGCCGCGTCCGCGCCGTGATAGAGCGCGACGATCTCACGTGCCGTCCGCCGCTTGGCCTCGTTGGCCCGGCGTCCGCCGGCCGCCACCTCCGCCGTCAGCTCGGCCACCTGCCGCGGGTGCAGGTCGGTGCACAACGTGGCGTACTGCTCGACGACCTCGTCCGGGATCGACATCAGCTTGCCGAATTGCTCGGCCGGCGGTTCGGAAATGCCGACATAGTTGTCGAGAGACTTGCCCATCTTCTCCACGCCGTCGGTGCCGACCAGCAATGGCAAGGTCAGCACCGCCTGGGGCGCCTGTCCACGCCCGCGTTGCAGCTCCCGGCCCACCAGATTGTTGAACGTCTGGTCGGTTCCGCCCAGTTCGAGATCGGCCCCGACCTCGACGGAATCGATACCCTGAAGCACTGGATAGCAGAACTCCGACAGGCTGATCGGGGTACCGCGGGCGAACCGCCGTGAGAAGTCCTCGCGCTCGAGCAGCTGTGCGACGGTAACCATCCCGGTGTAGGAGAGCAGGTCCGCAAGACTCATCGGGGCAAGCCAGTCGGCGTTGTTGACCACCTCGGTTCGAGCCGGATCCAAGATCCGCATCAGCTGTCCGAAGTAGCCCTCGGCGTTGGCCATCACCCGCTCGGCTGATTGCGCCGCCCGTGTCGCTGTCTTGCCCGACGGATCGCCAACCTGCCCGGTGAATCCGCCGACCACCAGCACGGCGAGATGGCCGGCGTCCTGGAACTGGCGCAGCTTGCGGAGCACCACGGCGTGGCCCAGGGTCAGATCGACCCCGCTGGGGTCGATTCCGAGCTTGACCCGCAGCGGGCGGTTATCGCGGCTGGCCGCCAATAGTCGTTCGGCCAAACCCTCGGGCGGCAGGATCTGAGCCGCACCGGAAGCCAGCACCGTGTGCACCTCCCGCAGCTCGGGTGGCAGCAGGTCGGCAGCGTCAGGTGAGCTGGCATCGTCGGTCACGGTGATCCAGTCTGCCCGTTGCCCGGACCGCGTCGGCGCCCACCTCTGCGATAGGACGAGACGGACGGCTCGCCGGGCAGCCAGAACCGCCATGGATGATCTTGAGCTACCGCGACTCCGACCCGTGGCCCCGCCTCGTATTCACCGATCGCGACCAAGGACGCGAGCCGAACCGGCGAACCGGCGGCCAGCAGATCCAGACCGGTGTGCTCCCCCGACAGTCCCAGGCTGCGCGCGAGCCGGGCGGGGCCGCTGGCGAGCTTGGCGGTGCCCGGGTGACCGGGGGTACGCGAACGGGCGACGGTCTCACCCTCCAGCAGCTGAGCCGACCGCAGCAGCACGGCCGCGGCCACCCCCGTCCGGCCGCAGGTCACGTTCGCGCACCAGTGCATGCCGTAGACGAAGTAGCAATACAGCCGGCCGGCCTCGCCGAACATCACCTCATTGCGCCGGGTCGGCCCACGATAGGCGTGCGAGGCCGGATCACGCTCTCCCTCATAGGCCTCGACCTCGGTGATCCGTGCGCTCACCCGCAACCCGCCGACCTCGCTGAGCAAGGTGGCACCGAGCAGCCGCGGTGCGACGACCAGCGCCGGCCCGGACAGCTGCGCTCGGCCGACGGTCATCGACCGGCGCTCAGGCCGCCGTCCGCTCCGGCCTGTCCGGCGCTCAGGCCGCCGTCCGCTCCGGCCTGTCCGGCGAGCACCGCCCTCATCAATTCCAGCTGTTCGGCGACTCGCGCCGGAGCGGTGCCGCCGTAGCCCGAGCGCGATTCCAGTGATCCGGATACCGTCAGGACCTGCCGTACCCCCGGGCCGAGGGACTCGGAGATGGCGAGAAAGTCGGAATCGCTCAGTTCGGCCAGCTCGATCCCCCTAGCCTCGCAAACCCGGACACATTCCCCCGCAACCTCGTGCGCGACCCGAAACGCGACGCCGGATCTGACCAGCCACTCGGCGACATCGGTGGCCAACGCGAATCCCTGTGGCGCGAGCGATTCCAGCCGTTCGGTATCGAACACCAGGGTCGCCACCATGCCGGTGAAGGCCGGCAGCAACAGGTGGAGGGAATCGATGGCATCGAAGACCGGCTCCTTGTCCTCCTGTAAGTCCCGGTTGTAGGCCAATGGCAGGCCCTTGAGGGTCGCCAGCAGACCGGCATGATCCCCGATCAACCGGCCAGCCTTGCCTCTGGCCAGTTCGGCGATGTCCGGGTTCTTCTTCTGCGGCATGATCGATGATCCGGTGGAATAGGCGTCATCGAGGGTGATGAAGGAGAATTCCTTGGTCGCCCAGACAATGACCTCCTCAGCGATACGCGACAGGTCGACCGCGATCATCGCGGCTACGAAGGAGAACTCCGCGACCACGTCCCGGGCCGCGGTCGCGTCGATGGAATTATGCGCGGCGCCGGCGAACCCCAGCTCGTGGGCAACCGCCCGCGGGTTCAGCCCGAGCGAGGAACCGGCCAGCGCGCCCGAGCCGTACGGGCTGAGTGCCGCCCGCTTGTCCCAGTCCACCAGCCGTTCCACATCGCGAAGCAGGGCCCAGCAATGGGCGAGCAGATGATGCGACAACAGCACCGGCTGGGCGTGTTGCAGATGGGTCCGCCCCGGCATGGCAACCCCCAGGTGCCGGCCGGCCTGGTCGCCGAGGGCGCCGATCAGGCCACGAACCTCCCGGCTCAGTTCGCGGGCCTCGTCCCGCAGATACATCCGGATCAGCGTTGCGATCTGGTCGTTGCGGGACCGCCCCGCCCGAAGCCGGCCGCCCAGCTCTGAACCGACCCGTTCCAGCAGGCCCCGCTCCAATGCGGTATGCACATCCTCGTCAGCTGGCGCCGGCCCGAAGCGACCGCTGGCTACGTCGGCATCGAGGGCATCCAGGCCGGCCAGCATCCGGCTGAGTTCCTGCTCGGACAGCAGCCCGGCGGAGTGCAGCACCCGGGCATGGGCCCGGGACCCGGCAAGGTCGTAGCGGGCCAGCCGCCAATCGAAGTGCGTCGACACCGACAACGCCGCCAGCGCATCTGACGGACCCCCGCTGAACCGGCCGCCCCACAGCCGGGTGGCCGGCCGCGCATCCGGTGCGCTCACGTGCCGAGCTTCTGCTGTCGCCGCGCGGCGATCCTGCTCGGCAGGCCCCACAGCTGGACGAAACCCTTCGCCAGGCTCTGGTCGAAGGTGTCGCCGGTGTCGTAGGTGGCCAGGTCGAAGTCGTAGAGGGAGCCCTCGCCCCGGCGCCCGGTGGGAACCGCCCGGCCCGCCTGCATCCGGAGCCGGATCTCACCGGTCACGTACCGCTGCGACCGGTCCACGAAAGCGTCAAGGGATTGCTTGAGCGGAGAGAACCAGAGGCCGTCGTAGACCAATTCGGTCCAGCGTTGTTCCACGCTGAACTTGAACCGCCGAAGATCCCGCTCGACAGTCAGGTCCTCCAATTCCTGATGTGCGGTGATCAGGGCGATGGCACCCGGCGCCTCGTACACCTCCCGGCTCTTGATCCCGACCAGCCGGTCCTCGACCATGTCCAGTCGTCCCACGCCCTGCGCTCCAGCCCGTCGGTTCAGTTCCTCGATCGCTTGCAGGACGCTCACCGGCCTGCCGTCGATCGCGGTCGGCACGCCGTCGAGGAAGGTGATGACGACCTCGTCCGGTTCGCGGCTGATCGAGGGGTCGGCCGTGTAGGAGTAGACATCCTCGATCGGTGCGTTCCATGGGTCCTCCAGAAAGCCGGTCTCCACGGCGCGGCCCCACAGGTTCTGGTCAACCGAATAGGGCGAGCGCTTGGACTGGTCGATCGGCAGTCCTTTGTCTTCGGCGAACTGGATCGCCCGATCACGGGTCATGCCGCTGTCGCGAACCGGCGCGATCACGGTGAGCTCGGGTGCGATGGCACCGATGCCGACCTCGAAGCGCACCTGGTCATTGCCCTTGCCGGTGCAGCCGTGCGCGACCGTATCGGCGCCGTACTGCTGCGCGGCGAGCGCCAGGTGCTTCGCGATCACCGGACGGGACAGCGCCGACACCAGCGGGTAACGCTCCAGGTACAACGCGTTGGCCCGCAGCGCGGGTAAGCAGTACTCCTGCGCGAACTCCGATTTCAGATCGAGGACGACCGACTCGACCGCACCACAATCCAGGGCGCGTTGCCGGATGGCGGCCATGTCCTCGCCGCCCTGGCCGACATCGGCGGCCACGCAGATGACTTCGGCCCCGGTCTCCTCGGCGATCCAGCCGATCGCCACCGAGGTGTCGAGCCCACCCGAATACGCCAGGACTACCCGCTTGCTCATCTAGCTCTCCTCTTAATGTTCCGTTTGAATGTTCCGTTTGAATGTTCCGTTTGAATGTTCCGTTTGATGTTCCGTTTGATGTTCCGTTTGATGTTCCGTTTGATGGTCCGTTGCGTGGATGCCGCCTGGCAGGCTGCCGGCCCTATCGGTCGCGCCTGCGGGTGCCCGGTCGGTACGGCCCCGTCCGATCGGTGGAGGCCGGCGTGCTCGGCCGTGGCATCAAGCCGTGCTCGACATGCGGATCAGCTGCTCGACCAGGGCACGACCGCCTTGCGGATCACGGCTGACCACCAGGATCGTGTCATCCCCGGCGATAGTGCCGAGAACCTCGGACAGGCTCGCCCGGTCCAGCGCGCTGGCGAGGAAGTTCGAGGCGCCCGGCGGGGTCCGCAGAACCGCCACGTTCGCACTGGCCTCGGCTGAGATGAGCAATTCACCCAGCAGTCGGGCCAACCGCTGCGGGGGCGCGTCGTCGGCGTGCCGCGCGGCGAGCGGAGCTCCGTCCTCCGGCACCACGTACACCGGCTGACCGCCGTCGGGCGTCCGCAGCTTCACCGCCCCGAGTTCGTCCAGGTCGCGGCTCAGGGTCGCCTGGGTGACCCTGGCGCCGGAGGCGGCCAGCAGTGCGGCGAGCTCGCCCTGCGACCGAACCTGGTGCTCGGTGAGCAATGAGACGATCCGGGCGTGCCGTGCCGCCCTGCTGGTCAGCTCGGTGATCGGCGCGACCTGCTCATCGACGGAGGGCTTCGCCGTCACGCGCGGGTCACCAGCCAGGTGAGCAACGCCTTCTGGGCATGCAGCCGGTTCTCGGCCTCGTCCCATACGGCACTCTGCTTCCCGTCGATCACCTCGGCGGCGATCTCCTTCCCCCGGTAGGCCGGCAGGCAATGCAGGACGATCGCGTCCGGATCGGCTCGGGAGAGCCGATCCGCGGTCACCGCGAAGGGCGCGAACGGCGTCTCGCGCAGGGTGCCTTCGTCTTCTTGACCCATCGACACCCAGGTGTCGGTGGCCACCACGTCGGCGCCGTCGAAGGCCGCATCCGGATCCGTGGTGACCGTGATCGAGCCACCCGTGTCGGCCGAGATCTCGGTGGCACGGCTGACGATCTCCGGGTCCGGCAGGTAAGCCGCCGGACCGCCGACGCGCACGTGCAGGCCGGCCGCCGCACCGCCGAGGAGGTAGGAATTGGCCATGTTATTGGCCGCGTCTCCGACGTAGCTCAGGCTGAGCCCGCCCAACCGGCCCTTGTGCTCACGGATCGTTTGCAGATCCGCGAGGACCTGGCATGGGTGGAACCGGTCGGTCAACGCGTTGATCACCGGCACCGCGCTCGCCGCGGCCATCGACTCGATGCGATATTGAGCGGAGGTGCGCCATATGATGGCGGCAACCTGCCGGTCGAGCACCCGCGCGGTGTCTTCGACGGGTTCACCTCGGCCGAGCTGGCTGGTCTGAGCGTCGATCACCAGCGGATACCCGCCGAGCTCGGCGATGCCGATGCTGAAGGACACCCGGGTCCGGGTGGACGGCCTGTCGAAGAGCACGGCTACCGCCCGCGGCCCCGCCAGGGGTCGGTGCCCGTAACGGTCGGCCTTCATCTCGTCGGCGAGGTCGAGCACGTCCATCAGCTCCGACGGCGAGAGGTCGTCGTCGCGCAGCAGATGCCTGGTCATGCGAAATCACCTCGCCCGTCGTGCGGCAAGGCAGGCGTCATATCGGGTTGGCGATCAACGGAGGGTTTCGTGCCAGCCGCCGAGTGCCCGTCGACTTCGGCGATCGCGTCGGTGAGGATGGCGACGGCGTCGGCGACGTCCTGCCCGGACGCGATCAGCGGCGGCACCAGCCTGACCACATCGGCCTTGACCGCATTGACCAGCAGCCCCCGCTCTCGCGCGGCCGCCTCGACATCGCCGGCCACCGCGCGGGTCAGTGATACGGCCCACCAAAGACCGCTGCCCCGGACGGTGGCTACCAGCGGACTGTCGATCCCGCGCAGACCAGCCTGGAGCACCGCACCGTTGGCCCGTACCGAAGCGAGCAGGTCATCGCGCTCGATCACGGTGAGCACCGCCAGCGCTGCCGCGCAGGAAACCGGGTTGCCGCCGAAAGTAGTGCCATGCGACCCGGGTCCGAGCAGATCGGCCGCGGCGCCGATACCGATGCAGGCGCCGATCGGCAGGCCCCCCGCCAGGCCTTTGGCCAGGGTGATGACGTCCGGCAGGACCCCTTCGAGCTGGCTCGCGAACCAGGCACCACAGCGTCCCACTCCGCTCTGCACTTCGTCGATCACCAGCAAGGCACCGGCCTCGTCGCAGATCTGCCGCGCGGCGCGCAGATAACCGGCCGGGGCGGGCACCACGCCGCCTTCGCCCTGGGTCGTTTCGAGGAACAGCGCCGCGATGCCGGAGTCCACAGCGGCCTTCAGCGCGTCGGTATCGCCGTAGTCGACGAAGGTGACCGGGCCCGGCAGCGGTTCGAACGGCTCCCGCTTGCTTGGGTTTCCCGTGATCGACAACGAACCGAGCGTCCGGCCGTGAAAGCTGTTGTGAGCCGAAACGAGGCCGAGCCGGCCACCGGAGGGATCCAGCAGGCGTCCGTGCAGTCGGCTGATCTTGATCGCAGCTTCATTCGCCTCGCTGCCGCCGTTGGCGAAGAAGACCTTGGCGGATGGGGCCCCGAGCAGCTGCCGGAGCTTCTCGGCCAACCTGACACCCGGCTCGTGGATGGCGAGGTTGGAGCTGTGCGCCAGGACGGCGATCTGGTCGCTGACGGCCCGCACGACGGCCGGATGGGCATGTCCGAGGGCCGAAACGGCGATGCCCGCCACGAAGTCGAGGTAGGACTTGCCGTCGACATCTGTGACGCGCATGCCGCTGCCATGCGACAGTGCGATCGGCGGTAGCCCGTAGTTGTTCATCATCGCGGCGGACCAACGATCCTGTAGCGCGGCCGTCTCAGTCATATGTGGGCTCCCTGTCATGCCGGCATCTCGTCCGGACGGACCATCGTGCCGATTCCCTCGGTGGTAAAGATCTCCAGCAATAGCGCGTGAAGTTCACGCCCGTCGACAACGGTGGCCCTCGGCACGCCGGCTGTCACCGCGCGCAGGCATGCCTCCATCTTGGGGACCATGCCGGAGGAAAGCGTCGGCAGCAGCTCGGCCAGTTCGCCGGTGGTGATCTCGCTGATGACCTCGGTGCTGGTGGGCCAGTCGGCGTACAGGCCCGCCACGTCGGTGAGCACGATCAACTTCTCGGCGTGCAGTGAGGCGGCCAGCGCGGCCGCCGCCGTGTCGGCGTTGACGTTGTAGGACAGGCCGTCGCGACCCCGTCCGACGGTGGCTATGACCGGGATCCGGCCCGCGTCCAGCAGCGCGGTCACCGCGCTCGGATCGACTTCCACGACGTCTCCGACCTGACCGATGTCGACGGCCTGGCCGTCGACCATGGCCGGCCGGCGTTCGGCGGTGAACATCCCGCCGTCCTCGCCGGACAGGCCTACCGCGAAGGCGCCATGGTCGTTGATCAGGTTGACGATGTCGCCGTTGACCTGCCCGACGAGGACCATCCGAACGATCTGCATGGCCTCGGGGGTGGTTACCCGCAATCCGCCGCGGAACTCAGTCGCCATCCCCAACCGGTTCAGATGCTCGGTGATCTGCGGGCCGCCCCCGTGCACGACCACCGGTCGCAGCCCCGCATAGCGCAGGAACACGATGTCCTCGGCAAAGGCGCGCCGCAGTTGCGGCGATGTCATGGCATTGCCGCCGTATTTGACGACAACCACCTTTCCGTGGAAGCGGCGCAGCCAGGGCAGGGCATCTATCAGCGTCGCGGCCTTCTGCCCCGCCAGGGATACCGATCCGGTCGTCGACGGCGATCCGGTCATGTCGAGTAGGCCGAGTTCTCTTCGACGTAAGCGTGCGACAGGTCGTTGGTATAGACGGTGGCCGTCTCGGCTCCGGCGTTGAGGTCCGTCGCGATCAAGACTCGGCGGCCGGACAGGTCGACCAGCTCGCGACTGTCGCCGGCGGCACCGTTGCGGCACACCCGCACGCCGTTGATGGCCACGTCCAGTCGGTCGGGTTCGAAGGCGGCGCTGGTCGTGCCGATCGCGGCGAGCACCCGTCCCCAGTTCGGATCATTGCCGAAAAGTGCGCATTTCAGCAGGTTGTTGCGGGCGATCGCGCGGCCAACCTGCACGGCGTCGTCCTCGGTGGCCGCGCCGGTGACCACGATCTCGATCTCTTTGGTGGCACCCTCGGCGTCGGCGAGCAGCTGGGCCACCAGGTCCGCGCAGACCACCCGGGTGGCATCGGCAAGCTCGGCCGCCGAGGCCGCATGATCGGCCGCGCCGCTGGCCAGAAGCACGACAGTGTCGTTCGTGGACATGCAGCCGTCGGAGTCCAAACGGTCGAACGTGGTACGAACTGCCTGCCGCAAGGCGATGCCGAGCTCGGCACCGCCGGCGCTGGCATCGGTGGTGAGCACGCAGAGCATCGTGGCCAGGCTCGGCGCGAGCATGCCGGCGCCCTTCGCCATGCCACCCACCGTCCATCCGTCCGGATGAGTGAAGACCGCCGTCTTCGCTACCGAGTCGGTGGTCCGGATCGCCTCGGCGGCGTCGGCGCCGCCCCCATCGGTCAGCGCCTCGACGGCGAGGCCGATGCCGGGCAGCAAGTCGGCCATCGGCAGGCGTTCACCGATCAGCCCGGTCGAGCACACCACGACATCGCCGGCGCCGATCGAGAGCAGCTCGGCTACCCGTTCGGCCGTCACGTGGGTGTCGGCGAAGCCCTCCGGCCCGGTGCAGGCGTTGGCCCCGCCGGAGTTCAGGATCACCGCCTTGGCATGGCCGTCGGCAACCGCCTGCAGCGACCACAGCACGGGCGCCGCCTTCACCCGATTGCCGGTGAACACCGCCGCGACCGAGTCCCGCGGACCGTCGTTGATCACCAGTGCGAGGTCTGGCCCGCCGCCGGCCTTGATGCCCGCGCTGATGCCCGCCGCTCGGAATCCGCGTGCCGCGGTGACGCTCATGGTGCGGTCCCGTTGACGGTGAGCCCAGCCGCCTCGTCCAGACCGAGCATGATGTTGGCGTTCTGGATGGCTTGCCCGGCGGCGCCCTTGCCGAGGTTGTCGATCGCGCTGGTGACGATGATGCGCCCCGAGCTCAGGTCCATGCTGGCCTGCAGGTGGACCGAGTTGGACCCGAGGGTCGCGGCGGTGTGCGGCTGGCGTCCGTCAGGCAATACGTGGATGAACCGCTCGGCGTGGTAAGCCGCGCGCAGCACATCCCGGACGTCCTCGATGGACACCCCGGAGGACATCGGCCGTGCCGTGATGGTGGCCAGGATGCCGCGCGGCATCGGCGCCAGGACCGGCGTCATCGACAACGTGACCGCTCCGCTGGCCTGGAGGATCTCTGGGACATGCTGGTGGGCGCCGACCTTATATGCGGACAAGTCGCCCATCACTTCGCTGCCGAGCAGGTTGACCTTGGCCGACCGGCCCGCACCGGAGGTTCCCGAGGCCGCCACGACGACGATGTCCGACGGATCGACGACGTCCGCCGCCACCAGCGGCGCGAGGCCGGTGATAACCGACACCGCGTAGCACCCGGTGTTCGCGACACGATCGCTGGCCGCGATCAGGGCTCGTTGTCCGGGAAGTTCGGGCAGGCCGTACGTCCAGGTACCGGCATGCTCGCCGCCGTAATAGCGCTGCCACTGCTCGGCGCTGCGCAGCCGGAAATCCGCGCCCAGGTCGACGATCTTGGTCCGTCGGCTCAACTCGCCCGCGACGGCGGCCGAGGAGCCGTGCGGCAGGGCGAGAAAGACCAGATCGGCGTCGGCCAGGGCGGCCACGTTCGTATCGGCGAACCGCAGATCGGCGTAGCCGGGCAGGTGCGGGTGCACGTCGGTCACCAGCTGGCCCGCGCTTGCGTGCGCCGAGGCGACGCTGACCTCGAGGTCGGGGTGACTTGCGAGCAGTCGCAGCAGCTCACCGCCGGCGTACCCGCTCGCGCCGGCGACTCCCACACTCATTCCCATGCGAGAGATTATGCACTACGCCGTAACTTCATGCAGCTGCGGGGTGTGTCAGGCGCGCAGCCGCGCGCCGAACCGGCCGGAAGCCGCAGCCACCGCCGCGTCGCGTGCGGCCACCGCCTCGTCCACGGTGAGAGTGCGGTCCCGCGACCGGAACCTCAGGGCGAAGGCGAGGGACTTCAGTCCGATCCCCAGCCGGTCGGCGTCGGCGTAGACGTCGAACAGCCGAACCGACTCGAGCAGTTCGCCCGCACCCTCGCGCACGGCGGCGAGCACCTCCGAAGCCGGAACCTCTTCGCCGACCACCAGAGCGAGGTCCAGCAACACCGGTGGGAACGAGGCCAGAACCGGCGCTCGGGCCGGCCGGGGCGCGGCGAAGGCGTCGAGATCCAGCTCCATCGCGCAGGTCCGCTCCGGCAGGTCGAAGTGCGCGATCACCCGGGGATGCAGTTCACCAGCCGTGCCAATCACCGCGCCGTCGAGCAGCAACGCCGCACAGCGGCCCGGATGCCACGGGGCGAGATCGCCGGTGCGAACCTCGAGCTCGACACGGGCCTCGGCGGCGACGAGGTGGGCGGCCACGATGGCATCGGCCCACTGGCCCGGACGGCCCGGACCCCACCAACCCGCACGCTCCAGCTCTCCCGACAGCAGCACCGCGACATGTCTCGGCTGCCTGGGCACCGCGCGCTCGATGGCGGCAAGCTGCTCGTCGCTCGGGCGGCGATCGACGCCGGGACGGGGTGGCGGCTCGCCGGAAAGCGGCGGCAGGAACACCAGGCCCATCTCGAAGATGGCCAGATTTCGATTGCCGCGGCCGACATTGCGCCGTGCGCCGGCCAGCAATCCGGGCAGCAGCGAGGTTCGCATCTCGGGTTCGGCCTCCGAGATCGGATTGGCCACCCGCAGCGCCCGGCGCCGCTGGTCGTCGGCTCTCAACCCGAACACGTCATGCACGGTGGGCGAAACGAACGGATAGCTGAGAACCTCGAGATAACCGGCGCCCGCCAGTGCACGCGAGACGGCACGCCGAAGCTTCTGCGCTGCCGTCCATCCGCGTCCGGGTGGCGAGGTGGGCAGTTCGGACGGGATCTTGTCATAGCCCTCGAGCCGCAGGACCTCCTCCACCAGATCGGCTGGATCCGTCAGGTCTGGACGCCAGCTCGGAGGCAGCACCCGGAAGGCATCCGAATCCTTAGCCGCGTCACCGGCCAGCACCACGCATCCCACCTGCTCCAGCCGGGCCCGAACCACGGCGGCACCGATCGGCATGCCGGCGAGCTCCGCGGCATAGGTTTGCGCCAGGTCGATCGCGGTGGGTTTGGGGCCTTCGCCGACCACGGTGAAGCCGGGCGCATCATGAGCTCCGCCGTGTTCGACCAACAGTTCGACGCAACGCTGCAGGGCAATCCCGGCAATCTCCGGGTCGACACCGCGCTCGAAACGCTTGGCGGCCTCCGAGGGCAGCTTGTGCCGACGCACCGCACGCGAGACCGACGCCGAATCCCAATGCGCCGCCTCGAGCACGATATCGGTCGTCTCGTCGCCGATCTCGGTGGACGCACCGCCCATCACCCCGGCCAACGCGATCGGTCCGGAGTCGTCGGTTACCACCAGATCATCGGGGTCGAGCGGGCGCTTGACGTCATCGAGAGTGATCAGCCGCTCGCCCGCGTTCGCCCGGCGAACCGCCAGTCCACCACGGACCTTGGCCAGGTCGAACGCATGAAGGGGCTGACCGGTTTCGAGCATGACGTAGTTGGTCACGTCCACGGTGAGGGAGATCGAACGCATCCCGCAGGCGATCAGCCGACGCACGATGAACGCCGGACTGGAGGCCGTCGGATCCAGCCCCGTCACCACGCGAGCGGAGAACCGGTCGCAGCCGGCGTCGGCCACCGTGACCGGGTACCCACCCTCGCCAGGTGTCGGCAACGTCGCCGGCACGTCGTGAAAAGCGATACCCAGCGCGGCGGCGGTCTCCCGCGCCAAGCCCCGGACGCTGAGGCAGTAGCCGCGGTCCGGGGTGACGGCGATGTCGAGCACCGCGTCGCGAAGACCGAGCAGCGCGAGAGCATCCTGGCCCGGTTCGGCGGCGCCGGCCGGCAGAACCAGGATGCCTTCGTGTTCGTCGCCGATTCCCAGTTCCCGAGCGGAGCAGATCATGCCGTCGGAAACGTGGCCATATGTTTTGCGCGCGGTGATTGCGAACCCACCGGGCAGGGTCGCGCCAGGCAGCACCGCGACGATCAGATCGTCGGCGGCGAAGTTGTGGGCGCCGCACACGATGCCTCGCGGCTCCGATTCCCCGACATCGACGGCACACCAACGGATCACTTTGCCGTTCTTTTGCGGTTCGTCGGCAACGGAAAGTACCCGGCCAACCACCACCGGCCCGCCGATCCCGTCGGCCGCCGATTCGACGCGCTCGACCTCGAGGCCCACCTTGACCAGCGCATCCCCAACCTCGCGCGACGTCATACCGGACGGCAGGTCGACGTACTCGGCCATCCATGAGATCGGAGCACGCACCGCTCAGGCCTCCATCCCGAACGCCCGGGTGAACCGGACGTCCCCTTCGACGATGTCGCGCATGTCGGCGGCATTGTTACGGAACATCATGGTGCGTTCGATGCCCATCCCGAAGGCGAAGCCGGAGTACACGCCCGGGTCTATGCCGCAGGCACGCAGGACGCGCGGATTCACCATGCCGCAGCCGCCCCACTCGATCCAGCCTTCGCTGTCGCAGGTACGGCAAGGCCGGTCCGGGTTACCCACCGAGTCGCCCCGGCAGACGAAGCAGAGCAGATCGGGTTCGGCGCTGGGCTCGGTGAACGGAAAGTACGATGGCCGGAGCCGGGTCACGATGCCCGGACCAAACAAGGCCTGCGCCATGTGGTCGAGAGTCCCTTTGAGGTGGGCCATGGTGATGCCCTTGTCGATGACGAGCCCCTCGAACTGGTGGAAGACCGGTGAGTGAGTGGCGTCGGGCTCGTCGGTGCGGAATACCTTGCCCGGACAAATAACATAAATCGGAGGCGTTCGGGCCAGCATCACCCTGGCCTGCACCGGCGAGGTGTGGGTGCGCAGCACGAGGCCGCCGTCGGCATGATCGGATCTGCTCCCAGCGGCCGAGCCATGGGCAGCCGCGGGGGCTTGGCCGACGGCCGGGGCTCGGATGAAGAAGGTGTCCATCAGTGATCGGGCCGGATGGTCGACACCGATGTTCAGGGCATCGAAGTTGTACCACTCCGCCTCGATCTCCGGACCCTCGGCAACCTCCCACCCCATCGCGGTGAACACGTCGCCGACCAGTTCCTGGGTAGTGGTGAGCGGATGCCGGGCGCCCCCGGGGTAACGGTCCCAGGGCAGGGTCACGTCGACGGCCTCCTCGACCAGCACGCGGGCGTCACGGTCGGCCTCCAAGGCGGCCAGGCGATCGTCATGGGCTTGGCGAACCGACGTCCTGGCGGCGTTGACGCGCCGGCCAGCGGCGGCCTTCGCGGCTGGAGGAAGTGCGCCGACCTCTCGATTGGCCAGCGCCAGCGGGGCCCGATCACCGACATGTGCGGTGTGAGCCCGGCGCAATTCGTCGAGGCTGCTGGCCCGGGCAAATGCCTCGAGCGCCGCCGTAACTGCCGCATCGAGTGCCGATTCGGACAGCGCCGCGACCTGCTTGGGGTCGTAGGCATCGTTGGCGCCGGACATACGGATCCTCTGGTCAGCGGTGGACGGCAGGAAGGGAGCGGTGGGCGGCAGGAACGGAACGGGTGGACGGCGGGAAGGCAACGGTGGACGGCGGGAATGGAACGGGCACTGGGTCAGGTGCGATTCTATGAGACGGCGCCCACTGCTTTGCCGGTGCCGGGCGAGATCGCCGACGGCTACCGACGCTGGGCCCGGGCGGAGGCGTACAGGCATACCGCAGCCGCGGCGGCCAGATTCAGGCTTTCCGCCCGTCCATGGATGGGTACCCGCACCGCCAGGTCGGCGAGTTCGATGACCGAGTCGGGCAGACCTCTGGCCTCGTTTCCGAAAATCCACCCGGTGGGAGCGGCAAGCGTGCCGGCGTCGATCAGGTCGTCCAGGCTGACCGCGCCCGCCGAGGTGGTCGCGAGCATCCGCAGGCCGGCGGCACGGGCCGCCGAAACCGCGGCGGCGCGATCGACTCCGACGACGAGGTCGACGTTGAACAGGCTGCCCGCGCTGGCCCGTACCACCTTGCCGTTGTACGGGTCCACCGACCCGTGGGCGAACACCACCAGGTCGGCGCCGGCGGCATCCGCGGTCCGCAGAATCGTCCCCGCATTCCCGGGATCATTTGCCCCGACCAGGACTGTTACCAACCTCGGCCCCGCCGCGAGGGCGGCAGGCAACGACACATCAAGCATCCGGCAGACCGCGACCAACCCCTGCGGCGAGATCGTCTCGGTGAGGGCAGCGGCCGCCTTCTCGCTGATCTCGCTGACCGGCCGGTCACCGGCACGTTCGAGCAGCTCGGCATGACCGTGAATCGCCTCGGCGGTCGCGAAGACTTCGACGACCACGTCCGGGTGGCGCAGCGCCTCACCGACCGCCGGTGCGCCTTCGGCAAGAAACCGCCCGGCGTCGCGACGGCCTCGACGGCTGGTGAGTCGTCTGGCCTCGGCGAGCCGGGCATTGGCGTCGGACAGCACCGACCCGAAGGCTAGGCGGCGTCGGTCGCGGCGTCGGGGCCGCCGATACCTTCGGCCTCGACCGCCTTGCGGGCCACCGAGACCAGGGTGGCGAAGGCGGGCGGGTCGGTAACCGCCAAGTCCGCCAGGACCTTCCGATCGACCGTGACCCCGGCCAACCGAAGGCCCTGCACGAAACGGTTGTAGGTCATGTCGTTGGCGCGGGCGGCGGCGTTGATGCGGGTGATCCACAGTTGCCGGAAGTCACCCTTCCTGGCCTTGCGGTCCCGGTAGGCGTAGGTCGAGGAATGGAGCAGCTGTTCCTTCGCCTTGCGGTACAGCCGCGATCGCTGACCGCGGTAACCGGAGGCGGCCTCGAGTGTGCTCCGGCGCTTTTTCTGGGCATTTACCGCCCGTTTGACGCGTGCCACGTTGGTGTCCTTGTTCTTCGGGCTGGCGGATTCTCCCGAATTCGGGCTATCCGATCAGCGGCTGGATCTCGAGGGATGTGTCGGCGACCACGATCTGCACGCGGCGAATCCGGCTGCCACTGGGAAATCGGCGTCAGCGGCCGAGCAGTCGTCTGACACGCGGGACGTCGACGGCGGCGATCTCCGAGGTGCCGGTCAGCCGCCGGGTCAAGGTGGACGACTTTCGCTCGAGCATATGGCGCTTGCCGGCACGTTCGGTCAGCAGCTTGCCGCTGCCGGTGACCTTGACGCGCTTCTTCATCCCTGAATGGGCCTTGTTCTTGGGCATGACACGTCCTTCTTGGGGCTGACCGGTCTTCTCGGAGCCGATCGGTCGGGCGGTTGGCTTGGCTCATTGTTCCGTACGGTCCGCGCGCTGGGTGATAAGCGCGTACCGCATGGTGCTTGGTTCGGCGGCCGAGGCGGATTCGGTCGTCAGGCCAG
>Ga0307504_10000110_pt1 | contig 16193 bp, 13 predicted proteins | sample 19_S_MG_FD_194516 | JGI IMG/M metagenome (GOLD analysis project Ga0307504, IMG submission 194516) | Soil microbial communities from Populus trichocarpa stands in riparian zone in the Pacific Northwest, United States - 19_S | ecosystem: Environmental > Terrestrial > Soil > Riparian zone > Trees... | reverse complement strand
TGGGGCCTATGTCTCGCCATGGTGCTCTGTGATTGATGCTCTGTCAAAGAAACTGAGTCTGAGCCACTCAAGTTCCCCACTATGGTGTGGCGCCGCTCACAGCGCCGCTCACAGCGCCGCTCACAGCGCCGCTCACAGCGCCGCTCACAGCGCCGCTCACACGGTGCATTGTGCGGCCCGAATTCCCGGTTGAAGCCGCTCTACCCGGGAATTCGGGCCGCACAATGCGTCGGTAGCTAGGCTCTGCCGCGGCGCCGGCTCAATCGCTCGAGCCCGCGCCACCATGCCAAGCCGCTGGCCAGCGCCAGCAGGTGACCGGTGTTCGTCATGTCCGGCTCGATTGCGAACTGTAGGGCGAGGTAGCCGACCAATCCGCTCACGCCCAAACGGCGGAATCGAGCCGGGAGAAAATAGCAGCTCGCCGCTGCCACGCCGTACAACCCGTAGGAGACGCCCACGTCGTCGATGTAGGCCGCCGACCGCGGCAGCCAGTCCAGCCTCACAGCCACCGATACCCAACCCTCGGTGAGCAGGGTCGCCAGTACGTGGGCTGAGGCGAAGACGGCCAGCGCCCAGCGGGTGCCGACACGTCGCTCAAGCGGAACGATGACGGCCAGGAGCAGAGTCGCGTTAAGAACCCACTTCTCGTCGGGCAGGAACAGCGCGCTCAGCACCAATGACCGTGCTGGCGCAATCGATAAATTATGCGCATTCGTGCTAACCCAGGCGAAGATATTCGCCGATGCGTCGGGGTGACTTCGCGTCCAGATCGTGGTGGCGAGCAAGGCGGAAACCAGGACGAGCGCGAACGGCGCCCGAACGACGTGACCGGCGATGGTTGACCGCAGCAGCCGACCCGGCCAGGGCCGGCCCTGGGAACGGGGATGACTGCCGAAGGTCACCCTCCTAGTTGACCACGCCAGGTCCATCGCGGGGTGTCTGGAACCTGTGCGTTACCTGTGGTGAAACCGCACCGGAGGAACCGAAAGGTGTCGTGGCCGGGAACCGTCCGTTACGGTCGAAGCATGCAGGTACAGCTTCGGCACAATCCATCGTTTACCGTCGCCCGGTGCATGCTCGCCGGTGGAGAACCGGTCCGCGTCGAGGGTGGCGCCATGATCGCTCACAGCGCGGGCGTGCAACTTCAGGCCAAGGCCGAGGGCGGCATCATGAAGGGCCTCAAGCGCAGTGTGCTGGGCGGCGGTTCGTTCTTCGTGACGACCTACACCGCACCTGCCGCGGGTGGCTGGGTCGACGTCGCGGGAGTTCTGCCGGGCGACGTCACCTACTTGCCGATCACTCCCGACCGTCCGTTCTTCATCAGTCGAGGCAGCTGGATCGCCAACTCGCACGCCGTCGATATCAACACCCAATGGGGTGGCATGGCCAACCTGTTCGGCGGTGAGGGTGGCTTCGGCTTTCGGGCCAGCGGCGACGGCGTGGCGATTGTCAACGTATACGGCGCCATCGACTTTCTGGACCTGCAACCCGGCGAACAGGTCACCGTCGACTCGGGGCACGTGGTCGCCTATGACCTGCATATCCAGTTCCGCCTGCGACGCGCCGTCGAAGGTCGAAGCATCCAGAGCATGAAGTCGGGCGAGGGTTTCGTCTTCGACTTCGCCGGGCCCGGCCGGGTGTTGCTACAAACCCGCAACCCGGACGCTTTCGCCCAATGGGTGGCTTCGGCCCTGCCCGGCAACAATCCGAGGGAGGGACTGGGCGGGGGGACCTCGGACATCATCGGCGGCTTGTTCCGCAGCTAGCCCCAAGCTAGCCCCGGCGCGATCAGGGGGCGGCGATTAGGACCCACCAAGCACGAACGCGAGCACCTCGGCCTCGTCCACCGGGCGAAAGTCCGTGTAGTACGAGCCGACATTGCGGAAGTCGACGGGTGTCTGCAAGCCGACAACGTCGTCAGCGACGTCGAGAAGCCGGCGCCGGGCTTCCGGGGACATCACAGGTGCGGCCACGAGCACCCGGAGGGATCCGCGGGCTCGTACGACCTCGCAGGCGGCCAGCGCGGTGGCGCCGGTCGCGATCCCGTCGTCGACGATCACCGCGACCATGCCGGTGAGATCGACCGGCGGCCGCCCACGGCGGTAGCGCCGCACCCGGTCCGCGATCTCGGCACGCTCCCGGACGGCAACGTCGCCGACCATCGTGCTGGTTATCCGCGCGGCCCGCACCACACCGTCGTTCATCACCGTGACGCCACCTTCACCGACCGCGCCCATGGCCAGTTCGGGTTGTTGCGGACAGCCAAGCTTCCGGACGATCAACAAGTCCATCGGCACGGCAAGTTCGCGCGCGATCTCGTGTGCGACCGGCACGCCGCCGCGTGGAAGGCCGAGCACCACTACGGGGCCGTCAGCCAACTCGGGGCACTCTCGCACCGCCGCGGCCAGCCGGCGGCCCGCCTCCGCCCGGTCGGCGTATCGAGCCACCATCACAGCATCCCCCTCGTCGGGCGAGAAGGCGAGCACCGGAAGTGCATCTAACCGGCCCGCGGCTAACCACCCGTCCGCCAACGAGGGGCGAGCACGCCGAGAGGATCTATCGTGGATGGGCAGGGGTCGAGGATTGTCAGGGGTCGAGGCGACGAGGAGTGCGAAATGACTTCAGCACCGCTCGTGTCGGTACGCGGTGAGGCCACCGTCGAGGCAGACCCGGAATTGGCCGCTTTGTCGATCACGGTGATCGCCCGTGACGCCGATCGGGCCAAGACCCTGTCCGTACTGAGCGAGCGTGCCGCAGCCGTGACCGCACTGATCGAGCGATTCGGCAGCGGCATCGAGAGGTCCTCGACCAGCGCGCTGCACGTCTACCCAGAACTGGCGGACAAACGGGCCGAGCGAGTGCGCCGCTACGCCGGTCGGACGACGCATTCGATCACGGTCAAGGACTTCGAGGTGCTGTCGCGACTTATCTCGGCCGCGGCCGAGATCGAGCTGTGCGAGATCAGCGGGCCGTGGTGGCAACTACGCGCCGACAGCCCTGTGTACCGGTCGGCCCGGTTGGCGGCGGTGCGAGATGCGATGCTGCGCGCCCGCGAATACGCCGAGGCTTTCGGCGCCGAGATCACCGGACTCGTGGAGGTTGCCGATCAGGGCATGTCCGCGGCGGGCACCGGCCCTGGCATCTTCAGCGCGGCCGCGACCATGACGACGAAGAGCTATGACGCCGCCGACCAACCGTTCTTTGACCTGGAGCCGGCCCGGCAGGAGGTCACCGGCCAGGTCGAGGCGCGGTTCACCATGAGCGAGCCATCCCTGTCCGCCGGTGCTCCCAGCCCCGGCACACGATGATGCCCGCCAGCTTCTGCCGGGCAAAGACCTTCTGCCAGGCCAAGACCTTCTGGCAGTTCCTCGAATTCGATTGCCGTCGTGCGCATGCTCGCGGTGTACTCAACCCATGAGCACACAGACCAGCGCACCGGCGAGTCTGAGGCCGGTGCCCGAAGATTGGCAGAGCGCGCTATGTGTCGTCGCCCATCCCGACGACATCGAGTACGGATCAAGTGCGGCCGTCGCACGGTGGACGAGTCAGGGCAAAACGGTGGTCTATGCCCTGGTGACCTCGGGTGAAGCCGGGATCGACGCACTGGCGCCGGAACAGGCCGGCCCGCTTCGCGAGGACGAGGAACGCCGCTCGGCCGCGGTGGTCGGGGTGGACATCGTGGAGTTCCTGGGTTTTCCGGACGGCATGCTCGAATATGGGCTCCCGCTGCGCAGGGCGATCACCGCGGTCATCCGGCGCTACCGTCCCGACGTTGTCGTAACGGCCAATTTCCGAGAGAGCTTCGGTGGCGTGATGCTCAACCAGCGCGACCATATCGACACCGGATGGGCGGTCATCGACGCGGTCCGCGACGCGGCCAACCGGTGGATCTTCCGCGATCTGCTCGCCGAAGGTCTGGAGCCCTGGGGCGGCGTGCGCGCGGTTCTGGTGGGCGGTTCACCGCAGGCGACTCACGGTGTCGACACCACCGGCTTTCTCGACCGCGGCGTCGACTCGTTGAAGGAACATCGCGCCTACCTCGACGGGCTCGGAAACCCCGACTTCGACGTGGCGGAGTTCCTGGAAGGCTTCGCCCGGCAGGCGGGCACCCGACTCGGGACCAAGTACGCCGCGGCCTTCGAGCTCTTCCCATTCGCCGAATTCTGAAGGCTCTGACCACTTAGTGGTCAGGAACGGAAATACGTCCAGGATTTGCCGGGCCCAGACGGCGCCTCGCTTCGTTGTCGTCGTCGCGAATACAACAAGGGTATTCGACTCCTCCGACGCCTTGCGATGCATCCGTCTGATTCCCGACAACCCCCGAACAACTTCCGTTCCTGACCACTTAGCCTCAATCCGTGGACGGATTGAGGCTAGGGTGCGGCGTATGCCCGATGTAGACGCTGGCTTCCTCGCGCTACCCCGATCCACGCTGGCCGATGCCGCGCTGTCCCGCGCCGGGGACCTCGGTGCCACGCACGCCGATTTCCGGCTGGAGAGAATCCGCACCGCCGAGATCGGGCTGCGGGACGGCAAGCTCGACTCGACGCTCGACGACGAGGACCTCGGCATGGCCGTGCGGGTAATCCACGACGGCGCATGGGGATTCGCGAGCGGAATCGACCGCACGTCCGAGGCCGCCGCTCTCCTGGCCGACCAAGCGGTCGCGACGGCCAGGGTCAGCCGGGTGCTCAACTTCGAGCCGGTGGAGCTCGCCGCGGAAGCCGTACACCGGGATATAACGTGGGTCTCGAGCTACGACATCAACCCTTTCGACGTGCCGGTCGACGAGCGGATCGGCCTTCTCACCGAACTCTCCGAACGACTGCTCGGCGCCGACGGTGTCGACCACGTCGACGCCCACATCACTCAGGTGCTCGAGAACAAGTACTACGCCGATCTTTCAGGCACAACCACGACCCAGCAGCGGGTGCGGATCTCTCCGCGGCTGACAGCGGTTCAGGTGGACCGGGCCGGCGGCGGATTCTCCTCGATGCGCACACTGGCCCCGCCGGCCGGCCGCGGCTGGGAGTACCTGACCGGGACCGGCTGGGATCTTGCCGCCGAACTCGCGGAACTGCCGGAATTGCTCGCCGAACACGCGGCGGCGCCCAGCGTCGAGGCGGGCGTCTACGACCTCGTCATCGACCCGTCGAACCTATGGCTCACGATCCACGAATCGATCGGGCACGCAACCGAACTCGACCGCGCGCTCGGTTACGAGGCCGCCTACGCCGGCACGTCTTTCGCGACCATCGATCGGCTCGGCTCGCTGGAATACGGCAGCTCCATCATGAACGTCACCGGTGACCGGACAGCCCCACACGGGTTGGCCACGATCGGATACGACGACGACGGAGTGGCCACCACCGAATTCGACATCATTTCCTCGGGCATCCTCGTCGGATACCAGCTCAATCGCCAGATGGCCCTGGCCAACGGCCTCGGCGCGTCCAACGGGTGCGCACTCGCCGACTCGCCGGGCCATATTCCGCTACAGCGCATGGCGAATGTTTCGCTTCGGCCGGACCCGGCCGGCGGCTCGACCGAAGATCTCATCGAAGCCGTGGACAACGGCATCTACGTCGTTGGCGACAAGTCCTGGTCGATCGACATGCAGCGCTACAACTTCCAATTCACCGGGCAGCGATTCTTCCGGATAGTTCACGGCCGACTGGCCGGCCAGGTCCGCGATGTGGCCTACCAGGCCACCACGACGGACTTCTGGCGATCCATGCGGGCCACTGGTGGCCAGCGCACCTATCAGCTCGGCGGGGCATTCAACTGCGGCAAGGGTCAGCCCGGCCAGGTGGCCCCCGTCTCGCACGGCTGCCCGTCGGCCCTGTTCCGCGGCGTCAAGGTACTCAACACCGTTTCCGAGGGCGGCCGATGATGACAGCAGCCGCCCGGATGGGCGATCTCGTAGAGACCGCCTTGGCGCTGTCGACCGCCGACGGATGCGTGGTAATCGGCGCCGAGCGGACCGAGGCGAACCTGCGCTGGGCGGCGAACAGCCTCACCACGAACGGCCAGATGCATTCCCGGACGATCACCGTCGTATCTGTCGTGGACACCTCCGGCGGGCCGGCCTCGGGGGTGGCAAGCCGTGCGATCAGCACCTCCGACGAGCTGGCTCACCTGGTTTCGGCGAGCGAATCTGTCGCCCGCGCCGCATCGGCGGCCGACGATGCGGCCCCACTCGTCCAGCCCTATGAGCACGACGATGATTGGGACTCCCCGCCGGCCAAGACCGGAATCGAGGTATTCGCTGACTTCGCGCCCGCGCTCGGCCGGGCGTTCGCGGCGGCGCGGACCCACGACCGACTGCTCTACGGCTTCGCGGAGCACACCGTGACGTCCACTTACCTCGGGACCTCCACGGGCCTGCGGCGCCGATTCGACCAGCCCGCGGGGCGGGTCGAGCTGAATGGCAAATCGAGCGACCTGACCCGTTCGGCGTGGGCCGGGGTGCAGACCCGAGATTTTCGCGGACTCGATGTCGAGGGGCTGGCCGCCGAGGTAAGCCGGCGGCTGGATTGGGCAGCCACTCGGATAGACCTGCCACCCGGAAAGTATGAAACCCTGCTGCCGCCGAGCGCGGTCGCCGACCTCGTCCTGTCCATTTACCAGAACGGGTCCGCCCGGGACGCCGAAGAGGGCCGCAGCGTCTTCTCCGCCGGGGATGGCCGAACCAAAATCGGTCACCGGCTCTCGCCGTGGCCGTTGACATTACGATCGGATCCGTCCGAGCCAGGCCTGGGGTGCGCCCCGTTCGTGATCGCCAGCTCGTCGAGCGGTGGCCTTCAGTCGGTGTTCGACAACGGGGCACCGTTGGCACCCACTTCCTGGATCTCCGATGGCCATCTCGCGAACCTGCTGAACACCCGGAACTGGGCCGGACGGACCAACGCCGTAGCGCATCCGCCCATCGAAAATCTGATTCTCGATGGTGGCGCGACCACAACCTTGGAGGAGATGGTCGCTGGCACCGAGCGCGGCCTGCTGCTGACCTGCCTGTGGTACATCCGCCAGGTTGACCCGCGCACGCTGCTGCTTACCGGCCTGACCCGCGACGGCGTGTACCTGATCGAGAACGGCGCGGTCATGGGCGCGGTGAACAATTTCCGGTTCAACGAGTCTCCGGTAGATCTGCTGGGCAGGATCACCGAGGTCGGACGAGCGGAACCGACGCTGCCCAGGGAGTGGAACGAGTACTTCACTCGGACCGTCATGCCGCCCCTTCGGGTTCCCGACTTCAACATGTCGACCGTCAGTCAGGCGTCCTGAACAATGTGATGCAGAACATAGCGACGCGCGTGTGATCCAGATCTCCCGCGGTGCCGAGCTGCTGCCGGTTTAGTGCCCGTCGCGGCTCGTTTCGAGCGATCTGGCCACCCGGAAACGGCATTTGTGACTGGGGACGCAATACCAGGACGGGCTTGTAAGCGTTGCCGCTCGATACTGTTCAGCCATCCCCTTGGGACTCAGACGCGGCTGGGCGTCTGTTCGAGGCATCCCGCAAGTCAATGTTGACTGCAAGGAGTATTCGTTATGACCGTCGTGGCCAACCGTCAAGAAGCACCCACAACCCATCTGGACCTGGTTCGCTGGGTTCGCGAAACCGCGGAACTCACCGAGCCGGACGAGGTCGTCTGGTGCGACGGCTCCACCGGGGAATGGAACCGGATCACCGACGACTTGGTCCGTGGGGGCACACTGCTTCGCCTGAATCCGGAGAAGAAGCCGAACTCCTTCTACGCGGCCTCGGACCCGTCCGACGTGGCGCGGGTCGAGGACCGCACCTTCATCTGTTCGCGCAACGCCGCCGACTGCGGTCCGACGAACAACTGGATGGATCCCGACGACATGAAAGCGCTGCTCACCGAGCGCTTTCGCGGCTCGATGCGGGGCCGCACGATGTATGTGATCCCGTACTGCATGGGCCCGTTGACCGCCGACGAACCGCAGCTCGGTGTGGAAATCACCGACTCGGCCTACGTGGTCGCCTCGATGCGGATCATGACCCGGATGGGGGCGGCGGCACTGTCCCGATTCACCGAGGACGGAACCGACCGTCCTTATGTCTCGGGACTGCATTCGGTGGGATCACCGCTGACCCCGGGCGAGACCGACGTGAGCTGGCCCTGTAACGACACCAAGTACATCGTCCATTTTCCAGAGGACCGGGCCATTTGGTCCTACGGATCGGGTTACGGCGGAAACGCGTTACTGGGCAAGAAGTGCCACTCATTGCGAATCGCCTCGGTACAGGCGCGCGATGAGGGTTGGCTCGCCGAGCACATGCTCGTGCTGAAACTGACCTCCCCGGCGGGAAAGGCCTACTACATCGCCGCGGCCTTTCCGTCCGCGTGCGGAAAGACGAATCTGGCGATGCTGGAACCGAGCCTGCCCGGTTGGAAGGCCGAGATGATCGGCGACGACATCGCGTGGATGCGCTTCGGGCAGGACGGCCGGCTGTACGCGGTAAACCCGGAGTTCGGACTGTTCGGAGTCGCTCCAGGGACCGGGTGGAACACGAACCCAAACGCGATGCGCACTGTGGGACAAGGCAATTCTATCTTCACCAATGTCGCCCTGACCGACGATGGGGATGTCTGGTGGGAAGGGATGACTTCCGAACCGCCGGCACACCTGACGGACTGGAAGGGCCAGGATTGGACGCCGGCAAGTTCCTCGCCGGCCGCCCATCCGAACTCCCGTTTCTGCACTCCGCTGGAGCAGTGCCCGATCGTGGCCCCGGAGTGGGATGACCCGGCCGGTGTGCCGATCGATGCGATCATCTTCGGCGGTCGGCGCCGTGACACCGTCCCGCTGGTCACCGAAGCCCGTGACTGGCAACACGGCGTCTTCATGGGCGCCACGATGTCGTCGGAGACCACCGCGGCCGCAGTCGGTCAGGTCGGCCTCGTCCGGCGTGATCCGATGGCGATGCTCCCCTTCCTCGGCTACCACGCGGGCGACTACTTCGCGCACTGGATCGGGGTGGGTAAGAACGCCGACGCGGCCAAACTGCCCAAGGTGTTCTACGTCAACTGGTTCCGTCGTGACGAGAACAACAAGTTCGTCTGGCCGGGCTTCGGCGAGAACATCCGGGTCCTGAAGTGGGCGGTCCAACGTATCGAGGGCACGGCAAGTGCGATCGACACGCCAATCGGACGGGTACCGACCGCTTCAGCCATCGACACCGACGGTCTGGAGTTGTCCGCGCAGGACGTCACGAACGCGCTGACGGTCGATGTGGCCCAGTGGCGTCGCGAGCTGCCGAGCATCGAGGAATGGTTCGCCAAGATCGGCGACAAGGTGCCATCGGCGTTGCGGGACGAACTCGAGTCCTTGAAGCTGAGGCTTTCTTCCTGAACATCAGGATCGGAAATACGTCCAGGGCCTGCCGGGCTCAGACGGCGCCTCGCTTCGGAGTCGCGGCCGGTCAACCGGCTTCGGAATCGCGGCCGGTCAACCGGCTTCGGAGTCGCCGAGCAGCTCTTCGTCGCTCGACGGCCGTGTCCCGTCGGTCAGCCAACCGATCTCGCCGTCCGGGGAGAAGAACGCGAGGTAGATGCCGTAGGAAGGGGCGAAACACTGATCGCGCAATCTCGCGAGCGGTCCGTGCGGCCCCTGCACCCACCGAACCTGGCGATCGATCCGCAGAGTCGCCCGGCCTGCCGGGGTCGCCGCCAAGGTCGCCCAGTCCAGTCGGGGACGGTGCCGGCGCGGGATCCCGGGCGGTGGTGGAGGTTGCTCGGGCCCGCGCCGCCCACGCACGAACGTCCGCACCGAATCCACACCGAAGGTGTTTCCGTCGGCCAACCAGATCCGCAGTGACCAGGACGCGCGCTGGCCGCTGGCCTCATAGATCAGCCCCACCCCGGAAATCTCGGCCAAGTCGACCCGCCTGGGCCGGTGAACACCCCGAGGCAGCACCAACGTCCGATCCCGCAGACTCGGCCTGCGCAGCACTTCAAGGCCCGACATGGCCAACAGCGGGATTGCCAGGAGGCAGATCGCCAGGCCGATCACCAACGACACCCAGGTGTGGGCGTGGAAGCCGCGATAGGCGACCACAGCGCCGACGGGAAAGAAGATGACTCCCAAGACGACGTTTATCCAGCTCTCCCAGTGCACCGGAAGACGTTCGATCAGAGGGTCGGCGTCGGCCACCGCCACAGTGTGACAGCAACAATCCAGTTGCGGAGCCCGACTAACGTCGACAAGGCGACCCGACGAGTCGAGCTTCGTCAGGTCTGCCCGGATCACGACAAGGTGGCGCCCCCTGAACGCGTATAAGTCATGCTGAACGACCCGGTACTCATCTCAGAGCGGTTCCACCTTCGGCTCGCTCTCCGCTGTCTGGATCAGATGCGGGAGGGGGCCGGACGGATCGCCGATTTCGGGGTGGACGCCCTGGCCAGCGAGAGCCTGGGTCGGATGCGGTCCGAGCGCATCAGCCAGCTGACGGTGAATGGTCAAGCCCCGCCGTTCTTCGGGCGAACGGATCGCGATCCGGATCCGACACACCCAGCGGGTGAGGTGTTCCACATCGGCCGAAGGCACGTACGGGACGAAGTCGGCGATCCCGTAGTAATCGATTGGCGAGCACCGATCGCCCGCCCTTTCTACCGGGCCACGTCGACCGATCGCCAAGGTGTGCGCCTGCGTCGGCGGTTCGGATTCGCCGACGGCACGCTGACCTCATTCGAGGACGAACACCTCGATCTGGGCGAGGCGTTGGGACTCAACTCCGACCTGCTGCGCCGGGAGATCGAACGGCCCCGTGTCGGGCCGATGCGCGACATCGTCGCCACGATCCAGCCCGATCAGGACGAGCTGGTCCGCGCGAACCTCGACACTTCGTTGTGCATCCAAGGGGCACCCGGCACCGGCAAGACAGCGGTCGGGCTGCATCGGGCGGCGTTTCTTCTCTACACCTATCCCGAGCGGCTGCGGCGATCCGGCGTGCTGGTCGTGGGTCCGAACTCGGCATTCCTGCGCTACATCTCTCAGGTGTTGCCGGCCCTGGGTGAGAACGGCATTCAGCAGACGACCGTCGAGGAGTTGGCGGCTCGCGCCCCGGTTCGCCGCACCGACGCCATCGAGGCGGCGATCCTCAAGGGCGACGTCCGGATGGCCGCGATCCTTCGGCGCGCCGTCTCGAGCCATATCGCCAAACCCGCTGAAGACGTCGTCGTGCTCCTCGGGACAAAGCGTTACCGCATTCAGGTCGAACGGTGCCGGAGATACGTCGACGACGCGCGGCGCGCCCTGGCCAGCGGTGAGCTGCGCTGGAACGGCGCCCGCGAGCGCCTGCGACATTTGATCGCGCAGGACGTCCGGCGACAGCGGGAAGCGTCCGGCGGAGCGCCTTCGGACGCCGAAACCGCCAAGGTCGCCAGGTGCGCTCAGGTGAAGGCCTTCGTCGACGCGGTCTGGCCCGCAATCGATCCGCGTGCCCTGCTGATTCGGGTGTTCACTGAACCGGACTTCGCCCGTCGTTGCGGAGCAGATCTGCTCACCGCTGCCGAACTCGAACTCCTGGCCTGGGACGCCGCCCCTCGCGGCCCACGCAACGCCAAGTTCTCGGTGGCCGACAGCGTCCTGCTGGATGAACTGGCCGGGCTGATCACTGGCACCGAACAATACGTCCATGTTGTCGTCGACGAGGCGCAGGACTTGTCGGCGATGCAGTGCCGGGTCATCGCCCGGCGGTGCCCGCTGGGCTCGGTCACCGTGCTCGGCGACCTGGCGCAGGCTACGACACCGTGGGCGACCGGTTCGTGGCCAGTCACCCTAGGTCATTTGAATCAGTCGTCGGCCGCGGTCAAGCCTCTGACCGTCGGCTACCGGGTCCCAGCTGAGGTGTTGACGGTAGCCAACCGATTGCTCCCGCACATCGCCCCTGAGGTACCAGCGGCGTCGTCGGTGCGCTCTGGCGAGGCGGCGCTGACCTATTCCGGCGACCTGATCGCGGCGGTCCGGCGCTGTCTGGAGATGGAAGGGTCGGTGGCGGTTATCGTGCCCGACATCCGGCTCGCACAGGTGATCGCCACACTTGCGTCGGCGGGCATGACGGCCAGCACGCTGGAGTCGGACACGACCAACGCGAGCGAATCGGCCAGCGCGCGGGAGTCGGACAAGCCGGACACCCTCGGATCGGCCAGCTCAGAGATCGCGCTCGAGACCGATCGACTTCAGTCCGCGATGGCTAAGCGGCTCACCGTGGTGGCCGCGACAACCGCCAAGGGCCTGGAGTTCGACTCGGTGGTGCTACTCGAGCCCGCTGAGATCGTGGCCGGTGAACCCGACCGGATCTCCGGCCTCCGCAGGCTCTACGTGGCCTGGACCAGGGCGGTCTCGCGACTGGCCGTGGTGCACACTTGCCCACTACCGGCGGAACTGACCGGGTGAGCCCAAAGGCTCAGCGGTACCGGAAGCCATCCAGAAACCGGCGGAAGACGCCACCCTCGCGGGGTAGAGGCGCCGCGGGTGGTGGAACTGTGGCGCGCTGGCGCGCGATGGGCTTGTCGTAGTCGGTGCGCGCGATGGCGTCGATGGTCTGCGCCTCGTCGAAATCAGCTGATCCCTCGATGACCGGTACGAATCCGACCAGCACGCCGTTACGCATTACGTTGGCTTCCAGGCCGGCGGTCCCATCGGTGTCCCACACCGCTTCTCGGCCATCCCGCAGAGCCACCCGCACGCCGAACTGATAGACGCCGGCATGAGCCATCCGCGCGTTGACCCCGCGATCTCGCAGCGCGTCGACCACCCGGCGGGCCCGGTTCTCTTCCATTGGCCAACGGTACCTGCCGATCAGGTGCCCTGGTTGTGCGAGCCACTCGGGCGAGCCGCTTCTGATCGAGCCACTCCTGATCGAGCCACTCCTGATCGAGCCACTCCTGATCGAGTCGTCGCAGTCGCGGGCTGAGTCGTGGGAGTATGAATTCACCAACGGCCCGCGTCGACCCGGTCATCCCCTGCGTCGGCACAGGCCGGGGACACGCACAGCAGCACTCAGCGGCGATCCCGCTAACAGTGCTCGAGACGCGAGGAGCGCAGATGACGCTGCACGGGCAAATCTCGCCCGAGCCGGACCTGATCCAGCTCTTGACCCCTGAGGGAGTTCGGGTCTCACATCCGGATTTCCCGCTGGACATCACCGACGACGAGATCAAGGCGCTCTACCGTGACCTCGTCCTGGTTCGCCGCTTCGACGGTGAAGCCACGACGCTGCAACGCCAGGGCGAACTCGGCCTGTGGGCGTCCTGCCTCGGTCAAGAGGCCGCTCAGGTCGGCGCCGGGCGCGCCCTTCGCGTTCAGGATATGGCGTTTCCGACCTACCGCGAGCATGGCGTGGCCTGGTGCCGGGACATCGATCCGATCACCTTGCTGGGCATGTTCCGTGGGGTCAGCCTGGGCGGCTGGGATCCCAACGAGAACAATTTCCACCTATACACAATCGTGCTCGGGGCGCAGACCCTGCACGCCGTGGGGTATGCCATGGGCGTGCTGCGCGATGGAGTCGTCGGCACGGGCGAGGATGACCGGGATACCGCCGTCCTGACCTTCTTCGGTGATGGCGCATCGAGCCAGGGCGACGTCAACGAGGCCTTCATCTGGGCCGCCGCGGGAAACCTGCCGGTTGTCTTCTACTGCCAGAACAACCAGTGGGCGATATCCGAACCGGTCGAGCGCCAGACCCGGGTGCCGCTGTTCCAGCGGGCCTCCGGATTCGGCTTTCCGGGTATCCGGATCGACGGCAACGACGTGCTCGCCTGCCTCGCCGTGACGCGGATGGCGCTGGACGAGGCACGGTCCGGCCAGGGTCCGACCCTGATCGAGGCTTACACCTATCGAATGGGTGCCCACACCACGTCAGACGACCCGACCCGGTACCGACTCTCCGACGAACTCGAGACCTGGAAGCATCGTGATCCGCTCGAGCGGGTGCGGGCATACCTCGTTAGGGACGCCGGGGTCGGACAGGACTTTTTCGACTCGATCGAAGCCGAATCCGAACGACTCGCCGAGCGGCTGCGGGATGCCTGCCGGAGCCTGCCCGATCCGACTCCGCTGTCGGTGTTCGACTACGTGCACACCGAACTGACCGACGAGTTGGCAGAACAAAAGGCGGACTATTCGGCCTATCTCGAATCCTTCGAAGGTTCCGAGCCGGCTGACAAATCTCAGGCTTGGCCGCTGACCACGGTGGGCGGCGAGCACTGATGGCCAGCGGCACGGCCGCGGGTGGTTCACGGCCGATGCTGACCATGGTCAAAGCGCTCAACACGGCCCTGCGCGACGAATTGTCCAATGATCCCAAGGTACTCGTCATGGGCATGGACGTCGGCAAGCTCGGCGGCGTCTTCCGGATCACCGACGGCCTCCAGAAAGACTTCGGTGAGGACCGAATCATCGACGCGCCACTCGGCGAGTCCGGCATCGTCGGCTCGGCGGTCGGTCTGGCCATCCGCGGCTACCGTCCGGTCTGCGAGATCCAGTTCGATGGGTTTGTCTATCCAGCCTTCGATCAGATCGTCTGCCAGGTAGCCAAGATTTACAATCGTTCGCTCGGCAAGGTGAGGATGCCGCTCACCATCCGCATTCCGTACGGCGGTGGAATCGGCGCCGTGGAGCATCATTCCGAATCACCGGAGGCCTATTTCGCCCACACCGCCGGCCTGAAAGTGGTTACCTGCGCCACCCCGTCGGATGCCTACTGGATGCTGCGCCAATCCATCGCGTCGGACGATCCGGTGATCTTCTTCGAACCAAAACGGCGATACTGGACGAAGGGCGAGGTTGACCTGCGTGCAACGCCTGCGCCTCTGCACAAGGCGCGTGTGGTCCGTTCTGGCAGGGACGCCACGTTGGTCGCGTACGGGCCGATGGTCGCCACCTCGATCCAAGCCGCCGAGGCCGCCCGCGCCGACGGCCGAGAGCTTGAAGTCATCGATCTGCGATCATTGTCGCCTATTGATATCGGCACCGTCGTCGAGTCGGTCGAGAAGACCGGACGACTGATCGTGATCCACGAGGCCTCGGTCAACCTGGGCATGGGCGCCGAAGTAGCGGCGCGTGTCCAAGAGAAGGCGTTCTACTCCCTCGAAGCTCCGGTGTTACGGGTCGGCGGTTTCGACACCCCTTATCCGGCTAGTCGTGTCGAAGAAGACTGGTTGCCTGATGTCGATCGCATCCTCGACGCCGTTGACCGCAGCTGCGCGTACTGACTCCAGGAGATCACTGAAGTGGCTGAATTGAAGCAGTTCAAGTTGCCCGACGTGGGTGAGGGCCTGACCGAGGCTGACATCCTGAGATGGGACGTCAAGGTCGGCGACTTGGTCTTGGTGAACCAGACTCTGGTCGAGGTCGAGACGGCAAAGGCCGCGGTCGAATTGCCATCACCGTTCGCCGGGGAGGTAGTGCGGTTGCACTACGACGAAGGTGTCACCGTCGCGGTTGGCGAGCCGATCATCACCATCAAGGTAGGCGCCGACGACGCGGCAGACGAGAGCGGAGGCGGCATACCGGGCTCGGTATCGGCGCCGCCGCCCGACGCCCCGCATACCGCGGTCACCGCACCCTCCGCGGATCTCCGGCGGTCAGCCGCCACAATCGCAGCGGCGAGCGGGGACCTTATCCCCGTGCTCCCGGGTGACGGCGACATCGGCGAACCATCGCAACTAGCGAGTCAGCCGGAACGGGCAACGGGCCAGCCGACGACGCCACAGCGGGAGGCCGTTCTGGTTGGATACGGAGTTCCGGGCGAGCGGGGCCGGCGACGCAAGCGCACGGTCAGCGCGCCCACGCCTGCCCCCAACGCCAATCCGGCCTTCGACGTTACGCCCGGAACCGCCGCCGCCACACCGCTCGCCGACGACCGCGTCGTGCTCGCCAAGCCGCCGGTGCGCAAGCTGGCCAAGAACCTCGGCGTCGACTTGGCGGCAGTGCCCGCGACCGGACCCAACGGAACGATCTCGCGCTCCGACGTCGAGGCCGCGGCCCAGCTCGGCCGAACCTCCTACGCGGCGGCCTCCTCGCTGCGCGGCGAGGAAACCCGCATTCCGATCAAGGGCATTCGCAAACTTACGGCGACGGCCATGGTGTCGTCGGCCTTCACCGCACCGCATGTCACCGAGTTCATCACCGTGGACGTGACCGAGATGATGGGATTGCGC